>Ga0307372_10007562_pt1 | contig 15524 bp, 10 predicted proteins | sample OX1MG_FD_202533 | JGI IMG/M metagenome (GOLD analysis project Ga0307372, IMG submission 202533) | Soil microbial communities from Risofladan, Vaasa, Finland - OX-1 | ecosystem: Environmental > Terrestrial > Soil > Coastal area > Acid sulfate soil | place: Finland: Risofladan, Vaasa | collected... | reverse complement strand
CACAGCCAAGCGGCGGATCGCGGCCATTTGGCTCTCGGTAACCAGATTCACCGCCGGCCAGCGCAACAGGCTGCTCCCCGGGCGACCGGGCACATCGCCGAAGTCGTCATCGGCACTGGCGTTGGCCTTGAAGGTCGAGGTGGTGGATACGAGGCCGATCACCCCTTTCGGGGTCCGCAGAAAACCCGCCTCCCGCGCCTCATGCAAGTTGCGGCCCGCGCCCGCGTAGACAATGCCTGCATTGTCGAGCAGATGCAGGCAGTCCCTCAGGCCCGCCCAACCCCAGTCCATCGAGTGATTGTTGGCAATCGACACCATGTTGACGCCCATCGCCCGCATATCCCTGCCTAGGGCGGCTTCGCCCCACAACAGCCCATCTCCATAGCCGCTGCCCTGGAAAGTCTTCAGATCGAAAAACACCCCCTCCTTGTTCCCAATGGTGACATCGCCACTCCTGATAAGGTCAAACACCTTCTGGAGCTTCGGATCGGGATCGTTCGCCAATGGGTGCGAATACAGAAGATCCCCGATCGCCACCAGCTTGAAGTGGCCCTGCACGGTCGCCGGTCGCGGCGGGCGGCGCAGGAATTGCGCGGGGTTCTTCGATGGACCGAAGCTTTGTGACGCACCGGCTGTCGGCGCCCAACCGGGCGCCGCCGCGCACACCAGCGCCGCAGCCCCAAGACCGATGATCCCGGCACGACAGCGGCTGATGAACGAATCGATCACGCTTGATTTCCGAGCGCGACCTATCGCAGATACCCGGACTTGCAAGCGCTCTGCGCCACGCCCGGCACGCGCTCCCACTGGTACGCATCGACCCGCTTACCCCGCGGAAGGTAAGTGATCGCGAACGTTCTGCCGTCACGCGTCACGTCAAAGGTCAGCATTTGATTTACATCGCCCTGGAGTTCGTCTAAGGACACCACGGGCGCGAGAATAAACCGGTCGCCATCGCGCAAACCGGCTTTGGCGGCTTCGGAGCCGGGCCTGAGCCGTTGGATCGTCCGGTCGGCGAGGGACCGCATCGCGAATCCCAAGTCGAATTGACGAAGTTTCGTGACGACGCGGCGAAAGCACGGCCCGAATGCATCCGATGCCGGCACGATCAACGCGCCGGACATCATCTGTTGGTGCAAGGCGGGACCGGCGGGTCCAAGCGCCTTGCGTAGCAGCGCAACCCACGCGGCGGGGGACACCGTTTCGTCAGCGTGCGCGCGATCATTCATAGCCCGTATCAGATCAGCGACCGACCTCTCGCCGCCCGACTCCTTGCGCATCATGGCGTCAAGTTCGGCAAAGTACATCGCGCCGCGATCGTAAGGCAGGATCCGGATCCGCGTGTCCTTCCAGAAATTGGCCGGGACTTGATCGGCCGGCGTACGCATCTTCGGATCAGCATAGTATGCAGCGGCTATTTTGTTGAGGTTGGCCAGGAACTGGTCCGTGGTGGTGAGCCCGGCCAGCCATGGCGTCAACATAATGCTTCCGTAGTACACGGCGATGCCTTCGTTGTACCACGTGGGCATGTCGAAGTGCTGCGTAAAGGTATGGGTCATTTCATGGGCCAGGATCGGTTTCAGATTCTCTGCCGTGACGCCCTTGCCATATCCCACATTGAGTGAGCGGATCATCGCTACGCCCCCGCCGGGGTTCGCGGCGTTGGAACGGAAAAACACCCGGTAAGGCGCCCTTGTGTTGAACTTGAAGTACCCAGTCATCCACCGGTACAGCCTGGACATCCATTGCATCATTGGCCGCGGATCGAAGGGCGGATTTCCGGCCCATATGGCCTCGAAGGAGCCAGCAGAGTATGCAGGCCACCGCTGGAGCTGCCCGGCCATGAACAGTGTATAAAACAGGCGATCGACCGGCCCGGCTGGAAGAGTGACGTTGCCATCGCCCCAGCTCGTTACACCGCGCGCGCCCCGACCCATGGCCGAGAGGTCCCATCGGATCGCTACGCGATAGTCGGTGTTCCCCTGAGGCAACGCCAAGAGCATGCGGCCAGGGCTCGAGAACGCATCGCCATCGATGTGCAAATCAATTGGCGGCCCACTCGCGTTTGAATTGTCGATGGAAAGTCGATAGCGTACTTCGAGTATGCCCCTCACGCGGCGCTTCGACGACCAATGATCCCCGCCGTTCACTTCCCGCGACACCAGCGGCACAGCTCCTAGCGCGTCGGTCACCACGAGATGGGTGAGCGGCTGAGGCTCCCTCATCCCGGGCGCCATATTGGGAAGGGCTATGAGGGGTGCGTCAGCGGCGACGTTCATTGCCGGTATGCGGATCGATACGTCGACGTTGCCCTTTCCTGTCACTGGGTTCATAACACCAGGTCTAATCAGAATCCTCATCTGGGGCGTGAGCGCGGCACCGACGGCGCGGGTAGTAGCGGTCACGGGCAGGGCGGCTGTGAGCGCACCGCAGATGAGGCAAGTGACGCTCGCTCTGCCAAATCGTGCAACTCCCGAATTGCGAATGCCGTCAGCAGTATCTGAACGGGTTCCCATCCTCAATCTCCTCGTAAGGCGATAGGCCAGAACTACTCGGGATGTACCAGTGATGCATCCCTTACAGGGATATGAATCACACCCACCGATCCCTCGATGGCGATCCGAGTACCAAACGGGGCGGAGTATCTCTGTAGAGCGACCAAGATGCGCCGAGCGTCGGCCGGATCGGCCAGATGCGGCAGGCCGCGCCGCGAGCGGTCGCAAGTGTCGCCCAAATTGAGCGGATATAGCCGCACAGTCGTGGCGTTGCCATCGTCAAAATCGGTCATAGCCACCATGCCGTCGTACCAGGTCTTCGGATTGCCTCCCTGTCGCACCTGGAAGCACTTCCTGGAATCATCGGCCTTTTTCGGTGGATCAATTGCATGCTCACTGTCGGTGCCTGAGTAAGATTGAAGCACCGACTGCTGCACCATCTTGATCTCGCCGTTGATGAAGAAGCTGCTCATCCCATAGAACACCGGTCGCCCCTTGTAGATCTCGATCCCTCGCAGGTCGTGAATGCCGGTGGCGAGAAACACATCTGCCCCGGCATCGACCACGTCGTGAGCGAGCTGGATGAGAAAATCCGGCGGTTGCGGGTTGTCGTCGTCCTCGCCGGTCGCGGTTTCGTGCGCATGGATGGTGAAGACCACTAAATTCGCCTCGCGCTTGGCTGCGCGCACCGCCTGCAGCAGCCCGGCAAGATCATAGAGGTTCATCTCGTAATGCAGGCCAGCGTGGTCCGACAGACGGTAGAGTTCCCCTCCGAATCTCACCTCTCGCGCCCCGGACGCAGGCGCCGGCTCGTACGCCGAGGCCCGTTTCACAGCCAAGCGGCGGATCGCGGCCATTTGGCTCTCGGTAACCAGATTCACCGCCCGCCAGCGCAACAGGCTGCTCCCCGGGCGACCGGGCACATCGCCGAAGTCGTCATCGGCACTGGCGTTGGCCTTGAAGGTCGAGGTGGTGGATACGAGGCCGATCACCCCTTTCGGGGTCCGCAGAAAACCCGCCTCCCGCGCCTCATGCAAGTTGCGGCCCGCGCCCGCGTAGACAATGCCTGCATTGTCGAGCAGATGCAGGCAGTCCCTCAGGCCCGCCCAACCCCAGTCCATCGAGTGATTGTTGGCAATCGACACCATGTTGACGCCCATCGCCCGCATATCCCTGCCTAGGGCGGCTTCGCCCCACAACAGCCCATCTCCATAGCCGCTGCCCTGGAAAGTCTTCAGATCGAAAAACACCCCCTCCTTGTTCCCAATGGTGACATCGCCACTCCTGATAAGGTCAAACACCTTCTGGAGCTTCGGATCGGGATCGTTCGCCAATGGGTGCGAATACAGAAGATCCCCGATCGCCACCAGCTTGAAGTGGCCCTGCACGGTCGCCGGTCGCGGCGGGCGGCGCAGGAATTGCGCGGGGTTCTTCGATGGACCGAAGCTTTGTGACGCACCGGCTGTCGGCGCCCAACCGGGCGCCGCCGCGCACACCAGCGCCGCAGCCCCAAGACCGATGATCCCGGCACGACAGCGGCTGATGAACGAATCGATCACGCTTGATTTCCGAGCGCGACCTATCGCAGATACCCGGACTTGCAAGCGCTCTGCGCCACGCCCGGCACGCGCTCCCACTGGTACGCATCGACCCGCTTACCCCGCGGAAGGTAAGTGATCGCGAACGTTCTGCCGTCACGCGTCACATGCAGCGTGAGCTTATGGTGCACGTCGGTCTGGATTACATCCAATGCCGCTGCGTACGACACCCGATCGCCGTTGCGCAGACCGGCCTTGGCTGCATTGGAGTCTGGCCTGAGCCCTTGGATGATCTTGGGGCCGAACAAGGGCAAGGACTGCATTGCGAATCCTAAATCAAATATGGGGATCTTCTTGACGACGCGGCGAAAGCATGGCCCGAATGCATCCGATGCCGGCACGATCAACGCGCCGGACATCATCTGTTGGTGCAAGGCGGGACCGGCGGGTCCAAGCGCCTTGCGTAGCAGCCCCACCCATACGGCCTCGGAAAGCGGCAGTCCCGCCTGCATGCGCGAGTTCATCATCCGTATCAGGTAACCAACCACATGTTTGCCGCCCGACGCCTTGAGCTCCATATCGTTCAGAATTGCAAAGTACATTGCACCGCGATCGTAAGGCAGGATCCGAATCCGCGTGTCCTTCCAGAAATTGGGCAGCACTTGATCCTCGGGCAAAGAGCGCTTGGTGTCCGTGTAGTAGGTGCTCGCTACCTTATTGACGTGAGCGAGGAACTGGTCCGTGGTGGTGAGCCCGGCCAGCCATGGCGTCAGCAGAGTGCTCCCGTAGTAAACGGCGATGCCCTCGTTGTACCAATTATGCATCTGGTCGCTCTGGGTGAAGGTGTGGGTCATTTCATGAGCGAGTATTGGCTTGAGGTTCTTGCCCGTAACGCCCTTCCCGTAGGTGTCGATAAAGGAGTGGGTCAGCGCAGCGCCAGTCCCCGCGTTCATCGGGTCGAAACGCAAGAACACCCGGTAGTGCGGCTCGTTCCCGGCCCTCCAGAAGCCGCTCATCTTCTTGTGGAGCTCCGCCACCCATCGCATGGTCGGAATCGGATCGAAATTGGGCGTTCCTGTCCATACCGCCTCAAAAGCACCTGAAACGTACCGCTTCATTACTCCGGCCATGAGCGCGATGGAATCGATGCGGGCAACCGGTCCCGCCGGAATCTCAATGTTACCGTCACCGTAACTGGACACGCCGGTGGCGCCTCGGCCCATGGCGGCCAAATCCCAGTTGATCGCGATGCGGTATGGCGTCTTGATCTGCGGCGTTGCGATGAGCATGTTGCCCTGGCCGGAGAATCCGTCACCGTCTATACGGAGCTGGATCGCCGGCCCACCCGCCACGAGAGTTATATTCTCGATGGGTATCCGATAACGGACCTCGACGTCACCATTCAGAGCCCGCACCGTTCTCCACTCGAGAAAACCGTTACCGGCGTGAGACGCCATCCGAGCGGGACCGCTGGCGTCCGTTACCACCATATCGCGCACCGGCTGCGACCGAATCATGCCGGGGACCATCGTTCCGATCTTCAAAAATGTAGCGCCGGCCGGAAAGTTGACATCGGGAATGGACAAACTAATGTCGACGTTGCCCCCCTTCGACTCGCTCATCACGCCAGATTTGATCAGAATCTTCATCAAGGGCGCGGCGTGAGCTGTCGCGATCGATAGAGCCATGGCCGAACCAAGGGCTAAGCCGATGAGTGATTTCATCATTTCCCCCATCTTCACATCATAAAGCCGCCCTTTTGGGGCAGCGGTCTACCCGTGCAGCCGGAGACGCCGCGGACCGAGGCAGTTCGAGTCGTTGCAAGTAATACGTTCAAGGATCCAAAACCCGCGTCGGGATGCATCGTCGCCGAGGGGGAAGCACTGGACGCCGCGCAAGCGACAACGGCAAATGAGGATTGACCGCAGTTCCGCGTATTACCTCTTAGGAGTTCGACTGAATAGCGGTTCCTGAGAACCCTCTCTTCAACCAGTAGCGACGCAGAACCGCGTACGGCGCGCGTGCGCAGACGGTTCTGGTGTTCGGGTACCCGCAACCCCTCCAGCTTGGCTCAGGGAGACAAGATGCACGCGATAATGCGCCGCGATCGGCTACACTGGCGTTTCTTGGGAGTATTGCTGGGTATACTGGTTCTCGAAGCCCCCTTGGCGGCGGCTAACGCTACGGACACACGCACCCAGTGGTTTCATCCGTGCTGCGCCCGCTCGAGGGCAGTGATTACTCACCACCGCATCAAGGTCGGGCACCGCACATTAATCTATACCGCCGAGGCTGGGCGGACGCCCGTCCGTGACGTCACGACGGGAAAACCGCTCGCCTACATATTCTACGTCGCGTATCGGGTCCCAACCCCACCGGGCACGGTCCGTCCTATATCCTTTATCTGGAACGGGGGACCGGGCTGGCCGGCGGCCATGATTCAATTCTACGGTGGAGCACCGAAGCGCATTGAGAATACCCGCCTCATCGACAATGCCGACACCTGGCTGACCGATTCCGACTTGGTGTACATGGATCCGGTGGGAACGGGGTTCTCCCGGGCGGTGAGCGCCGAAGCCCAGAAGGCGTTCACCAGTGACATTGGGGACGTCGCTGCGAGCACCGATTTCGTCCGCGCCTGGCTGCTTGAACACGGGGCGGAAGGCGCGCCGCTCATAATCGTCGGAGAAAGCTATGGCGCGGGACGAGCCGGGTCGGTGGCTTACCGGCTATTGAAGCTGGGCTTCAAAGTGCGTGGTTTGGGCCTATTCTCCAATACCAGCGGCCTGCCGCGATATTCGAATGAAGACATCATCGCCCCCGCCATGCACGTCGGGGACTACGCGGTCGCGGCGCTTTACTATCATAGGTTGCCACCCGACTTGGGCACGACGCCGGACGCCGCCCGCACCACTGCGGAGCAATGGGCACGCAAAGTCTATATTCCAGCCTTGATGCGGCTGCACCAGTTGCCGTACTCCGAACGCCTTCAGATTGCCGCCGAACTGGCGCGCCATATCGGACTCGACCCGATCGACATTAATCTCGCGACCTTGAGGATCACCGAGGGTGACTTCCTCGGCCACCTCGTCCCGGGCAAACTGCCCTTCTACCTGGACTATCGCAAGCTCCAGCCGTACCAGTATCCTTCGCTCGAGCCCGGGGTGCGCTATATACGTCATAACTTGGGCTATAGCAGCGACCTGCCCTATCTCGGCGTCGAGCCCGTGACAGACGGGTTCGCTCCGTTCGGAGCTTATCCGCGGTCAGTAAATTCCGCTTGGGTCTACTCGACCGTGTACGGCGCAACCCCCCAAGAAGTTGCGCAGGCGCAAATCGCCTTCGCGACGACGGGCATTATTGGCGCGACCCATTACGGACCGAACCTTCCGGGAGCGGCCGCTGCGATCCAGCTTTATCCTCACCTACAGGTTCTGGTAGCCCACGGCGCGTACGATCCGGTGGGCGGTTGCTCGATGGATGCCGCCCTCGGCCGGCATCTCACCTCTCCCTACCGCGAGGATGTACGATTCCGCTGTTATATGGCCGGACATGTCATCTATCTTGATCCGGCTGCACGTGCGATGCTGGCCGCCGACATGCGCAGCCTTGCGCACAGAGCCGCAGCCGAGGGCCCATGACAACCAAGAGCCGATCCGATTTCGGCGCTACGGGAGCCGGATCGGCCGCCGTTGCCGTGTTCAACGATCCGATTGCCGAGTTGGTGGTGATCAACGCGCTGGGGGCTCTAGAGGATCCCAACGACGGCGGAGAACACTCGCAACCGGCGATCAGCCCTCGGGTGCTAGCAGATGCCCGCGCCTCCGGAGTGACCGCGGTGAATATTACGCTGGGTTACGTCGCGGGCCCCGTTGAGCCCTTCCAGGCCAGCGTCGCGAGTGTCGCGCAATGGGACCGCGCGGTTCGCGACCACGCGCAGGACTTGCTGAAGGTATACACCGCCGCCGATATAGACGGCGCTAAGGCCGCCGGAAAGATTGGCCTGATCTACGGCTTCCAGAATGGCGCCATGACCGGCGATGACCCCGCGCGCGTCGACATCTTTGCCGACCTCGGTGTGCGCGTGATGCAGCTAACGTATAACGGTCCCAACCAGCTCGGTGACGGATGCATAGCGACCGACGGTCGCGGCCTTACGCCCTTCGGTCACGAGGTCGTGGCGCGGCTGAACGCCAACCGGCTCATGGTCGACTTGTCCCATTCGGGTCGCCAGCTCTGCCTAGATACAGCGCGCGCGTCGAAGCAACCCGTCTCGATCAACCACACCGGTTGCCGCGCTCTTGCCGACCTTCCCCGCAACAAAACCGACGAGGAGCTGCGTTTGGTAGCCGAGAAAGGCGGGTTCGTCGGCATCTATTTCATGATGTACCTGAACGTCTCAAGGCCGGCCAGCGCAGCCGACGTGATCGCTCACATCGAGCACGCCCTGAACGTCTGCGGCGAGGATCACGTCGGTATCGGAAGCGATGGCGGCGCGACACCCATCGATGACTTAGAGGCATACAAGGCGGAACTCCCAAAGATCCACGCCAATCGGGTGGCCAATGGAATCGCGGCCCCCGGAGAGGGAGCCGACGCATACCCCTTCGTTGAAGATTTGCGCGGTCCCGACCAATTTCGTCTTCTCGCGAAGCTTCTGGCTGCGCGCGGGCACAAATCCGCGCGCATTGAAAAGTTAATTGGCACAAACTTCCTACGCTACGCGCGCGAGGTTTGGGGCGCTTGAATCGCGCCGATCTTCCCCGCCTGGTGTATCGCGATGCAAGACATCCCTCGGGGGCGAGAAAGAGCCTTGGTTGCGATCATCTTCGTAACCTGGGGAATTGTCTTCCTAGATCGCATGGCGCTGTTGTACCTCGCGCCATATATTGCGCCCTCCCTCCACTTGACCGATGCGCAGGTTGGCGCGCTTGTGGGTGTGATATCGATATGCTGGGCGATTTCCGCGATGGTATTCGGCGCCATCTCCGATCGCCTCGGACGCAAAGCCGTGCTCGTGCCGATGGTTGCGTTGTTTTCGTTGCTTTCGGGGGCTTCGGGCATCGCGCGTACATTCGGCGAGCTACTTGTGATGCGCGCGTTGCTCGGGGCCGCCGAGGGGCCCTGTTGGTCGGTCATGATGGCGCTGGTCGAGGAGAGCTCCAGCGCCCGACATCGAGGCCTTAACATCGGCATAGTCGTCAGCGCCGCGGCAATCATCGGGCTGGCGATGGGCCCCATCCTTACCACGCAGATTGCGGCCCATTTCGGCTGGCATTGGGCGTTTTTTATCGCGAGCGTACCAGGCCTGATCATGGTGTTCGTCATTGCGTTGTTCGTGCGTGAGCCCGCGCGCGCGATCGAGGCGCGCGCTGGACATCGCCTGACATTGCGCGAAATCCTTTCCCTGCTTCGCTATCGAAATATTTGGGCAAGCGCCATTGGGGCGGCGGGTTTCATGACCTGGCTTTTCTTGATCAATTCCTTTGGCCCGTTGTACATCACGACGGTTGAGCACCAGACGGGCACGACTTCCGGCTTCCTGATGGGTGCGGCAGGCCTCGGAAGCTTCTTCATCGGATTGCTCGGACCGACTCTGTCGGATAGATTCGGCCGCCGATCGGTGCTCACCGCGCAAGCCCTGTTGTCCGCGCTCTTGCCGCTCGCGCTGCTGATACACGGACTGTACGGATATCTGTGGGTGCTCGCTGGCATCCTGTTTCTGACCCAGGGTGGTCAAGCAATTGCCGCCATATGCATCGTGTTGATTCCGACGGAGAGTGTTCCCAAAGCTCTCGCGGCGTCCGCGATCGGCTTCTCGACCTTGTTCGGCGAACTCATCGGCGGCTTCGGGGCCCCGCTCGCAGCGGGCTCGCTGGCAACTCACTATGGACTCGCGGCGCCACTGTGGATGGCAACCGCCGGTGCATTAATCGTGTTCGTCGCCGCCCTGATCATGCGGCCGATTTCCGCGCCGCTGCCCGAAGAACTATAGACAATTGCGACACTGGGCGATACGGTTCGCCGCCAAAATGGCCATTGTTTCGCGTCACCTACGTTGGCAACTCGCAATTCGAAGGATACCGTGAACATTACCCGCCGCAATATTCTCGAAAGTCTCGGGACACTGTGCGCGTTGAGTCCAGCGCAGAGCCTGACGTGCGCACCCGCGTGTGCGGCCATCGAACCGGGGGGTGCGGCGGTCCCACTATCACTTCCGGACAAGGCCAATTTCCCGATTCGTGGCATCTATCTCGATGCTGCCTTCGTTCATCCGATGGGACTAGCCGCTCGCAGCGGCTACGTCAAATTCTTATACGATCGGGTGACCGAGCGGCCACGTATCGGCCCGGAACTAAACGCCCGTGACGCGGCTGTCCAGCAATTCGCGCGCCTCATCAATGCCGATCCGGGAAGTATTGCGGTGGTTCCGAGCACGATGGAAGGCGAGAATCTGCTAGGCGCTTCTCTCGGTTTGGGAAAAAATGCCGGCGTTGTCACGGACGCGTATCATTACGGCCCCTCGCTCGTCATCTACGGAGAGCTCGCTCGACGGGGAATGCCTCTCAAGGTCGTCACACCGCGAAATGCAATTATCGAGCTCGCGGATATCGAGGAGGCCATTGAACCGACCACGCGGATGATCGCGGTTTCTCTGGTATCGGCCGAGACGGGGTTTCAGCACGATTTGACGGCGCTGTGCGCGATGGCCCATCGACACGCCGTACTGGTCTACGCCGACATCATCCAAGCCGCAGGCGCCATCCCCATCGACGTGAAGGCGTCCGGCGTCGACTTCTGCTGCTGTGGGTCTTATAAATGGCTCATGGGCGATTTCGGCGCCGCGTTTCTTTACGTTCATCCGGACCGCCTTTCAAGTCTGAAACGAGTTCAGGTCGGATGGCGGCAGATTCGCCGCCAGACAACCCATGCCTTTCCCTTCGATACCCCTGGTTCGGCGCTGGGCGAATGGACATTAGGCTCCGACACGGCGGCAATGTTCGAAGTCAGCACTCCTGCCTGGGGCAGCCTCGCCTGCAATGCTTATTCTCTCGCGTACCTTCACTCGCTGGGAGTGGGCGCAATAGTGCGGCACCGCAAACCTCTCATCGCAAGACTCCAGGAGGAACTACCAAAGCGCGGCTTTTTGTCCATGACACCGCGCGACTCGAGCGGGCCGATCGTGGTGTTCGCGTACCAAGGCGCCGCCCCCCGATTCGACGCCGCACTGCGCGCGGCGCGCGTTACCATTTCGACCTATGAAAACCGAATTCGCGTATCGCCATCGATATATAACGACATGGATGACATTGAAAAACTAATGAAAGTGCTTTCCGTGTGAAGGGCGGTCGCTCTCGGTAGTGGAAGCGCGGCGCGGGTCGCTCCGTATAGACAGCGCCGTCCCCGGTGATTGCACGGTACGATAACCGATAATCTTTTTACTGGGTAATACCGGCAGCAACACTGAGCTGGCGCCCCGGGCGTCGCGAAATACGCGCTCCGTAGCCTTGCGATAATCCGCCGGCTTCGCGTTGAATATGTTCGACACGAAAGTTTGAGGATTGCGGTCGTATATCGGGAACCAGCTCGACTGGATCTGCACCATGATGCGATGGCCCGGCTCGAAGACGTGATCCACCATGGGCAGCTCGAATTGGTAGTTCTCCACCCTCCCCGGCATCAGTGGCTCGGGTTTGTCATACCCATGCAAGTACCGTCCTCGAAAGATATCCATCGATACTGCGAGCTGGTAGCCCGCCAGATCGGGCTGCTTGGAGTATTCCTCAGGGTAGGCGTCTATCAGCTTGACGATCCAATCGCTGTCAGTGCCGCTCGTGGAGGCAAATAAGTCGACCTTCGGCCAGCCGAGTATGTGGACCGGAGCCGTGAGCGGTGTGGTGACATAGGTGAGCACATCGGTCCGATCGGACGCAAAGCGCTGATCGGCGACGAGGGAGTGTTGCCAGTCTTTCGAACCGAGGATCAGAAACGGTCGCGGAACGGACGGTACGGGTTTGGCGGGATCGGAGATGTACGCATCGCTTTGGTCTTGCGTGGCGTTCGGCCGCGCGTACGAGAGCTTGAAGCCGGCGCGTAAATAGAGAGGAACAGCTGCCGCAGCCGGAACGCCGGTGAATTTCTCCCAGTGATCGGCCCCCGTGGCGTAGGCCAGGAGCGCGGGAATCGAGATCTGCGGTACGCGGCTTTTCAGCGTCTCATCCAGGAAGGATTTCATATCCTGCTGTCGAAATTGCCGTGCAGTGTCGCAGTCGAACTGCAGTGCGCCGAGACTCCGCCCAGTGGAATCGAGGGCGCCCATGTGTCGCCAGGGACCGAGCGCAAGAAACACCTTGTCGTTGTTCTTGTCCCTGGGCTTCAAGGTGCGGTATACGGCCGTTGCGCCGTAGATATCCTGTTCGTCCCACTGACCGGCGACGAGCAACGTCGGCACCTTGAGCGGACGCTGCGCCAGTAGTCTGTCGAGGGCCTGCCCTCGCCACCAGGCGTCATACGAGGGATGTTCCATGATCTTGCGCACGTAGGGGAACTGATCGAGCATGTACGTACGAATGTAATCGCCGGCCGATCCGGTTCTAAGAAAAAGCGAATATGCATCCTGAGGGCCCGCGGCGACTCTAGCGCCTCCACTTCGACCGGCCATGATTATCGGTACCACGGGCAGGGTAACCTGGCGAAACGCGCCATGATGGAACCAATCATCGCCCATCCAGAGGTCAACCATCGGGTTTATGGCAACGACCGCCTTGAGCGCCGGATTTGGATGGATGGTAGCCATCAACGCCAACCAACCGTCATAGGAGCCGCCGATGATCGCGACACGCCCGTTGCTCTGCGGAACATGTCTTCTAAACCACGCGATGGTGTCATAGGCGTCTGTGGATTCGTCTACGGCAGTGGGATTCAACGGTCCCCGCAGGGGACGGTTGGCGACAAAGACGCCTTCAGACCGATTCCGCCCACGAATGTCCTGAAATACGCGAATGTATCCATCCTGGATGAAGGGAATAATCCATGGCGACAGGGTTTCGCTCAACTTCTGACTGACCACCCTCTGCGCGCGATTGTCCGCCCCATAAGGCGTGCGCGTTAGCAGAATGGGCTCTGCGTTGGTCCCCTTCTTCATTAAAATAACCGTAAAGAGCTTGACGCCGTCGCGCATCGGGATGAATACCTCGCGACGGACGTAATCAGCATGCGGCGTAATCGTCGTGTAATGGTGAATATCATCCGGCGTCATCGTCGGTGTGTGTGTGCTCGCGTTGGCCTGCCGGCCAAACGGAGCCGTTCCCCATAGGATGAACGCGAGAGCAACTTTCAGCATTCGGGCGTTCATGATCAGCATTCCCTCTGATTGGCGGCGGTGTCTGGCTTCAGGCTCGCGGTGCATTCTTCCACATGGCACCGCTTTTGATGCGAAACATTCCGTCCGCCGTGCGTGTGACTGTCAGGTCGGTTCCAACGAGCATGCGATCAAGCGCCTGACCGGCGTGAGATTTCCGACCGCGGCTTGACGGCGCGTGCCCATGGTGGCTTCGGCAAAGATGATTTGCTGGTGCGACACTTCGCCGAAGACTCGATGAGCGCTGCCTGGGCCTTGCGTTGGCAAGTCGAACCTAATGATCACCTCCGGTGATTGTGGAACGGTTGCCAATGCATGCCGGAGCAGAACGGCGACGGCAATCGAGCCCACGCTTCTCCCCAACCAGGCTCGTTTCGTTGGTGTTGATTTCTCCCAATTCGACGCGCCAGGGCGGAGCGAATTGAATTGACATTTCAAAGAGCTTTTGCGGGCGCGGGCGGAAAGCCCAAAGTTAGGTTGCCGGTGGGCTCGCACCGGTGTCGTGTTGGGTGGCAGAAAAGAGATATGACGTCGGATCCTTGCCGCACCTGCACGCCGAATGCTGCGGTAAGTCCCTCCACCAAAGCCTTCGTGTCGCCGGCGCGGAAGACCCCCGAGATCCGCAAACGTGCGGCGGCCGGGTTGCCGATGATGAGCGGCTTCTTCGCATAGCGGTTCATACGAGCGACCACTATATCGAGAGGTTCGTCGTCAAACATCAGCAGCCCATTCTCCCAGGACAGTGTGCGTCCTGGAGCGATCCGCTCGACGGATGCCGGCTGGAATCGGATGCCGGGAATGCTTTCCGCTGGAAGAATCAGCTCGGTTCCAGGCGTCAATAAATGGTCTGCCGGAAGCTGCTGCGGCCCGACCGTGAGCTGGCGGGGGGCGCTTCCGCCGCTGGCCTCGAGCACGGCCACATGTCCCTCGTACAGCACCACTCGGACTTCGTTGTCGATACGTTCGACGCTGAAGGACGTGCCGGTGGCGACCACCACTTTGTCGCCGGCCACAACAGAAAACGGCCGCAACGGATCCTTGGCGACGTCGAATTTGGCGCGACCGTGTTCCAACCAGATGTGGCGCTCATCGTGAGAGTAGGCGACCCGCACGATGGTCGCCGCATCGAGTGAGATCCTCGACCCATCTGATAGCGTGACCACCCGCCGCTCGCCAACACCAGTCGCATATACATGCGGCGCTAGCCACGGCGACAGGGCAACGCTCGCGAGTACAAGAAGCAGAGCCGCGGCTACGGCCCAGCCGAGCCCGTGCATGGGATAGACGCCGTGCCGGCGATTCAAGGCTCGGCGCGCCTCCGCGAGCGCGGATTCCCGCAAGTCTACGATCCCGGGGCTAGCAGCGTAGTAGTCGACAGCCCGCCATGCAGCGATCACCTCCTCCAGCGCCTCGCCGTTGAGGGGGTCAGCGTCCAGCCACCCCGCAAAATCCTCCTGGAGATTGCGGGGCATCGACTCGTCCATTAGGCGCACAGCCCACTGGCTCGCACGATCGACGCGATCCCGCGCTTCGACGTTGTGGGGGGTCGTCGAGGACATCACTCCGCTTCCAAGCGCTGGCGCAGCTGAGCACTGGCCCGTATCATATGCTGCTCGACCGTGCGCACGGAAATTCCCAGCATTTCCGCGATCTCCCGTTGCTTCAAGCTCTCTAGCCGCGCCAGGATGAATATGTTCCGGGTCCGCTCCGGCAAATCATTCAACGCCTTCAGGACGACATCGAGCGAGTGTCTCCCCTGCACCACTCGGTCCGGATCGAGCTCTTCGATCCGGCTGGCGTCGAGCATCCCGAACCCCGCCTGATAGGTCGCGCGCACCCTCAGCCGCCTGCTGCGGTCGCGCAGAAGGTTCGCCGCGATCTGAAAGACGTAGCCGTCTGGCCCCCTCTCGTCGATCGATGCGGCCCGTTCCGCGACACGCAGCAGGACTTGCTGAGTGAGGTCCTCGGCCTCGCAATGATCGTGAATTCGTCGGACGAAAAAAGCCATCAGCGCCGGGCGGAAGCGCCGGCTGATCGCGTCCACATCCGCCTCGGTCTGGACTCGCAAGGATGTCATTCGGGTTCCCCGCTGTATCTTAGAAGAGTACGCGCGACGAGTCGAATTCCCTG
>Ga0307372_10007561_pt1 | contig 15525 bp, 12 predicted proteins | sample OX1MG_FD_202533 | JGI IMG/M metagenome (GOLD analysis project Ga0307372, IMG submission 202533) | Soil microbial communities from Risofladan, Vaasa, Finland - OX-1 | ecosystem: Environmental > Terrestrial > Soil > Coastal area > Acid sulfate soil | place: Finland: Risofladan, Vaasa | collected... | reverse complement strand
CGCCTACGCCGCCTTCACCATCGCCCGCAGCTCCGCCGACCGGACCCGGAATTGCTCCCGTTGGACTCCCAGCGGGACCACCTCATCCATCCTCGTCCGGTGCCGGAAGTAGTCGCGTACCTCAGCGTGGGCTGAGCAAAAGCGTGCTGCCGAGTGGAAGGTGCCGAAGCCCCGCATCGGGTGATAGCGTCCTTTGATCCCCCGATGATCCTGCTCTATTCTATTGTTCATATAGTGGCTGCACCGATGCACCACGTCCTCACCCAGCGTCTCCCGGATGGCGCGCGGGTAGGCATCGTGCCCGTCGGTCGTCACCTTCTCCGGGATATGGCCCACCACCTCAACCGACCGGGCGAAGAAGCGCTTGGCGGCCGCCATGTCGCGGTGGCTACTCAGCAGCGAGTCGACCAGGTTCCCGTCGGCGTCGATCGCCCGGTAGAGATAGCACCACACCCCGTGGACCTTCACGTACGTTTCATCAGCGTGCCAGCGGAGCCCGGCCTTGCCACGCCGCCTGGCCCGCAGGTACTCGGTCAGCAGCGGCGCCACCAACGCTTCCCAGGAGCGCACCGTCTCATGATTGAAGACCAACCCCCGGTCCAGGAACATCTCGGCCAGATGGCGTAAGCTCAACGGATAGCACAGCCGCCAGAGTATGACCAGGAAGACGATATCGGTCGGCACGCTCACATCGTTGAAGGGGGTGCCGCTCCGCTCATTGAACCGCCGCCTGCAAACGACGCAACGGAAGGTCCGGTAGCCCAGGCTGGTCCGCTTAGCTTGCTCCTGGGTGGTCGCGGATCCGCAGTAGGGACAGGGCATCGCACGTCTCCTTGACGCTCAATATTCGCCCGAGTATATCAGGCCGCGTGCCTCGTCGGCAGCCGTGCGCTGGAACTTGACGCAACCAACGCCGTGAGCACGCCCGACTGGTAGGCGAGGACCTCGCGTTTCCAGTAGTTGGCGCCAGCGGGATCGGTGTCGCCACCGGCCGGGTGCAGCACCTTGAGCACGAGCGACCAGGCAAGCGTCTCCCCCTGATCGTCGGCACGCCCGGCGACGCGATAGACACCACCCGTCCTGGGATCACCGCTGCCGGCGAGCGTGTCGCGGTGCCAATCGATGATCTTTGCCCTGTCTCGCCCCAGCGCGGCGCGGACCGGGACACTGAGGGTCTCCTGATCGATGGTTACCGGATCCTCTGAGCTGGCCATCACCACCTCTCTTTCGCGGGTAGTGGTCTCCGACAGGCATCCCATCATGCCGTCCTGGCTCACATCGTAACCCGGTTGGCTGTTCCGCTACTACGCGAGACCCACATTCCGCTCACAATTTTGGCAAATGGGTCGGCCCCTGATGCGGCTTTTCAGGACGGCTTGAACCGGACGGCTCCGTGTGGTAGAACGGTGCTTACCCGCAGAGATTGCTCGTGGTTCCGGCGGCGGCGGCGACACAGAATGGGCCGAGTGCGGTCTCATCAAGAGCGACGCGGAAAGACATGGTTGTGGGGCTAGGCCGTGCGGATCATGGCTACCTCCTCAAGCCCGAGTTCGGCGATCAATTGGGCGCGCAATTCATACTTCTTGACCTTCCCGCTCGCGGTGAGGGGATAGGAGTCTACAAACCGGATGTACTTGGGCGTCTTGTATCTGCTGATCCCCGTACGACAATAGGCTCGCACCTCTTCCTCATTAGTGATCATACCGGTCCTGAGATGGAGCAGCGCTACCAGTTCCTCGCCCATAGAGGGGTCGGGCACCCCCACCACCTGCGCCTCGGCAACGGCAGGGTGGCGGATCAGGAACTGCTCGATCTCCACAGGGTACACGTTCTCACCGCCTCGGATGATCATCTCCACGCGCCGGCCCACGATGTTGACGTAGCCTTGCCGGTCCATTGTAGCCATGTCGCCCGTGTGGAGCCAGCCCTGCTCGTCGATCGCCTCAGCTGTCTTCTCGGGCATGTTGTAGTAGCCGCGCATAACCGGAGCCCCCCGCATGAGCAACTCCCCGTGCTCGCCGCAGCGGACCACTTCCCCGGTTAGGGGATCCACAATCTGCACATCCATGTGCGGGTACGGCTTGCCCACGGTCGACGACTTTAGCGCGAATGTGTCGCCATCGAGAGTCACCGTGCCCGCGCCGGCCGCCTCGGTCAAGCCATAGGGGATCTTGGAGTCGGCACCCAAGCGCTCCTTCACCTCCTCCATCAGCACGACCGGGACGGGCGCTCCGGCCGCGAAGAGTTGGCGCAAGGAGGTCAGGTCGACCGCTCCGGCTAGACAGCGAGGATGGTTGAGCAAGGCAACGACCATGGTGGGGACGCAGAAGAGGAGGCTTCCTCGCTCGTGCTCCAGGAGATCGAGGACCTTATCCACGTCAAACGTGATGGCCGGGATATGGGTCATACCGTTCATCAAGGTGAAGATAACCAGATTGGAGCCCGCGATATGGAAGAAGGGCATGGGGTTGACGTAGCGATCCGCCGAGTAATCCTCCCCCCGCCCAATGAGGTGCACGGAACTGGTCAGGTTTGCATGGGTCAGCATGGCGCCTTTGGGGAAGCCCGTTGTTCCACTGGTATACATGATCAAGGCAACATCGTCGGGCGTCACTCGCGCGGCGCGCTCCGCCGATGCCCCGGACGCCATGTCTTCACCTAACTCAAGGAGACGCTCAAAGGGCAATGTGCCCGGCCGCTCAACCCCACCGATCAGGATGACTCGCTTCAGGCAGGGCAGCGCCGAACTGTGCACCTCTTCGTGGACCGGATCGGTCACTTCACGCAGTTCCGGTGCGACGGCATGGATGGAGTCCAGATAGGAGTTGCCGCGGAACTCCTCGACCATACACAGCGTTGTGACATCACCCTGGCGCAATACATACTCTAACTCGCCGGGGCGATAGCCGGTATTGATCGTGACCAGTACCGCGCCGATGCGATAGAGGGCGAGTTGCAGGAAGATCCACTCCGGGAGATTGGGCGCCCAGACGGCCACATGCTCACCCTGCCCAATCCCCAGGGCCAGTAGTCCCCTGGCCACTCGATCCACCTGGTCTCGATACTCCCGAAAGCTCAGTCGCAACTCCAGGCATCGCTCAGGATACGCATAGACCAGTGCCTCCTTATCCGGCAAGGCCGCCGCCTGGCGATCGAGCATCTCACCTATGGTGAGAGGCACTACTTTCAGGCCTTCCGCTTCGGCACTCCACACGGCACGGTCTCCCATCACCGCCATGGACTGATCCTCCTTTCGTGTCGATCGTAGGGTAGCCGACGCTCTTGCCCGCCGACTCAGCGTCTACTCTACGCCGGTGCGTGGTGGACGTCCACGCAAACCGGAAGCGTTACCCGCAGTATTACACCATGACGTGCGTTATCATGGCAGGGGACTGCGAAGAGGCGGAGGGAGCAAGCAAGCTCATCCATGGAAAGGAAGATATCCTCCTCTTCCGGCGCGCTGCTGCGGCGCTACCGCCTGGATGCGGAACTGACACAGGAGGTTCTGGCCGAGCGCGCCGGCATCAGCGCGCGGAGCATCCAGAGCCTGGAGCGCGGCGAAAGCAGGCCGCATCGCGACACTGCACGGCGGCTGGCCGCTGCTCTGGGATTGCAGGGCGACGAACTTTCCCGGTTCATGGCTACCGCGACCCCCATCCCGCGTCGACGCACCTCCCTTACCGCCACGACGGCCGCGGCGTCTCCACGCACTGTCCCGATGTCCCCGACGCCCCTGCTGGGACGTGAGCGCGATGTGGCGATGGCGCTGCATTTGTTCAACGAGAGTACGGGCGGCCGCCTCGTCACCTTGACGGGACCCGGCGGGGTGGGGAAGACACGTCTGGCCGTGCAGGTGGCGGGACACCGACACGCCGCGTGGGCCGACGGAGCAGTCTTCGTCGATCTCGCCCCCCTACGCGAGCCGGAACTCCTTCCGGCTGCCCTGGCGCAAGCCCTGGGTATTGGTGACGCGGGCGATCAGCCGGTGCTGGAGACGGTGCGCCAGTCTCTCGCGGCGCGCAGGATGCTCCTGGTGCTCGACAACTTCGAGCAGGTGTTGGCCTCGGCGCCCGTCGTGGCCGACTTGCTCGCCACCTGCCCCTATCTGACGTGTCTGGTGACCAGCCGTGAACCGCTGCACCTACGTTGGGAGCACGAACAACCCGTCCTTCCACTTGCCCTGCCGGCAATGGGCAACCAGGACTTGCAGGGCATCGCCGCATCGCCGGCCGTCGCCCTGTTCGTACAGCGGGCACGCGCGGTTATGCCCACCTTCGTACTCACGGCGCACAGCGCCGCCGTCGTCGCCGAGATTTGCTTCCGACTCGACGGCCTGCCCCTGGCTATTGAACTGGCCGCGGCGCGCAGCAAGTTGCTCACCCCCCAGGCCATCCAGGCGCGGCTCGGGCACCGCCTGGGATTGCTCGCCGGGGAGACACCGGATGCGCCCTTGCGCCATCAGACACTGCGTGCCGCCCTTGATTGGAGCTACGATCTGCTCAAGCCCGCCGATCGCGCGCTATTCCGGTGCCTCGCAGTCTTCGTCGGTGGTTTCACGGTCGAAGCAGCGAGCGCGGTCTGCGCGGGAATCACCGACGTCACTCTGGATCGCCTCGGCGCGCTGGTCGATAAGAGCCTGATCCTGATCGGCGCCTTGGCCGACACGCGCGCCGAATCCTCCGAACCACGGTTCCGGTTGCTGGAGACGATTCGCGAGTATGGCCTGGAACTCCTGGAGAACAGTGGTGAGCTGGATGCGACCTTGGAACGGCATGCGCGCTACCTGGTAACTCTGGCAGAGCAGGCAGAGCCGCGAATCGTCGAGAGTGGACAGACCTACTGGCTCAACCTGATCGAGGACGAGCATGACAACCTGCGCGCGGCCCTGACCTGGAGCGCGCGGGAACCGGCCAGGGTGGAGTTGGGGTTGCGGCTGCTTACGTCTCTCATCTCCTTTTGGTACATCCGGAGCAATTTCGGCGAGAGCCGCACCTGGCTGGAGCGTCTGCTCGCCCAGGCGGAGCATGCGCAGGTCTCCCCAGCGCTGCGCGTGAAGGCTCTTTGGTCCGCCGGTTCTCTGGCATCGTACCAGGGAGATTACGCTGGGGCAGGCAGCCTCATTGAGGCCGCTATGGCGATTGACCGCGCCGACCAGGACGATGCCACCACCACAGTGTTATTGACGTGGCGCGGTCTGGTCGCCTTTGGACAGTTTGACGACGCCAAGGCCCAGCGATGCTTCGAGGAGGCACGCAAGCTGGGGCGGCGGCTTGGTGATATCCGGCTGTTTGCCTTTGCCTTGAGCCACCTCAGCCGGCTCGCCTACCGGCAGAGCGACTATGCTCGGGCGAGAAGACTTGGTCAAGCCAGCCTCCGTCTCTTCCGTGCCCGCGACGAACCCTGGGGCGTTGCGCTCCTGCTTACCGTCCTCGGCGCCGTGGCCCACCGCACGGGAAAATACGAACTGGCTCGCTCCCTCCACGAGCAAAGCCTGGACCTCAGCCGCGAAGTGGGCGATCGGGCTAATGTCGCGCAGGCGCTGACGAATCTTGGCAACCTAGAACGTGCCCTTGGTGACCTGGTCGGGGCACGTGGGCGGTACGAGGAGAGCCTGCGGCTCTGCCGCGAGATCGGCGATCGGCGGGGCGCCTCACTGGCCCTGGGAAATCTCGGCGCCGTGATCGAACGGCAAGGCGACCGAGCTGGCGCGCGCCGGCTCTACGAGGAGAGCTTGACGATCGTGCGCGCTGTCGGCAACCAGCGCGCGCTGCCCGCCGTGCTCGGCCGCCTGGCGAACCTGGCGCGGGTCGAAGGCGACGTGGATGCCGCTCGTATCGGCTATCTGGAGTGCCTATGCCTCTGGCAGCGGGTAGGAGACCATCGCGCCGTGATGTGCTGTCTCGTGGAGTGCGCGAACCTAGTGGCTGCCGCGCAGCCGGAGTCAGCGTTGCGCCTGTATACCGCCGCCGACATGCTGCTGCGGCAACTTGGATCGTCGCTGCCGCCGCCTGAACGGGAAGACGTGGACCGCGCTATGACGGTGCTCCACCGGGTGCTGGGCGAAGGCACGGCCGCTGCGGCAATCGCCGCCGGACGCGAGATGGCGCTGCCGGATGCGGTGCGCCTCGCCGTGACGTGTCTCGAACCGGTAAGGCCAATCGACGAGCAAAACGACCGCGCGCTAACCGCAAACGGCGTCGCTCCTCTGAGCCCGCGCGAACGCGAAGTGGCCGTCCTTATCGCAGGCGGACGGACCAACCGCGAGATTGCCGCAGAATTGGTCATCTCTGAACGGACCGCCGACACACACGTGGCCCACATCCTGAACAAACTGGGCGTCGCAGCGCGCGCCCAGGTCGCCACATGGGCGGTACGGCAGGGAATAGTCCCCTTGCCCGTGTCGGATCATCGGAGAGATACGTAGGTGCGGTCGCGCTTGAAACCCGCCTGCCCTTCGCACATATACGCCCTTTCACGGATGTTCGCGCGACCGTCGTACTGTATTCTGACGACGACGTCGGACCGTCGCCGCGGATCGGCACATCAGCGAAAGAGATTGAACGATGGCTTCGACTCTGCAGCGCCCGCATGCCAACCTCACGACATCGTATTGGCGCGCGGATAATTCCGATCCGGTTCTGGAGACGACGGTCGGCGGCATCCTGCGCGACGCCGCGGCCGCATACCCGGACTGGGTCGCCCTGATCGAGGGCACGCCGGATCCGGCCACGCGCCGTCGCTGGACCTATGCCGAGTTGCTGACGGAGGCCGAACGCGTGGCCCGCGCCCTGTTGGTCTGTTTCGCTCCCGGTGAGCACCTGGCGGTCTGGGCGCCCAACCTGCCGGAGTGGGAGTTGCTGGAGTTCGGCGCAGCCCTGGCCGGCGTCGTTCTGGTCACCGTCAACCCAACCCTTCGCGAAAGCGAGTTGGCCTATGTCCTGCACCAGTCCCGTGCTGCGGGGATCTTCTTCGCCCCGGACTATCGCGGCCGGCATTTGCTGAACACGCTGGAAAGCGTGCGCGCCGGACTGCCCGAGTTGCGCGAGACGCTGCTGTTCTCCGAGTGGGACCAATTCGTCGCCTCGGGCAGCCCGACTCAGGTCCTACCCGTAGTGGCCCCGGATGACATGGCGCAAATCCAATACACGTCGGGTACCACCGGCTTTCCCAAGGGCGCCATGCTGCACCATCCGGCCTGTTGCCCGGCGCGGGCATCATCACCTGTGTCCCGCTGTTCCACACCGGCGGGTGCGTCCTCGGCGTCCTCGGTGCCGTGCATGCCCATGCCAGACATATTCTCGCCCCCGGATTCGAGGCCGGCCTCGTCCTTAACCTGATCGAGACGGAACGGGCCGCCGTGGTGGGGACCGTCCCCACGATGCTGGTCGCTATGATGGAGCACCCGGACTGGACGCGGCGCGATCTCTCGTCATTGCGGGCGATTGTCTCCGGCGGCGCACCCGTGCCCGCCGCGCTGGTCCGTCAGATCGAGGCGACGCTCGAGGTATTGTCACGTTAAGGGCATGAGCAGGTAGGATGAGGACGTGCGAGGGAGAAGCCGCCCATGGAAACGCCGATCCTGTCCTACCGCTGCCACCGCTATCCGGCCGAAATCATCGCCCAGTGTGTGCGCCTCTACTTCCGCTTCCCGCTCAGCTATCGCGGCATCGAGGAGGTGATGTTCGAGCGAGGCATCATCGTGTCCTATGAAAGCATCCGCCGCTGGTGCCACAAGTTCGGCCCGGTCATCGCGGCCGAGATCCGCCGCCGCCGTCCCCAGCCCAAGGATACGTGGCATCTCGACGAGATGTACATCAAGATGAACGGCAAGACCTACTATCTCTGGCGGGCGGTGGACGCGGACGGGATGGTCCTTGATATCCTGGTGCAAGAGCGCCGCAATCAGGAAGCGGCGGAGCGATTCCTCCGACGGCTGGTGGAGGGCTGTCCAGCCGAGCCGCGCGTTGCGGTAACCGACAAGCTGGCGAGTTACGGACCAGCCCTCAGGAAAATCCTGCCACATACCGAGCACCGCAAGCAGAAATGTCTCAACAACCGGGCGGAGAACTCCCATCAGCCAACGCGACAACGAGAGCGGGCGATGCGGCGGTTCAAGTCACCGGTGCAAGCGCAGCGGTTTCTGGAGCCGTTCGGTCCCATCCGGCAGCACTTCTGTCCTGGTCGCCACCGTCTATCGGGGAGCGACTACCGGGCCATCCTGGTCACCCGTTTCGCGAGCTGGCGCGAAGTGACGGGTGTCGCTGCCTAACGGAAGCGTGTAGTCACCGCAGGAGAGCGCCGGCTCGTGCGTCCATTGCCTCTCCTGGCCAGCTAACGTGACAATACCCGCAACGCCGATTTGGCGGCAATCACACTTATAGCAGAACCATGAAGCACCCGTAGTGACGCTGTTGGCCAATTGATCGGACCGCTCACGCAACAGCGGCTAGGTCGGCGAAGTGCGAGTGTTGGGTGCCCGCACGCGGCGTGCCGGTCCACCAGTCGTCGAGCCGTTGCAGGTTGATTGCCGCGGCCGTCGCGACGTGCTGGAGGTGGGCCCGTGGGAGGCCGCGATAGCGAGCACGCCGCAAACCGCAGCAGTACATCGGGAGCGGCCAGGTAGAAAAGGCTAACGACCGCATTCTCGCGCGACGGCAGAAATGTCGAGGCATGCAGTGGAGTGTCCGGACGAGTGCTGCCCTGGCCGCATTACGCACCCTGCAGCTCAACGAGGGCTGGCACACGTATTGGGTACGGCGTCGCGCCTTCCCCCTGACTATCGCCGCTTAACCCACCGCTTATGCGTGCTTACCGTTCGCGCGATGGCGGCAGGCCGACTCACCGCGGTGCTGACGGGGGACTGATTTTCCGCGAACGTTCCTACGCATCCATATTCTCTAAAACCAACGAGACGTAGCATCATAAGCAATGATGCGTTGACGTTCACGGCTTTTAGGCATTTGTCGCTCCTGCCACTGCCATTACCGCTCAGAAGCATACCAGATCCCGGCACGTTACCAAGCAACACCGTAGGAATAGCCATCCACAAGCCTAAAGGTGGGCCGATTCTTTCAGGGCGCCATCGCCGCCTGCCCGCCGGCCTGGGCCATCGGGATATCCCGACACAAGCGTGGCTCCACCGTTGCTTCCACGAAGAGCAACTCGCATCCGCCATGGCCCAGATCGGTAAGTGCCTCCATTAGCCGGTCCCGCACCATGCGTTCACACCAGAACTTCTCGCCGGCCGACGAGACCTCCAGGCACAGGCGTGCGGTGGACGCCTCAAGTACCGTTGCCGCGGATACCCGCGACACGGCCCCGGGGGCGACAAAGCGTCGCAATTGGCCCACCACCGCTTGCCAGAACGGGTTGTCCGGCAACCTATCGGCTGAGCGGTCGCCTCCTTCCGCCGCCACCTGCCGTTGGCCGCCCGGTCGCGGCGTACCGCCTGTTGGTCGGCGAGGTGGCGCCGCTTTCCACTGTTTCCTCTCGCACTCAGGCTTGGCTCGATCGGCCAGCATTCGTTCCAGAATGGCGAAAAAATACGGCATAGCATTCACCCGTTCATCCGGCGTCCGTCGTTCCACCCAGGGCAGGCGCGTCTGAGTGGCATCGGCCGCCGAACGCACCAGTGCCGTGAATTCGGGTACGCATACCCCATGGCGCTGGACCAGGGCAAACGCGCGTGCGCCGCTGGCTCGGGGCGCTTCGTCGCCGAACCTGGTCGAGAAAGGGGCAAGGGCGAGCCGGACCACGAGAGCCTCGCTGACCGATGGCGTCTCGTCTTTCGGTGGGGCCGACGTCCAACAAGCCGCCGCGCGGGAGATCGATCCGAGATCGAGCTTTTGTTGTTCTTGTTCGTTTTCTTTCCCCGCGGAATCCCACACCCCTCCCGGCGCGAGATTCCGCGGGGTGGTCGGATCCGGCATCCTCCCCGTGGCCGGCGCGGACGGGACGGGACCGGGCTGATCGTCGATGCTGAGTAGCGGCGCCACCGTGCCCGTCCGCGGCTTGCTGGTCGAACCGGAGGCACGCGCTGGGCGCCTCCGTTGCTCGCGCCCCCCCTCCAGCGTCTGGACCTCGGTAATCGCCGCCAATGCCCGCAACAGTGGCCGTAGATCATAGGCGTTGCTCAACTGGCGCCCGTGGGTATCGGCGCGGGGGACGATCACCAAGAGCCCCCGATCGCTCAGCGCTCGCGCATAGTGCTGAACCTGGCGAATCTTTTTACCCATCCGCGCCGCGATCGAATCAAGCGCCGGGAAGGGCAGCCGATCCCCCCACCAGAAGGTCCAGAGCTGTTGGATGAACACCAGTTCACCCTCACTCATCCCCAATCGCGCATAGTGGCGGAACAAGGAATTGGGAAAAGAGGTGAACCCCCCTTCCCAGGAGGTAACAGCCCGCACCGAAAGAGTTGTGTCTCGCTCCTCGAACTCAGGGAATGGCCGCGTCGCGGCAGTGGATTGCGTGGCCTCCTTGGGTGTGGTATGCTCCAGGAGCATGGAGTGACGGCTAGGCATGAAAACGCCCTCCAGGTACACCGCTCGACCGGAAATTCGCAGTTCCCGTTCGACGGTCGCATTTCATCAGCGCCCAGCACGATCCGTCAACCGGCAGTGTCTGGGCTCCACTTATTCCTCACAACAGGCGCCTCGGTTCGCAGCCGTCGGGCCTGTTGTGTGTTTACGGTTGAGTACATGCGCGCGGCGCGCGCTTTTACCTCTTCCTCGCTAGGGCCCACCCGGTCCCCAGCACCGCCACCTCCCCGGTTTGACTGTTCACGTCATCGAGTCCGGGCCGAGGGCACCCCTGCCAACCTCGGCGCGGGAGACCTTCTCCCCGGACCCCTTCCGATTGTGGGACCGCGGACGCCCTCAAGGCAATAGGTGCGGCGTCATACCGCACATCTGGTAGGAGGCAAACCGCACCAGGCCGTGAGGTCAAACGGCACCAAAGCGTGAGGGCCGCCTGCTTGTGAGGTCAAACCACACATTTTGGTGAGGTCGATCCCCACCGATGGGGGAGGTCAAACCGCGCCGGCGCGTGATCGCGATCCTCACCACTCCGTGAGGTCAAACCGCACCAGGGCGTGAGCTCAAACCACGGATGTTTACCCTTCAGGGCCGGGAGCCCAGGTGCTTTAGCCCTGGGAGGAATGCCTCCGCATCACCCGCGCGCGGGTACCCGGCTTTAGCCCCTATCTTTATCCACAAATCACTTTGCCTCCTCGCTGCACGTAAATGTGGCATACTTGGTAGACTAGCGACATGGATATTCAACGCACCGTAACCATTGCGTTGCCTGACGACGCCGACCTGCGGGCGACACTCGCGGCCTTCCGCGACGTGCAAAACGCGGTCGCCGTGGACGCCTTCAACGGGGGATCGCCGTTGGCGGCGGTCGCCTTGCAGCGCGTCGTCTACGGGCGCGTCAAGGGGACCTTGAATAGCCAAATGACCATTACCGCCTTGCGATTGGTAGTCGGCGCCTATGCCTCTGCCGTCAAGGGGCGCAATCGGCGCATCCGCGACGAGGCGCGGCGCAAGAAACGGCATGAGGCGAAGGGATGGCGCTACACGCCCAGGCAGATCAAGTCCTTGTCCGTCTGTGACACTCCGCTGCCGCTAAAGCGGCGCGGTTTCTCGGGACGCGCGCAAGGGCACGCCACGAGCCAGGTCCGCCGTGTCCGGGCGGCTACTGCTCCGTATGCGAACAAACGGGCGCAGATACATGGTGTGGAGCGGCGTCGGCACTCGCCCCACCGCGTGATAGAGATACCGGGAGAGAATGTTGGCGGCGCCCACCACATCCCGCGCGCCCCGGAAACCGCAGGCCCGGCACGCATAGACGCGCCCCCGTGGTTTGTGCCGCGCCCCACAACCGGGGCAGGTTTGACTGGTATAGGCTTTGCTCACGTCGTCGATCACGGTGATCCCGACCGCCGCCGCCTTGTAACCGATAGAGCGGCGCATGGCGCCGTGACTCCAGCCGCTCACTTTCTGCTGTTGTTCCTTGGCTAGCCGCCTCCCGTTTCCTACGTCGCGCACGTCACCAATCGCCAGCGTCCCCACCTGATGCGCTTGGGCCCGGCCCACCACGGCCCGGCTGGCCTTGTGCAAGAGGTCGCGCTGGCGCCGCTGCTGCTGGGCCAGGAAGCGGTTCTTGCGTCGCTGAAGGCGCTTCCAGCGGGACGAGCCCTTGGTTCGCTGGCCTTGCCTGACCTGAAGAACGGCTAGGCGCTTGTGGGTGTACTGAACACTCGCACGGAGAGACCGACAGGAGATGACCGCGGCATGGCGGCCATCGGTGAGGGCGGCGGGATGGATCTCGCCGAGATCCACGCCCGCCACGCCGGTCGCGGTGGTCACTTGGGGCGACATCCCATCCTCGATCACCAGATGCCAGGCGTAGTGCCGCGCCGCCTGGTCCCAGACCAACCGCGCCTCGGCGAATGCCGTCCCGGGAAGCTGGGCCAAGGACGCGGGTACGGGCACGCGCAGCGGGGCCAGCCCACGGGCCCGCGCCAGCAGCAGCGTCCCGTCCTGATGTCGGATCCCGGTGTTCTTCCAGATAGAGGTACGGTAGTATTTGCGCTTGAGAGGATAGTGGGCATCCGCGAATCCCGCCGCCTTGAGGGCGCGGGCCGTCTTGCAGGCTTTATAGAAGCCCTGCTGGGCTGCGTCCCGGCTATGGGCGTGGAGGGTAGACGGCCCCAGGCTATCCTCCACCCGCTCGCCAGCCCGCGGCGAGAGCCAATGGCCGCTCTTGCGGTAGACGCGGTAGTGCCGGACCAGGGTGTTGGTGTAGACACGCCCGCTCTCCCGATTGAGCGCGTCGGCCTCCTCCTTGGGGAGGGAACAGGCGAAGGTGTGGGTGCGGATCATCGAAACCTCATGCCTCCATCGTACCGCGGGACAGGCCACCCGCCACCCGGGTTTTCCGGATCAATCCGCGCGAGAAGCCACGCCTATCCGCTGGGGTTGAAACCCCGCGGCTTGCGGCGGGCTCCGTTTCTGTCACTTCGAGCGTCTGGCGGCCATGTTCCTGGTCGGCCAACGGGGGAGGGATGCCGACTTTCGTCAAGACGGTTCGTTGTCCATCTGGATGGTCGGTGGGCGGAAACGCATCCCCTACATGGTCGTGCCCGCGCACCGTGCGTTGTTCGACGCCGCGAAGGAGATTGACTCGGTGACGGTGATTGAACGGGGCGGGAAGCTCTATGGGCGCGTGGCCTTGACCCTCGACGCGCCGGAGCCGAAGAGCGTCGTGCCCGTTGGTATCGACCTCAAAGAGACAAACGCGCTCGTGGCGGTCGATGCGGATAACCGTGAGTTGTTCGTTAGCGGGTTGGCAACCAAGGTCAGAAACAAGCGTACCATGCAGGCGACGAAGCGTGTGCAGCGGAAGTTGGCGACCAGGAAGGCAGAGGGCAAGGATACCAAAAGTGTCCGGCGCGTCCTCAAACGGCTGTCTGGTCGTCGCTCCCGCAGGACACGCGACTTCGCCCGCGTCACCGCCAAGTGTTTGGTCGCATGGGCGCCCGCTGATGCCATCCTCGTGTTCGAGGACTTGCGGATGGGGCAACCCGCTAAGGGACTGACGCGCGGCGTCGCCCTGCGGCGCCGCCTCTCGCTCTGGCAGCATCGGGCGATCCGTACCGCGGTTGAGAGCAAGGCGCAAATGGCCGGTATTGCCGTCGCGTTTGTTGATCCCGCCTACACCAGCAAAAACTGTAGCCGGTGAGGGTTACGCGGTGTACGGAAGCGTCACTCATTTACCTGTCCTTCCTGCGGCATGACCATGCATGCTGACCGTAATGCTGCCGTGAATATCCGGCAGCGCTTTGTCCAGTCTCGGCTGGACGCGGCCCCATCAGTGGCCGCCGAAGCCCTGCCCCTTGTGGGTGAGGGCAAGCCCAATCGCTTGAGCATTGGGTAACTGACGCGAGGACGTGCGATCAGGTGCCCGCCCAAAACAAGGTGATTAGCGCCATGGCGTCGATCGGCAGCGGATCGGGTCGGTAGCCGTCAAGGAGTTCCTCCTCGACCAGCCCCGCCATGGCCCGGGCCAGACTGGCGTTTGCTTGGTCGGCGCGCCGGTTGGTGATCCCACCGATCGAAAGGAGGGCGGCGCGAGTTAGAGTGACGCTAGTTTGCCCGGGCCCGGTTGCTCCCCGGTAGTGCAGGAGATATTCGCGGAGTTGCCGCATAGCCGGCGACCGGGAACCGCCCCTGGCCCTCCCGTTGCTGGCCTGGGGGAGCCCCGCCCGCGGCAGCAAGCTATAGGCTAGACCCGGGCTCCCGTCCGTCTGGCGTACGCCCGAATACCACAGAGGGTTGATATGGATCGAGACCGTCTCCGGCAATCCCTGACGAAAGACCTCAATGGGCGAGATATGACTTGTCTCCTCGTCGGTGGCATAGGCGATGGCCGAGAGTAACGGGGCAAGAAAACCAACCGACTGCGCCCCGCGTCGCTTGATCCGCTGCTGAACCCCGATATGCAGCAAGTGGAGGGATAGCAAGGTAGTGGAGAGTTTCTTCCGCGCGTCCGAGCGATGCACGCCTCGATTGTCTCGACTGAATCCCAGACGGTCAAGAAGGTCGTTCAGGCTGATCGTCAGTTGCGGTCGACGCCAGTTCGGCGGATCATTGGCAATGGCGAACAGCGTGAGCATGACCTCGGCGGCGAAGTCGTTGATCGCGGCGCGGGCAATGGTCACCGCCGCCTCGGCCAGCGCGGCGGGCTCCATGCCGTCACCGTAGGCCACCCGCAGCGTGGTGTTGTTCGCCCGTTCGAGTACCCAGCCGTCGCCGGACATCTGCCCTTGTTCGTCGGCCAGCGGTTGATGAATGCGCCGGCGGGCCGAGAGGTAGAGCGTATCCACCCCGACCATGCCTTCTTGTGCTTCACCGAGAATACGCTCGCGGAAGGCGCGCTCCGATTCCTCGAGTAATTGGCCGGTGAGCGGATCAGCAGGGAGGATGGCCCAACCATCGCCCAGGTTGGCGACGTCACTCATGATCGGCGCTTTCCAAGCGCTCAAGCAGCGCCGCTGCGCTCGGTTCGTGTCGGGCCAGCATCCGGACCAGATCGGCAAGAAGAAGCAGGGCATCGCGGAGGATAGCGGGCTCGATACTGTGAGCGCGACCCGTACGGACCACCAGACTAAGCACGGAGAGCGGATCCGGCTCCGCGTTCGCCAACAGCGAGGCGATGTCGGACGGCAGTTGCGTGACCGCCACCGATCCGCGCGGGTCAAACAGTGCGACACCGCCCCCTTTTTGCGGGGGGTCAAACAGTGTTTGACCCCCCGCAAAAAGGGGAACCCCGGTATCGCGCCCGGCGGGGCTCGCCGAGTCGGACTCAATGCCTGCTGGACTCTCGATCTGGGGCGTCGTTTCGGCTGCTTCGCCGGCGGTGCGCGGGTCGGAAGCGGAGGACGTATCTCGCTGGGCGGCGACCCCGGCGCCGGGGTCGCCTGCTTCTGGTAGAGTGGCCGTGACGCGTGGAGTGGGCGGG
>Ga0307372_10007559_pt1 | contig 15527 bp, 13 predicted proteins | sample OX1MG_FD_202533 | JGI IMG/M metagenome (GOLD analysis project Ga0307372, IMG submission 202533) | Soil microbial communities from Risofladan, Vaasa, Finland - OX-1 | ecosystem: Environmental > Terrestrial > Soil > Coastal area > Acid sulfate soil | place: Finland: Risofladan, Vaasa | collected... | reverse complement strand
GTTCTTGCTATTTGCTGGGGTCAAGATCGGCGCCGATCAGGACCCCAGCGGAATCGCGGGTTTTTGGCGGAAGATCAACATGCTGATCATCGCTCGGAGCGGGGTGAATGTTCGGTGCGTATTTACATATTTCTATCGAAATGGACCCGGAAGACGGCTGCATCACTGTCTGGGGAACCGGCGAGGAGTCGATAACGGCCTTCACCGATCTCGGCGTCGAAAACCTCGCTCAGCTCGTCGAGATCTATAAAGCCGACCCAGGCCTGATGGCTCGATACCCAAAACCCGACTGACCTGCCGCAGTCTTCGACGGCCGGCTCATCGAATCAGTGCCGCGGTCCTCACCGGATGCTGACGGCTCAGCAAGACCGAAGGGCCGCGTAACACCGCTCTTACCTTTGAGTCAGCGATGGTGGCGGTTTGCATTGCCAAGGGGACGCTCGGCCGCATCTTCCGTCAAGGCGGCCCGAGCAGCACGGGCTCGTGGTGCCCTGCGGCATCGATCGCCCGATGATGCTCGATAGGCACAGTCGGCAAAGCTTCGCTCAACAGCCGTAGCGCGACGTTGGGGTCTTCTTTGTGCGCTTCTGTTGCGACGGTTACCAGAGACGCAAGATGTTGCACCCGTTCAGTGACCGCCGTGCCAATCCAGAGTGGCAGAGATTGTGCGCCATTCGATAAGATCACGTCGGATCGCCAGAGGCGCAGGACGACTCTTGCACCCGGAGCCAGCGGCCCATCCATTCTAACCATCACGAGGTCTTCCGATCGGCCGTTATTCAGCTGCGGCAGGACCGGAAGAGATCCGAGGCTTGCATGCGGAGACAAAAATTCGAGCGCTGATCGCAATGTCCAAGGAACCGGTGCCGTCCAACCATGCATCTCAAGTTCCGCACGCAGCGAGTCAATCGAGCCCGCCCACTGGATTGTAAACGGCTCCCGATATTCCCCGAGGAGATCGATCCGGCGCGCGGGCAGCTCACTCCAGCCGTCCTTCTGCCAGAAGGCCAGCGGCATCATTCGCGTCGTCTGGCGCATCGCATAACGCTCCATGTCGGTGTCATGGCTGAGCGCGATGTTGACCGTGCCGGCCGCAATCAGGGCCACGCCCACAAAGGCGGCGAGTCCGGTGGCGCGGATGTGCTGCGGCGCGCGCTGCAAGTAAGCGATCCCCAGAAGCGCGACCCATGCGAGGTCAAAGGCAACCCCGGCAATGATATCGGACAGCCATTGAGCGCCGAGATAGAGCCGCGAGAAGGCGATCGCCGTCACCAGCAGAACCGCTGCCAATGCTATGGCGATACGCCCGCGCATGCCGACCTCGCGACCGACGAGCACGGCCAAAAAACCGTAGAGCGCTACACTCAGGGTCGTATGGCTGCTCGGCACAAAGGCGCTCCAAACGACAAGGAACTGGCCCGGCTGGGGCTGCGGCAGCACTAAATCGAGCAACACCGCAAACGCGGCGGCACCGATCACCGCTGCAGCACTGTAGCTCGCGGCACGCCACGCGCGGTTCCAGGCCAACCACAGTATGGCGACCGAGGCGACGGCAAGGGTCACGGCAACGTCGCCCAGCTCGGTAACGGCAACGATGATTCGGTCGAAAGCTTCGACGCGCAGCGACTGGAGCAGGTGGAAAACCGCCCCATTGGCACGGACCAAGGGGTCGCCCCTGACAACGTCCTCAAGCGCGCCAAAGAAGAGCCATAGGCCCCCAATGAGCATCGCGCCAAGCGTCAGCAGTCCCGGCAGCTCTGGGCGCGCGGGGTCGACCAGGTAGAGAACCTGGCGCCGGACCCAGGTGTCTCTCCCCGTCGCCCAGACGTGGAGAGGACCCAGCAAGCGGAGTGCCAGCCGGGTCAGCCAGCGCACAGCACACGGCGTCAGCCAAACCGCGAATCCCAGCAATATGGCGACAGCAAGAACGAGCGCGACGAGGCGATCGGCTATGGCGCCAAGGACCGCTATGGATACACCGATGAGAACGCCCACGATCACGTGCGACGGCGCCCACAGCACCGCTGAAAGCGCGTTCACCGCGTAGAATCGCAGAATCGGCATGCCGACGATGCCTGCGACCAGCGGTACGACGGCGCGGACGCCAGGGGTGAAGCGTGCGATGACGACCGCCTTGCCGCCATGTTGCGCGAAGAAGGCTTCGCCCTGGGCGATCAGGCCCGGGTGGCGCCGGAGCGGCCAGATCGCCGCGACGCGCAGTTTGTAATGGTGCCCAAGCCAATAGGAGAATCCGTCTCCGGCGATGGCGCCGCCGGTTGTCGCTACGACCAGGGGCCAGAACTGCAATGCGCCGCTCGGCACCAAGGCGCCAAACGCGATAATCGTTGCGGTTCCGGGAACAAAGGCGCCGAACACAGGGAGCGCCTCCGAGCCGGCCATGAGGAATGCGAGGCCATAGGCTAAGAGCCGGTGGGCCTCGGCCAAAGCGACGATGGCGGCAACCAGATGCGGCATATCGATTGGCTGATTACCCGGCTTCCAAGCGTGCCCGCAATGCTGGGATTGCGGACTGTAAGTATTACCGGTGGTGACGATGGGTTAGACGGTGCTCCCCATCCGTATCGCCGCCAGCCAGAATTTCACGGAGCACTTTGTGCCCGCGTGGAACGAACGACTTTTCCTCGCCGCCTTTGAGGCAATCGCAGACCAGACGGAGACGTCAACCTAACAGGTTTGTCATCCGCGGCGAACCGGCGGTGCGCTAACCTGCCGGCGCCGCCGACCTTTCCTCAACAGCTTCGGCTCTCCGCCAGCGAGGAGACACTTTTCCTCATGCCGCCCATCGCCGGCACGCCCCGCAAGATCCTCTGCGTCTTCCCCGCCTACAGCCCGTCTTTCGGCACTTTCGAGAACGCCTATGCGCTCCGCGGCACGACGCGCGCCTTCATGCCGCCGCAGGGGTTGCTAGCGATCGCCGCCTATCTGCCGCAGGGCTGGGACGTGCGCTTCGTCGACGAGAACATCAGGCGCGCGAAACCCGCCGAATTCGCCTGCGCTGACGCGGTCTTCGTCAGCGGCATGCATGTGCAGCGCGCCGCCATTCTCGACATCAACGCGCGCGCCCAGGCGCTCGGCAAGACCACCGTGCTGGGCGGCCCCTCGGTCTCCAGCGATCCCGGGCGTTACGCGGCTTTCGACTACCGGCATATCGGCGAGCTCGGCGATGCGACCGACGCCCTGATCGCGCGGCTCGACACCGATGTCGCGCGGCCGCCCTCGCCGGTTCTGCTCGAAACGAAGGAGCGCCTGCCGCTCGATCAATTCCCGCCTCCCGCCTACCGCCTTGCCGAGGTCGACAAGTACTTCATCGGCAGCACGCAGTTCTCGAGCGGCTGTCCCTATCGCTGCGAATTCTGCGACATCCCGGCGCTCTATGGCCGCGTGCCGCGCCTCAAATCGCCGGAACAGGTGACGGTCGAGCTCGACCTGCTGCTCAGCCACGGCAATCCCGGCGCGGTCTACTTCGTCGACGACAATTTCATCGCCAATCGCCGCGCCGCCCGCGAGCTGGTGGCGCATCTCGTCCATTGGCAGAAGCGCAACGGCTATCCGATCGAGTTCTGCTGCGAGGCGACGCTCAACATCGCCAAGTATCCCGATCTGCTCGCCATGATGCGCGATGCTTATTTCACCACCGTATTCTGCGGCATCGAGACGCCGGAATTGGGCGCGCTCCACGCCATGGCGAAGGACCAGAATGCCGATCTGCCGATCCTGGACGCGATCCGCGTGCTGAACGGCTTCGGCCTGGAGGTGGTCTCGGGCATCATCATGGGGCTCGACACTGACACGCCGGAGACGCCGCAGCGCATCCTCGACTTCATAGAGGCGGCGCAGATCCCGATGCTCACCGTCAACTTGCTGCAGGCGCTGCCGCGGACGCCGCTCTGGGACCGGCTCGCCCGTGAGAAGCGCCTGATCGAGGATCCCGAGCGCGAATCTAATGTCGATTTCTTGAGGCCCTATGACGAGGTGTTGGCGGCCTGGCGGCGCGTGATCGCCGAAGCCTATGCGCCCGAAGCGCTCTATCGGCGCTTCGCCTACAATGTCGCCCACACCTATCCCAATCGCCTGAAGCCGCCGGCGAGCCCGCAGCGCGCCTCCTGGGCCAATATGCGCAAGGGCCTGCGCATCATGCGCAACCTGATGCTGCGCGTGGGCGTGCTGGCGGACTACCGCCGGGTGTTCTGGCGCATGGCCTGGCCGCTGCTGCGCGAGGGCAGAGCCGAGGACGTGATCCATGTCGGGCTTGTCGCGCATCACCTCATCACCTTTTCGCGCGACGCCGCCGCTGGACGCCAGAACGCCTCGTTCTATTCGGCAAAAGAGCGCCGGCGGCAGGCTACTCGCTTTCGGCTACGCCCCGCGAAAACTGCTGATTTTTCCTAACGACCGATCGTCAGTTCGACCGTTATCGCCTGGTTGCTCACTCCTCCTCGCATTCGTTGCGCTCAATCGCCCGAGCGAACTGCAATCTCATTGTCATGGGTCGGATGTCTGGAGCGAGTTACGGGCTGGTGCTCCGCGGCAACACGGTGAAGGTGCTGACGCACAGCAAGATTTTGCTGCTCGTCTACCTCTGAACTTGCCTTAGGTCTCGCAGCACCGCAATGCCGAGGAGATTGACCGTGTAGATTTCGGCGCCGAACTGCCGGAGCTGGTTGGCTGCCAGATAGGCCATCACGATGCCCATCAACATGGACAGGGTTCCGATGATGGGCATCGCCTTGAGGCCGGCCTGCTCCATTTGAACCGGCGTTGCCGCCGCCAGCTCGCGTGGGCGGCGCATCAATTGCAGCGCCGTTATCGAAACGAGTCCGCCGAAGGCGATCATCGAGCCGACACGGCGTACGGCACCTTCGAACCACTCGCCAACACCCACAGCAAGATCGGCCGGCACGTGCCGGGGCCGCGGCGGCGGCGATACCCCGCCGCGCTTTCGCTCTCGGTCGAGAAGTTGCGCAAAGCGGCCCTGATCGGCCACCTCGACCGTGTTGTCACGGTCGCGAAGTTCCTGCTCGGTGCGAAGGAGAAGCCAGGCACCGGCGGTATCCAGCCGATCGATGCCGGCCAGGTCCAGCCGAACCTGCCGGGCTCGCAGACGACGGAGCGCGCGCATCCGCCTCTCAAGCCCGCCAACGGTTGCAGCCAGCCAACTGCCCCGGGCGCGCAAGATGACCGCACCCGATTCGTTCGTGATCAAAATGCTCGCGGTCGGCACCATGTTGCGTCGCCAGGATTTCCGTTAGCGCACGAAGGAATTCAACGGATCTGACACTCCTCGGATTGCCGGACATTGCGCAGCCTACATTGGCTGGGCCAGACGCTCGGGCGATGTCAAATCACGCCCCGGGACGAGGCTAAATGACGGTTCTCCACCCTACCCAGCCAATTTGTCTTCGCCGACCGAAATCCTTCCTTTGGTGACGGAGCGGCACGGGTTGCGGATCGCACCCGGCAGTTCCAACGTCAGCCGCAGTCCCGGCTCGTTGTCGGCCAATTCGATCGAAATGCCATGGAGGGCCGCAATCGCCGCAACGAGGCTCAATCCGAGACCGTTGCCGGGCGTCGTCCGGCTGGTCTCAAGCCGATAAAACCGGCGGAAGACATTCGCGTATTCCGATCGCGGGATGCCCGGGCCGGTATCGGAGAGCGTGACGGTGACGCCGTTATCGTGCCGATGCGCGTGGAGACGAATGTCTGCGCCCCGGGGGGAATGGCGGACCGCGTTTCGAAAAGGTTCGCCAGCATCTGGGCCAGCAATTCGCGATCACCGTACATTTCGAGCCCCGGGGCGATTTCCGCCGAGACGCTTTGCTGTTTGTCGTCGACCATCGGCTGGTAGACCTCGATCATGGTCCGCAGCAGATCGGTGAGATCGCAGTCAGCAAAGCCCGCGCGGATCGCGCCGCTTTCGATCTGCGCAATCCGCAACAGCGCACCGAACGTCGCCAGGATAGCGTCCGTCTCCGCGATCGCGCCCTCGATCGAAGCGCGCAGTTCCGCCACCGTCATCGCCTTGCGCTGAGCGAGTTCGAGACGCTGCCGCAGCCGAGTCAGCGGGGTGCGCAGGTCGTGCGCGATGTCGTTTGAGATCTGCCGCATTGCCTGCATCGAACTTTCCGTCCGCTCCAGCATTGCGTTGAGGCTGGCGGCGAGATGATCGAACTCGTCATCGGTGCCGCGCGTCGGCACGCGGCGCGACAAGTGCCCCTCCATAATCCCGCGCGCGGTGCGGCTGATCGCCTCGACACGCCGCAACAAGCCGCCGCTCAGCATCAGGCCGCCCCCGAACGCCAGCAGCAGGCTGGCGAGCGAGCCCCAGGCGAAGGCGCGCAGAATCTCCTCGTCCATCTCGTCGCGCTGGCTCGCATCGGCCGCAACCATCAGGTACTCGCCGCCGCTCAGAAGGGTGCCGCGGGCGCGCAGCGGCCGCAGATCGTCCCCGTGGGGCACCGGCCGGGGATCGACGCTGTCGAAGGTGCCGGTTCGACGCGGCAGCGCCGGCAGATTCCCGGCGAGGGCCTTACCCGCCTGGTCTTCGAGCAGATAGAACATCGGCCCCGCCGGCATGTCGTTGACGCGATCCTCGATCAGACTTGCGAGGTGCCCGGCACCGCCTAGCCGGAAACCTTCGGTCAATTCCGCCAAATCGCTGTCAACGGCGGCATCGAGCTGGCCGGTCATATGGGATGAGGTCGACCAATAGATGACCGCGAACAACACGACCACAGACACGCTGAACAGCGCCGCGTAGAGCAGGGTCAGGCGGAAACTGGAGGTCCGGAAGACTCTAGGCAGCGACACGAAGGCAATACCCGGCGCCGCGCACCGTATGGATCAGTTCCGCCGCAAAGCCCTTGTCGATCTTGCCGCGCAGCCGGCTGATGTGCGTCTCGACGACATTGGTGTGGGGGTCGAAATGAAAGTCCCATACGTTCTCCAGCAGCATCGTCCGCGTCACCACCTGCCCGGCATGGCGCATCAGGTATTCGAGCAGGCGAAACTCGCGCGGCTGCAGGTCGATCTCCCGTCCACCGCGGCGCGCGACGCGCGACAAGAGGTCGAGATCGAGATCGGCGACGCGCAGGCGGGTTTCGACCGCCACGGCGGCCGGGCGGCGGCCGAGAGCGGTGACCCTCGCGACCAGCTCGGCAAACGCGAAGGGCTTTTCGAGATAATCGTCGCCACCGGCGTTGAGGCCCATGACCCGATCGTCCACACCGCCGAGTGCAGTCAGGAACAGCACCGGTGTGCGGTTGCCGGCGGCACGCAGTGCCTTGACAAGGCCGATGCCGTCGAGGGCGGGGAGCATGCGATCGACGATCAGGAGATCGAACGCCTCGGCGGCCGCACGGAACAGCCCCTCGTCGCCGCTCGCTGCGCGCACCGTCAGATGCCCTTCTTCGGCAAGGCCGCCCGCGACATATTCAGCGGTTTCGGAATCGTCTTCGACGACCAGGATCTTCATCGGGAATTTCCGTTAGGCGAACAAGCCGTGACGAGGCAATCCAGGTCGGTCAAGTTACAAAATCCCAATCTTCCGACAATCTTGCGACAATGTCGCTTGCGCTACGATCGTCGACCTCGCCTCAACGGCAGGTTTTCCCGCATCCCGCCCGATGACCTCTCTCCTCGCGCTCGTCGCAGCATTGGCCGTGGTTGTCGGGCTTGGCGGCTGCGCCAGCTATCGTCCGGCACCACTGCCCGAGCAGCCCGATCTCGCGGCCGAGCTCGCCGACCTCGATCTGAGCATCCCGGCGGCCGGCCGTGATCCATCGAGCGCAGTCGACATCGCCCGGCCGCTGACAATCGACGACATCGGGCTCCTCGCCATCCTCAACAACCCGGGCCTCAAATCCGAGCGTGGCACGCTTGATGTGGCGCGCGCCGGGCTGCTGCAGGCGGCGCTTATCCCGGACCCGACGGCTACCCTCTCCTATGGCCAGCTGATCGCCGGTCCCGGCACCGCGTCGTCGATCGCCGCCTCGCTGGCGCAGGACATCGCCGCCCTCATCAACCGCCCCGCGCGCGTCAATGCGGCTGCCGCCCATCTCGGCGCCGTCAATGCCGAAGAGCTGTGGCGCGAATGGCAGATCGCGCAGAAGGCGCGGCAGCTCGCGGTCGATCTCCATTGGGGTGGCGAGGCGATCAGCCTCGTCGAGGCCGAGTTGAAACTGATTGGCGCCGAGGTGGCGCAGGTTCGCAAGGCGATTGCCAAGGGCAACCTGACGCTGACCGCGCTGGCGCCGCTGTTGACCGCCCAGGCCACGGCCGCGCAGTCGTTGAGCGGGCTGCGACTCTCCCAGCTGAAAAACTGGCAGGCGCTCGATGCGCTGATGGGCCTCTTGCCGCGGGTGCGCTTTGTGATCGCCCGGCCATCGCTCGCAGCGCCGCCAATCGACCCTGCGCCGCTGCTCGCCGAGCTGCCCGAATACCGCCCGGATCTCGCGGCGCTGCACCTCGGCTACCTGTCGGCCGAAGAGGATGTGCGCGCCGCCATTCTTGGCCAGTTTCCGGCCTTCTCGATCGGCCCGTCCTATGGCTCGGATACGACGAAAGTCGTCACGATCGGCCCGAGCTTTACGTTCGCGCTGCCGATCTTCGACCGCAACCAGGGGAAGATCGCCGCCTCGCGCGCCACCCGGCTCTTGCTGCGCGAGCAGTACCAGGCGCGGCTCGATGCGGCGGTCGCTAATGTGCAGGCCCTTTATGCGCAGTTACGCCGCCTCAACGCCGATCTCGGCTCGGCCCGGAAGGCCGCCGCCGCGGCGAGGTCCCTCGCCGCGACGGCGCGGCAAGCCTATGCGCAAGGCAATCTCGACGAGCGCAGCCTGACCGATTACGAGACGACGGCGTTGGAGCGCGCAGTGCAGGTGACGACGATCGAGCGGCAGATCGGGGAGGACCAGATCATGCTGGCTGTCGAACTCGGCCTCGACCTGCCGCATGTGCGCATCGCTCTGAGCGGGGCGGCACCGTGAAGCTCACCAGAGCCCTGATGGCGACGTTGCTGGCCGCATCCGCGGCCGCGCATGCGGCCTCTTCACAACCGGCGGATACGGGCCCCAGCGTTGCCGTGCAGACCGTAACGCTGCATAAGGGCAGCCTGCCGCGTACCGTCACCGCGTATGGGATGGTCGGCACCGGGCCGGCGGCGCGGCAGACGATCCAGGCTCCCGTCGCCGCGGTCGTCGATCGGGTTTACGCCAAGCCCGGCGAACAGGTCGCCGCCCAGGCGCCGCTCTTGCGCCTCGGGCCGAGCCCGGCAACCGCTTCCGCCTATAACCAGGCGATTACGGCATTGCGTGCGGCCAACGAAGACGTGACGCGCACCCGTTCGCTGCTCGGCCAACATTTGGCGACCAACCAGCAGCTCGTGACGGCGGAGAAAGCGGCCGCCGATGCGCGGTCCGCGCTGGCCGCGCTGCAGGCCGAGGGCGCCGGCAGCCCGCAGGTCGTGCGGGCGCCGTTCGCGGCGATCGTGACGACGGTGTCGGTCAGTCCGGGCGCGATCGTGGCGCAAGGAGCGCCGCTCCTGGAATTGGCGCGGCCGACCCAGCTGGTGCTGCATGGCGGCGCCATGCCCGCCCAGGCGATCACGATCAGTACCGGCGACTCCGCGACAATCGTGCCGCTAGGGGAACGGCGCAGCGCCACCGGGCAGGTCGTGCTGGTCGGCTCGGTCGTCGATGCAAAGACCGGCCTCGTGCCGGTCGATGTGTCGCTGCCGGCCGGCCGGTTCTTCGCCGGCGAGATGGCGCGGGCAAGCATTGAGGTCGGCAAGGCCGAAGGCTATGTCGTGCCGCACGAGGCGGTGCTCGTCAATCAGCAGGGCGCGCCCTACGTCGTGCAGGCGATCGCCGGGCGGGCGAAGCAGGTCCCGGTCCATCTCGAGCTCGGCGCCGGCGCCAATGACGTAATCTCGGGGCCGCTCGATCCCAATGCGCCCCTCGTGCTGGCAGGCAATTACCAGCTCACAAACGGCATGAAGGTCCGGGTGGACCCGCCGGAGGCCGGCAAATGAGCTTTGTCGGCTGGATCGAGCATCACGGCCGCTCACTGCTGTTTGTCGTGTTTGCGCTCGCGCTCGCAGGCGCCTATGCGGGGTGGACATTGCCGGTCGGGCTGTTCCCGACGGTCAGCTTCCCGCGCATCCGCATCACGATCGATAGCGGCAGCATGCCGGCAAAGCAGATGCTGATCGAAGTGACGGAACCGCTGGAGGAGGTGGCGCGGGCGGTGCCGGGCGCCAACGGCATCACCTCGATCACCTCGCGCGGCTCGGCGGAAATCTTCGTCGATTTCCCCTGGGGCACGGACATGCAGCAGAAGCTGCTCTACGTCGACGCGGCGCTCGCCCAGGCGATGCCGAAATTGCCTTCCGGAACCAGCTACGTCGCGCTGCAGATGAGCCCGAACGCGATCATGCCGTTCGTCTCCTATGCGCTGATCTCGAAGAAGGTGTCGCCGGTCGAGTTGCGGCGCCTCGCGCAATATCAGATCACCCCGTTGTTGACCGGCATCCCGGGCGTCCGGCGGATCGGCGTGCTGGGTGGCCAGACGCCCGAGGTGCAGGTCGCGATCGACCTGCACAAGCTCGAAGCCTATCGGCTCACGCTGGCCGAGGTGACGAAGACGGTTGCAGCCGCCAATACGATCAAGGCGGTCGGGCGGCTCGAAGACAACGACCTGCTCTACCTGGTGGTCAGCAACAACGCGTTCCGCGCGCTCGCTTCGGTCGCGGACATGAAGCTGCGCAATGCGGCGGGCGGCATCGTGCGGCTGGGCGACATCGCCCGCGTCACGATGGGGTCGGTGCCGCAATGGCTGCTGGTCGACGAGAACGGCCGGCCAGCCGTCACCTTCGATGTCTACCAGCAGGACAACGCCGACTCGCTGACCCTCGGCCAGGAAGTGCAGCAGCGCCTTGCCGCATTCATGAAGACGCAGCCGGCGTCGATCCATCTCTACAAATGGTACGACCAGACCGAGCTCGTGCACTCGTCAATCGCCGCCGTAGAAGAGGCAATCGCGATCGGCCTGGTCTTCGCGGCGATGGTTGTGCTCGCGTTCCTGCGCAACTGGCGGGTGACCTTGGTCGCGATGATGGTCGTGCCGCTATCGGTGCTGATCACGATCCTGCTGTTTGCCGCGATCGGGATGAGCTTCAACATCATGACGCTGGGCGGCATAGCGGCCGCGATCGGGCTCCTCATCGACGATGTCATCGTCATGATCGAGCATATCGCGCGCCGCGCCGGCGTACCGGGCCTCGCCGAGCCGAAGGGAACGGTGCTGCTCGCGGCGCGCGAATTTTTTTCACCGCTGCTCGGGTCAAGCCTCGCGACGATCATCATCTTTCTGCCGCTCGCGTTCCTCTCGGGGGTAACCGGCGCATTCTTCAAGTTCCTGGCGGTGACGATGGCCTCGGCGCTGGTCATCTCCTACCTCTTGACCGCCTTCACGGTGCCGCTCTTGGCGCGCGGCATCATCGACTTCGCGAAATGGGACGACCCGGCGCACGGCGGCGAAACCTGGCTGCGCCGCACTCACGGCCGACTGCTGAATGGGATGTTCGCGGCCCCGTGGCTGGTTGGGGTCGCCGTCATCGTGCTGATCGGCGCCGGCTATTTTGCCTATCAGCGGGTCGGCACCGGGTTCTTGCCGAAAATGGACGAGGGCGGCTTTGTGCTCGATTACCAGAGCCAACCCGGCACCTCGCTCGCCGAGACCAACCGCGAATTGGAAGAGGTCGAGGCGATTCTGAAAAAGGATCCGAACGTCCTGACCTTCTCGCGCCGCACCGGCGCCGGACTTGGCGGCGATCTGATCGAAAGCTACCAGGGCGACTTTTTCGTGCGCCTGGTCTATCCGTCGAAGCGGCGGCCGATCTGGACCGTCATGGACAACCTGACGCAGAAGATCACCGACCGGGTACCCGGCATCGCGTTTGATACGCACCAACTGCTCGGCGACATGATCGGTGACATGATCGGGCGCCGGCAGCCGATCGTCATCAATCTCTCCGCCAAGGATCCCAGCGTACTCCCGACCGTCGCCCAGAAGGTGGCAAAAGCCATCGCCAAGGTGCCGGGGATCGAAACGGCTTCGGTCAACAACGGCGTCGTGCCGGCGGGCGACGCGCTCGACGTGCGCGTCGATCCAGACGCGGCGGCGATGGCTGGGGTGACCCCCGGCGAGGTTGAGGCGCAGCTCTATCACTATCTGCACGGCGCCGTCGTAACGACTTATCTCGGCGCGGTGCAGCCGGTCGGCGTCAGGCTGTGGCTCGATCCGCCAGGCGAGCGGATCTACAAGGATCAGCTGTCGAAGCTGACGATCCGCGCGCCGGACGGCCATATCTTCCCGCTCGGCACCGTCGCCCATGTCAAGTTCATCGCCGGCCAGCCGGAGATCACCCGCGACAACCTTGCCCAGATCGTCGCGGTGACGGCGCAGATCGGCGGCGGCCACGATCTGGGGTCCACCGCCGCGGCGGTGCAGAAGCTCCTCGACCGGCCGGGCTTCCTGCCGTCCGGGGTCTATTACCAGGCCGGCGGCGCTTACAAGCAGCAGCTTATGGCCGAACACGGCATGATCCGCGTCTTCGCCGCCGCCGCGGTGGGAGAGATCATCCTCCTGCTGTTCCTGTACGAAAGCTTCATCCTCCCGGTCATCATCATCCTCAGCTCGCTGGTCTCGACGAGCGCGGTGTTCTTCGGCCTGTGGCTCAGCGGCGTCGAGCTCAACATCACGGCGATGATGGGCATGGTGATGATCATCGGCATCGCCACCGAGATGGCGATCTTTCTCGTCTCCGAATATCAGGCACTGGCGAAACAGATGCCGCCGCGGCAGGCGATCCGGGAGGCCGCCCTCAACCGCATGCGGCCGATCGCGATGAGCACCCTGGCAATGATCCTGGCGCTGTTGCCGCTCGGCGCGGCGATTAGCGGCTCGGGCGACCAGATGCTGCAACCGCTGGCGATTGCCATCATCGCCGGGATCGTCGTTCAGCTTCCGCTGGTGCTGCTCGCTATGCCGGTGGTCATCGGGCTGACGATCCACGAGTAGAGGCCACCGGGCGATTACCGGCACCAGTCGCCTCGGCGGATACCGCGAGAGCCAAAGGAGGCCGAGGCCCGTTGGCCGGCACGATGCCGGCCAACCGGCCCACCTCTCCAAAAATAAGACGAACACGTAAGGGGGTCGGCCGGCCGGTGATGCGGCGCCGCCCCCTTGCCGGATCGCAGCGACGGTTTACCTATCGAAACAGCATCGCGCAGCGCCAACGAGAGCTGCCAGGGAACCGGACGGACCCTCGCCCGCAACGCCGTCGCCGGCATGATCTGGGATCGGTGATGAGACATGAATATTCTGCGGCGCGACCGGCGCTTTTGTTCCTTATCGCCGCCGCGGCGGCCGTCGCTTTGACCGGCTGCGTCGCATACCCGGGCTACCCGCCCTATTCGGCGGTCGGGGTGTCGGCGGCGCTGTATGGCTACCCCTACGACACCTACGAGCCGCAACCCTATCTCTTTGAGCCCGGACGCGAGCGCCATGAATTCGAAGAGCGGCGCGAAGAGCGCCAGGAGCACGATCACGACCCCCGGTGACCGCAGTGCCGAAGGTGCTTGGCCCGGGCGCTGCTGATCGTTCGCCCTTCGGCGTCAGCCGGTGTTCGAAACCGGCCCAGCGGGCGTGCTCGCCCGGCCGCGTTCGCCGGTGTCGCGCGCGATGCGTTCTTCGACCGGATCGACCCTAAACGATCGGCAGCTCGGCGATATCGGGGCGAGGGGTCCGGCGATGCACGATTTCAGCGAAAGGTAAAACCGAACGTCACCCCCGGCGAACCATAATAGGCGGGTGGGCTGTAGTAGCGGTTATAATTGTAGTTGTAATAACCCGAATACCAGCGCCGGTGCTCCCGCCATTGATGGCGGCGCCAAGCCTGCTCCCGCCATTCCTGCCCCCGCCAACCGTGATCGCCTTCGTGCCGGCCCTCATGGGCGAAAGCCGGCGTGACACTCAGGCCCGACGCGACAATCGCCGCGACAGCCAGGAGAATAGACACTCGACGCATGATTTCCTCCGAGATCTTGATCGTGTTCGCAAAGTGATTGCGAACACAATTGCTAGATATTCTGCTATAGGAGAAAATATCGGAAATCATCTCCAATATTACCAAAAATCAATATTCTGGCCATCTGCCGGTAATTCGTGGAGTGATACAAACTCCGCCACCGCTTGATATGAGAGTATGAGAATGAAGATGAGGATGAGGCTGGCGTGCGGGCTGATGATCTGTGCCATGGTCGTGGGCTCCGCGACTGCCGCTTTCGCGTTCACCGGGCAGCAATTTGCGTCGCAGGCCAAGGTCAGCCTGGATCAGGCGCGCGCCATCGCGCTGAAGGCATTTCCCGGCACGATCACCGATCAGGAGCTGGAAAAGGAGAGAGGCGGCAGCGGGCTGCGTTATTCGTTCGACATCAAGAACGGCGCGACGACCCACGAGGTCGGGGTCGACGCCCGCACCGGCAAGGTGCTGGAAAATTCGGCGGAGGGGCCACATTCCGATTAAGAGGACGATCCTGCCGTGCGTCCTTCCGCGGCTTCAGCGGTCTTGGCAGTGCGTCACGGATCGGTACTACGGGAACCTTGATAGCCCGGAGCCGGGTGCGATCGCGTTTTCGACGGAAAGCGGCAACGACGGTCGATCGAGAAAGGCGTCGATCGTGGCGGCCACTGGGCGGGTGGCGATGGCTGGTACGGTCGTTGATGTGTAAGCGATGTCCTGCCGCCACCTTTTGATTTGAGGCTTGAGGGTTGATGCTCGGAGCCGATGGGGGGTTCCGACACATGTCGATTTCAGACCATAAGCATATGCCGGAGCCGGTGCGGCGCATCGAGGTGTTCACGGGCGCGGGCCGGCGTCGGAACTGGTCGGCGGAAGAGAAGGCGGCGATCATCGCCGAGAGCTATGTCGAGGGCGAGACGGTCTGCGCCGTAGCGCGCCGCCATGGACTGACGCCGCAGCAACTCTTCACCTGGCGTCGACTGGCGCGTGGCATGCGCACGGCTGAAGCGCCGGCGTTCGTTCCGGTTGTTGCGGAGATGCGGACTCCGGCGACGGCGAAGCGTTCGCGCCGGCGGAGATCATCGGCCGCCGCGCCGATCGAACTTGAGATCGATGGCGTGGTCGTGCGGGTCGGCCCGGGAGCGCACGCATCGACTGTGGCCGCGGTCATCCGTGCGTTGAAGGCGAGATCGTGATCGGACCGAGCGGTGCGGTCCGGGTGATGGTGGCGACGCAGCCGGTGGACTTCCGCAAAGGCGCCGAAGGTCTGGCAGCGCTGGTGCGGGAGGTGATCCACGACGATCCGTTTTTATGTGTCGGCCGAGATTATGTGGCGGAGACGCCCCGCCGCCAGGCCAGAGCGGGCTGCACGGCACTTCCTCCGCCACATAATATTCCATGCCTCTCGCGCGGGCGCGGGATTCCC
>Ga0307372_10007558_pt1 | contig 15527 bp, 16 predicted proteins | sample OX1MG_FD_202533 | JGI IMG/M metagenome (GOLD analysis project Ga0307372, IMG submission 202533) | Soil microbial communities from Risofladan, Vaasa, Finland - OX-1 | ecosystem: Environmental > Terrestrial > Soil > Coastal area > Acid sulfate soil | place: Finland: Risofladan, Vaasa | collected... | reverse complement strand
ACGCCGGAGCCGGACCGGCAGGAGGTCGTCGTCGGGCTGTGCCGCCAGATGAGGCCCGGCGAAGCGCAGCAGGGTGCCGCCGTTGTTGAGCCATTCAGTGATGGCTCGCCGATCGCCGTCGCTGATCGATGCGCCGTCAGACATCGCCAGCACTGCGATGCCGCCCTTGATCAGGGTGCCGACATCGCCGGTCCGTACCTCGCTGAACGGCGCCAACGCCTTGTCGAGATAATAGGCGCCAGTCAACAGCGGCTGCGCCGCTTCGCGACGCGCGACGATGCCAACCGGGCGGCGCTTCCATCGCTCGTCGAGAAGCAGTACTGCGCCAGCTGAGGCCTCGTTCTCGATCACGATCGAGGCGACCCGGTTGCGCAGCTCCGCCGGCATCGGCAGGCGAGCGACGACCGAGGCCTGGCCCGCCGGAACCGTCGCCGTCCGCCGCGCCAGTAGTCGGCCGTCGTCGCCGAGCGCACGCAGCGTCAGTGTCTCGGGCCGGCTGGCATCGGCGCGGCGCACGGTCGCGGTCAAATCCTTGTCGTCAGGATCGCCCGCAGCGAGCAGCTGCGGCAGCGCAGTGCCGCTCGGCGCCATCACGGTCAGGGGGCCGCGGCGGACGAGGCTAGCGGCGAAGGCGGCGGCGTCGCCGTCGTCGATGCCGTCGCTCAGCCAGACGATCGCGGCCGCATGCGAAAGGCCGAGGCGTTCGAAGCGCGCCAGCGCCTTCGCGCGGTCATCGGGCCACGGCCGCGGTTGCAGGTCAGCGGCCGCCGCGCGCGCATCCGCCGGCCGCAGCAGCGACAGATCGCCGGCGGCGCGTCCGCCCGGCGGATCGGCGGTGCCGAACAGCACGATCTCGCGGCCTTCGCGGCTTGCCTGGTCGATCAGACGATCGAGCGCGGCGCGCATCGCGTCCCAGTTCCGCGCCGCGCTCCAGCCGTCGTCGACCGCGAAAACGACCGGCCCGGCGGTTGGGATCGACGCCCGCGGATTCAGCACCGGCTGCGCCAACGCCAAGATTACGATCGTGGCCAGTACCATGCGTAGTAGGATCAACCAGAGCGGCGTCTTCGCCGGCGTTTCCTCCTGCGGCGCCAGTCCCAACATGAGGCGTAGCGCCGGAAAGCGGATCCGCTTCGGTGCCGGCGGTGTCACCCGCAGCAGCCACCACAGCACGGGCAATGCTGCGAGCCCTGCCAGTAACCACGGTGCGGCGAAGGCGAGGGGCCCGAGCGACAACATGGCCCTAGCGCTCCGTCAGGATCCGATAAAGGCCGAGCAACGCGTGCTGCGGCGGGTGGTCGGTGCGATGTGTGGCGAAGGTCCAGCCGACGCCGCGTGTCAGTGCCGCCAACCCGTCGCGGTGGCGCTGCAGGCGCTCGGCATAGCCGGCGCGGATCGATTCGACGCGGCTGATCACCAGCGGATGCTCATCTTCCAGGCCCTCAAAGCGCACGCGGCCGGCAAAGGGCAGGGTTTCCTCGGCCGGATCGAGAATCTGCAGCAGATGGCCCTTGAGGCCGGCATCGGCATAACGCAGAACCAACCCGGCAGTCGCATCGAGCGGCGCCAGCAGATCGCCGAACCAGACCACCTGGCCGTGGCGGGGCAGCTTCTCGTAAGTCGGCAGGTCGGCGGCGGTCGCGCCGCGCTCGAGCAGCAGCGCGAGCCGATCGAGCACGGCACGGCCATAGGCCGGCGCCAAGCCTGCGCCGAGCAAGGTAACCCGCTCGCCGCCGCGCACCAGCAGCGCAGCAAGCGCCAGCGTCAGCAGGTCGGCGCGGGCGCGCTTGGTCGGCAGATTGCCGTCCGATGCGTAATCCATGGATGGGGAGCCGTCGCGCCAGAGATAGACGCTCTGTGCCGCCTCCCACTCGGTCTCGCGCACGTAGACGTGCTGCGACTTGGCAGTCTCGCGCCAATCGATGCGGCCGACCGGATCGCTTGGCTCGTAGCGGCGAAATTGCCAGAAGGTCTCGCCTTGGCCGGTGCGGCGACGGCCGTGGGTGCCTTGCACGACAGCCGCGGCAACGCGTTCTGCGGCGATCAGCAACGGCGGCAGCGCAAGCGAAGCTGCTTCGGCGCGGTGACGCAGCGCCGGCTCTGCCATCAGCGTAACGGATCCAGAAGCCGGTCGATCACCTGCGCCATGCTCACACCGTCGGCACGCGCGGTAAATGTCAGCGCCATACGGTGGCGCAGCACCGGATGGGCGAGCGCCAGGACGTCGTCGATCGACGGCGCGAGGCGACCGTCGAGCAGCGATCGCGCGCGCGCGGCCAGCATCAGTGCCTGGCTGGCGCGCGGCCCCGGGCCCCAGGCAATGTGCTGTCGTGTCGCGTCGGGCGTATCGCCGCCGGGACGGCCGGAGCGCACGAGCGCCAGGATCGCTTCGACAACGCTGTCGCCCACCGGCACGCGGCGCACCAGCCGCTGGGCCGCGAGCAGCTCGGCGGCGTTGAACACCGGCGCGGCGCTCTCCTCGGCGATGCCGGTCGTTGCGATCAGCATTCGGCGCTCGGCCTCGATGTCGGGATAGCCGACGTCGATCTGCAGCAGGAAGCGGTCGAGCTGCGCTTCGGGCAGCGGATAAGTGCCCTCCTGTTCGAGCGGATTCTGCGTTGCCAAGACGTGGAACGGCTTGGGCAACGGATGGTACTGGCCGGCGACCGAGACCCGGCCTTCCTGCATGGCCTGCAGTAGCGCCGATTGCGTGCGCGGGCTGGCGCGGTTGATTTCGTCGGCCATCAGCAGCTGGCAGAACACCGGCCCCGGGATGAAGCGGAAGCCGCGCCGGCCGGTCTCATTCTCCTCCAGCACCTCGGAACCGATGATATCGGCGGGCATCAAATCGGGCGTGCACTGCACGCGCTTGTCGTCGAGGTCGAGCACCGTGCCGAGCGTCTCGACCAGGCGCGTCTTGGCCAGCCCCGGTACGCCGATCAGAAGGGCGTGCCCTCCGGCCAGAAGGGTGATCAACGCTTGATCGATTACCTCGGCCTGTCCGAAGATGACGCGACCGATGCGCTGGCGCACCGCGGCGAGACGCGCGCCCAGCGCCTCGATCTCGCGCGCGAGATCGGCGCCGACGCTCGGTGCGACCGATTCGGTGGTGCTCAACGGGCGCTCCTGTTGCGGGTGGTCATGAAAAAAGCCTCATCGTCCGGACTCGCGCGACTGGCGGCCGAAGCGGCGAAACTGCCGCGCGCCGGCGCCGCACCGCGCGATTGCGGCGATTTCGACATCCGCATCGCCCGCGATGGTAACTGGTTCTACCGCGGATCATCAATCCATCGCGTGGCGCTGGTTCGCCTCTTCAGCCGGGTGATCGAGCGCGATGCGAACGGACAATACTGGCTGGTGACGCCGGCAGAACGCGGCCGCATCGCCGTCGACGATGTCCCCTTCATCGCCGTGTCGCTTGAGGTCGAGAATCCCGGCGTACGGCAGCGGCTGATCTTTCGCACCAATGTTGACGAGATTGTGGCGCTCGATGCTGCGCATCCGCTGCGTATCGCCGAGGACATGGCGACGCGCACGCCGCTGCCCTATATTTTGGTTCGTGACAGGCTGGAAGCGCGAATAGCCCGGCCGGTATTCTACGAGCTCGTGGAAATGGGCCGCGAAGAACAGCTGGGGGGCGAAACGATATTCGGCGTATGGAGCAGCGCGAGATTCTTTCCGCTCGGGACGCTCGGACCGGCGCATTGAACGCCGCGGCGGTGCGCGGGCGCTTCGGCGCTTACCGGCCGGGCCTGCGCTCGTTCGACAGCGAGCAGGTGCGCGGCGATCACCTTCTGAACCCCGACGTCAAGCTGCCGCCCGGCTTGCGTCTGGCGGCGGTGCTCGTGCCGATTGTCGACCGGCCGACCGGGCTCAGCGTGCTGCTGACCCAGCGGCACGAGAACCTGAGCGCACATGCTGGGCAGATTTCGCTGCCCGGCGGCCGTGTCGAGCCGTCGGATGGCGATGCCGTCGCCGCCGCGCTGCGCGAGACACGCGAGGAAATCGGCCTGTCGGCCGAGCACATCGAGGTGATCGGCCGACTCGACACCTACATCACCGGCACCGGCTTCGAGATCGTGCCGGTGGTGGCGCTGCTGGCGCCGCCGCTGCCGCTTGCGCCCGATCCGAGGGAAGTGACGGAGGTATTCGAGGTGCCGCTGGCCTTCGTGATCGACCGCGCCAACCATCGCCGGGAAACGCGCGAGCTCAAGAACGGCGTACGAACCTTTTTCGTGCTGCCATACGAGAACCGTTATATCTGGGGAGCAACCGCGGGCATTCTGGTCAACCTCGCCGAGGTGCTGACCCGGTGAGCGCGCCATGATGCGGGTGACGCTCACCATCCTGCTGCCGCTGCTCGCTCCGACCGCGATTTATTTCCTCTGGCTCACCACCGTCGGCCGCATCGGCGAACGGAGCGCGCCCTGGACGTGGCTCGTGGTCGGCGGTCTGGCCGCGGCGGCGGCGGCGTTGGTGATCATCGGCGTCGGCTCAGGCGGCTCCGGGTCGGGACGTTACGTGCCGTCTCATGTCGAAGACGGCCGCCTCGTGCCGGGCCAGATGGTCCCGCCGGGCGGACACTAATGGCCAAAGCGATGCGGATCAGGCCGCCGCGCTGGATGCGCGAAAACGCGACACGGCGCGTCGTGCGCGCGCTGACGGTGGCGGATGGAGCGCCGCGCTTCGTCGGCGGCGCGGTGCGCGATACCGTACTCGGCCGAACCGTGATCGACATTGACCTTGGCACGCCACTCAAACCCGAGGCGGTGATGGAGCGGCTGAGTGCGGCCGGCATCCGGGCGGTGCCGACTGGCATCGCCCACGGTACCGTGACGGCGGTGACGCCGAAGCGCAGTTTCGAGATCACCACGCTGCGGCGCGACGTCGAGACCTATGGTCGACACGCCAAGGTCGCCTTCGACGCCGATTGGGGCGCCGACGCGCAGCGCCGCGATTTCACGATGAACGCGCTGTCGCTCGACGCGCGCGGCGTGATTTACGACTATGTCGGCGGCGTTGGCGATCTCAAGGCCGGCCGCGTCCGCTTCGTCGGCGACCCGGCGACGCGCATCCGCGAGGACGTGCTGCGGCTGCTGCGCTTCTACCGCTTCTTCGCGCATTACGGCAAAGGCAGTGGCGACCGGGCGGCGCGCGCCGCATGCCGCGCAGAGGTGCCTCTGCTGCCGACGCTCTCGACCGAGCGCGTTGCCGTGGAGACGTTGAAGCTGCTGGCGGCGCTCGACCCGCTGCCGGCCTTGCGCCTGATGCAGGCCGACGGCGTACTCAAGGTGCTGTTGCCGGAAGCCAGCGGCCTCATCCGGCTGCGTCGCCTCGTTGCGTTCGAGCCGCAGCCTGATCCGATCCGCCGCCTCGCGGCGCTGGTCGCACGCGACCCAGCGGCGGTGGCCGAGCGGTTGAGGCTGTCGGGTGCGCAGCGCGACCGGCTAACCGCGCTGCTGGCGAAGCCGGCCGCAGATCTCAATGGTGATTGCGCGGCGCAGCGGCGTGCGCTCTATCGCTGGGGGCCCGAACTCTATCGCGATCGCGTGTTGCTCGCGGCGGCGGCACGCGGCGTTGTGCGGCGCCGCGTGGCGCCGCTCCTGCGCCTGGCGCAAGGCTGGAGGCCGCCGCAATTTGCGATCAAGGGTCGCGATCTCGTCGCCGCCGGAATCGCGCCCGGACCGCAGATCGGCAAGCTCCTGGCTGCGCTCGAAGCGTGGTGGATCAAGGGCGATTTTCGCGCCACCGCAGCGCAGTGCCGTGCCGAGTTGAACCGGCGCGCCCATGGCTGACGTCGCGATACAGCCGGAGACGCGCTCCTCTCCACTCGAAATCCTCGGCGTCTTTCTCCGGCTCGGTCTGACCTGCTTCGGCGGACCGGTGGCGCATATCGGATATTTCCGCGCCGAATTCATCGCCAAGCGCAAATGGCTGGACGAGGCCGGCTTCGCCGATCTGCTGGCTCTGGCGCAATTCCTGCCGGGTCCGGCGTCGAGCGAGTTCGGCTTCGCCGTCGGTTTGCTGCGCGCGGGCCTGCCCGGCGCGCTCTGCGCTTGGCTCGGTTTCACCTTGCCGTCGGCGCTGATCATGGGCGGGCTCGGCTATGGCGTCGCCCATTTGGGCGGTATGGCGGGTGCGGCGTGGCTGCACGGTCTGATGCTGGTGGCGGTGGCCGTTGTGGCGCTGGCGGTGTGGCAAATGGCACGGCACCTCGCCAACGACGTGCCGCGCGGCGCCATGGCTCTCGCCGCTGCCGCCATCGTGCTGCTGCTGCCGACGAGCTGGAGCCAGTTCGCCGCAATCGCTCTCGGCGCTGCGGTTGGTCGATTTTTCCTATCGGCTGACGCGCGGGCGTCGACGTTGCATTTTGCGCCGCTCATATCGCGGCGCCTGGCGATCGCGGCGCTTGCTCTATTTGCCGTCTTGCTGGTGCTGTTGCCGGTCGTGGCGGCGACGACTCAATCGAATGCTGCGCAGCTGTTCGACGGTTTCTATCGCTCGGGCTCGCTGGTATTCGGCGGCGGCCATCTCGTCCTGCCACTGCTCGATGCGGTGGTGGTGCCGAAGGGCTGGGTGAGCCAGGATACCTTTCTCGCCGGCTACGGCGCCGCTCAGGCATTGCCCGGACCGTTGTTCACCTTCGCAGCCTTTCTCGGCGTGGCAATGCAGCCGCCGCCGGGCGGCTTCGTCGGCGGCGTGATCGCATTGGTTGCGATCTTCCTGCCGGGCTCGCTGCTCATCTTGGGTACGCTGCCGTTCTGGAGCGAATTGCGCCGCAACCACGCCATGCAGTCGACGCTCAAAGGTGTCAACGCCGCGGTTGTCGGCCTGCTGCTGGCAGCACTCTACCGGCCGGTTTTCGTCAGCGCGGTGTTCAGCTTGATCGACCTTGCGTTTGCGCTGGCGGCGCTGGTCCTGCTGCGCCTGCGCGTGCCGCCCTGGGCGGTCGTCGTCCTGGGTGCGCTCGGCGGCGAAGCGCTGGCACATCTGGCGTAGCGCCGGCGATGATGCGCTTCCTGCCCGCGGGCGTCTCGCCCGCTGCCGTGCCGCTCTACTGGGCGCGCGGCTTGCGCGCATTCGGCGACGGCTTCGTCAGCCTGTTGCTGCCGGTCTACCTGAAGGCGCTCGGCTTCGACGCGTTCGAGATCGGACTCATAACCGCCGCGACGTTGGCCGGCTCGGCAGCCGCCACCGTCATCGTTGGCTTCACGTCGCACCGTTATGGCCGGCGCTGGCTGCTGGTGATCGCGACGTTGCTGATGATCGGCACCGGCATCGGCTTTGCGGGCTTGGAGCGTTTCTGGCCGCTGGTGCTGATCGCCTTCTTCGGCACGCTCAATCCGGGATCGGGCGACGTCAGCCTGTTCGTGCCGCTGGAGCAGGCCTTGCTAGCCGAGGCGGCGCCGGCCTGCGCGCGCACCAGCGCCTTCGTGCTCTACAGTCTGGTCGGCTCACTGGTCGGCGCGCTCGGCGCGCTCGCCGCCGGCCTGCCCGAGCTTGCACGCGGTGCTCTCGGGCTCGGCTTGGTCGATTCGCTGCGCTGGATGTTCGGTCTCTATGCGCTGTTGGGCCTCGCGAGCTATCACCTCTACCGGCGCTTGCCGGCGAGCCTCGATCCGAAGCCGGAAGTGCCGGCGGCGCCGCTCGGCCCGTCGCGCAACATCGTCCTCGGCCTCGCCGCCCTCTTCAGTCTCGACGCCTTCGGCGGCGGCTTGATCGTGCAATCGCTGCTCGCGCTCTGGCTGTTCCAGCGCTTCGGACTGTCGCTTGCGGTGGCGGGCACGATCTTCTTCTGGAGCGGCTTGGCGTCGGCGGCATCCTACGTCGCCGCCGGCCGTATCGCCGCGCGCATCGGGCTCGTCAATACGATGGTGTTCACACATTTGCCGTCAAATCTCTGCCTGATCGCGATGGCCTTCGCACCCAAGCTGTGGATCGCGGTGGCGCTGTGGCTGGTGCGGTGTTCGCTGTCGCAGATGGATGTGCCGACGCGCACCTCCTATGTCATGGCGGTGGTGACGCCGCCCGAGCGCGCGGCGGCGGCGAGCGTCACGGCGGTGCCGCGCAGCCTTGCCGCGGCGCTGGCGCCGGTCCTCGCCGGCTGGCTGCTGGCGGCTTCGCCATTCGGTTGGCCGGTGCTGCTCGCCGGCGGCCTCAAAGGGATTTACGACGTGCTGCTGCTTGCGTGCTTCGGCCGGCGCAAACCGCCAGAAGAGGCCGGCTGACCCCTAAGGCCAGAGCACCACCGGCGGCAGCGACATCAGGATCGCCTCGACGTTGCCGCCTGTCCTGAGGCCAAAGAGCGTGCCACGGTCGTACAGCAGATTGAATTCGACGTAGCGTCCGCGCTTGATGAGTTGCGCCCGGCGCTGCTCATCGCTCCACGGCCGCAGCATGTTCCGCCGCACCAGCCGCGGATAAATGCGGAGGAACGCCTCGCCGATCGCGCGGGTGAAGGCGATGTCGTGCGCCCAGTCGCCGGTCGCCAAGTCGTCGTAAAAGATCCCGCCGACGCCGCGCGGCTCGTTGCGGTGCTTCAGGAAGAAATACTCGTCGCACCACGCTTTGAAGCGCGGATAGTAGGCGGCGTCGTGCGCCGCGCAGGCGGCTTCGAGCGCGGCATGGAAATCGCGCGTGTCGGCTTCGTCCGGAAACACCGGCGTGAGATCGGCGCCGCCGCCGAACCACGCCTTGGTCGTCCGGATGTGCCGCGTGTTCATGTGCGCCGCGGGCACCAGCGGCGAGCGCGGATGCGCGACCAACGAGATGCCCGAGGCCCAGAAACGCGGATCGCGTTCCGCCCCCGGCATCTGTCCGCGGAACTCGGGCGAGAACTCGCCCCACACCGTCGAGACGTTGACGCCGACCTTCTCGAAGACCCGGCCGTGCATCAACGCCATCGTTCCGCCGCCACCGCCTTCGCGTTGCCATGGCTTGCGCGCGAAGCGGCCGGCTGGCCCCTCGTCTGTCCGCGCCGCCGCGTATTCGTCCTCGATCGCTTCGAACACCGCGCACAGCTTGTCGCGCAGTTCGTCGAACCACTGCGCGGCATCCGCCTGCTGTTGGGCCGCGTCGCTCATGTCCCCGGTTCCGGCAGCAGCGCGGTCTGGCGCAGCGCCTCGCCGAGCACGACCGCCGCGGCGAGAGCCACGTTGAGCGCGCGCAGGCCCGGGCGCATCGGTATCAACACGCTCGCGTCCACGGCTTCGGCGACCTCCGGCGGCACGCCCGCGGTCTCGCGCCCGAGCAGGAGCACGTCGTCGCGGGCGAACGCAAAGCGATGATAGGGGAGGTGCGCCTTGGTCGAAAGCAGCACCAGCCGGCTGCGACACGACGGCCGAAACGAGTCCCACGACGCATGCCGCGCAATCTCCGCGCGAGCGAGATAGTCCATTGCGGCGCGTTTCAATCGGCGGTCGTCGAGCACGAAGCCGCACGGCTCGATGATGTCGACCGCGACGCCGAAACATGCGCCCAGACGGAGGATTGCGCCCGCGTTCTGCGGGATGTCGGGCTCATAGAGGGCCAGGCGCATGATCGCACCTTGGGGATGAATTCGTCGGCTTGGCAAGACCCGCGCACGGCGCGTTCGCTTGGATTTCAGCCGTTCGTGCGGCAGGATGTCGCATACAAGCTTTCGTTCAAGCCTGTAGCTTGCGCCCGGGCTTCGAGCGGGGCGAAGAGGGGATTAATGGCAGATTCGGCGCATTCACCGACGGCTGACGCGCACGCAACGGGCGGCACGCGGCGCGATTTCCTCGTGATTGCCGGCAACGCGCTGCTCGGCGTCGGCGCCGCCGTTTCGCTGTGGCCTCTGGTCTCGAGCATGAATCCGGCACGCGACGTGCTCGCGGCCGGCGCGCCGATCGACGTCGACCTCTCGGGCCTGCAGCCCGGTCAGCAGATCATCGTGCTCTGGCGATCGCGGCCGATTTTCATCGTCAACCGCACGTCGGCCGAACTGAAGAAGCTCCAGGAACCGAGCGACACCGGTCTGCTGCGCGATCCCAAGTCCGAGGTTGAGCAGCAGCCGCCCTATGCCGCGAACTGGCATCGCTCGATCAAGCCCGACTATCTCGTGCTGGTCGGCATTTGCACGCATCTCGGCTGCATTCCGGAATTCACGCCGCAACCCGGCGGCAGCCTCGGCCCCGCCTGGCCCGGCGGCTATTTCTGCCCGTGCCATGGCTCGAAGTACGATCTGTCGGGTCGCGTTTTCAACGGCGTGCCCGCGCCCTACAACCTGCCGGTGCCGCCGCATCATTTCGTCAACGACAAGACCGTCCGGATCGGCGAGAACCCGCCGAACACGGCCTGGGAATTCAGCTCGATCGTGCAGATCTGAGGCGGCGCCATGGCAGTATCGCAGAACAAGCTCGTGCAATGGATCGATCACCGCCTGCCGGTGTTCACCTTTCTCGATCACGAGCTCAACGAATATCCGACGCCGAAGAACCTGAATTATTGGTGGAACTTCGGTTCGCTCGCCGGCGTCATGCTGACGATCATGATCGTCACCGGCATCTTCCTGGCGATGCAATACGATCCGAACGTCAACGACGCCTTCCAGTCGGTCGAGCGCATCATGCGCGAGGTCAATTACGGCTGGCTGATCCGCTATATCCACATGAACGGCGCGTCGTTCTTCTTCATCGTCGTCTACATCCACCTCTTCCGCGGCCTGTACTACGGCTCTTACAAGGCGCCGCGCGAGCTGCTGTGGATGCTCGGCGTCGTCATCATCCTCCTGATGATGGCCACCGCCTTCATGGGCTACGTGCTGCCGTGGGGCCAGATGAGCTTCTGGGGCGCGACCGTGATCACCAACCTGTTCGGCGCCATTCCCGGCATCGGCAAGGATATCGTCACCTGGTTGTGGGGCGGCTTCGCCATCGGCAATCCGACGCTCAACCGCTTCTACGCGCTCCACTACCTCCTGCCGTTCGTGATTCTCGGCGTTGTGGGGCTGCACATAATGGCACTGCACCAGCACGGCTCGAACAATCCGCTCGGCATCGACCGCAAGGGCCCGCAGGACAGCGTGCCGTTCCATCCCTATTACACGTACAAGGACATGTTCGGGCTGTCGGTGTTCCTGCTCATTTTCGCGGTGTTCGTGTTCTACGTGCCGAATCTCATCGGCACCGATCCGCAGAACTATATCCCGGCCAATCCGCTCCAGACCCCGCTCGAGATCGTGCCCGAATGGTACCTGCTGCCGTTCTACGCGATTCTGCGCTCGATCCCGAGCAAGCTGCTCGGTGTCTGCGCGCTGTTCGCTTCGATCCTCATCCTGTTCATCGTGCCCTGGCTCGACACCTCGAAGGTGCGCAGCGCCTATTTCCGTCCGGTCTATAAATGGGTGTTCTGGCTGCTGGTGATCGACGCCTTCGCGCTCGGCGCCGTCGGCGCGCATCGTCCAGAAGGTATCTGGATCGTCGTCGGGCGTCTCGGCACGATCTACTACTTCCTCCATTTCCTCGTGCTGATGCCGCTGATCGGCTGGTTCGAGCGGCCGCTATCGCTGCCGCCGAGCATTTCCGAGGCGGTCTTGAAGAAACGCGGCGGCGGCGCGCTGGCCGGCGCGGCCGCGACGCGGGCAAAGCCATGAAGCCGCGTCTCGTGGTGCCGGCGCTGCTCGCCGGTGCGGTGATCGCCGCGGCGATGCTCGCGCAACCGGCTCAGCACGCGCGGGCGCAGGCTGCGGACGCGGGCGCGCCGCCATTGCCTGACGTGTCGTGGTCGTTCGACGGCCCGTTCGGCACCTTCGACCGCGCGGCGCTGCAACGCGGTTTCCAGATCTACAGCCAGGTCTGCTCGGCCTGCCATTCGATGAACCTGCTGACCTACGACGATCTCGCCGGCCCCAACGGCCTCGGCTACACCGACACCGCGGTGAAGGCGATCGCGGCGCAGAAGCAGGTCGCCGACATTGGCAAGGATGGCCAGCCGATCCAGCGCGCGGCGCTGCCGGCGGATCATTTCGTCGCGCCTTTCCCGAACGAGAATGCGGCGCGCACGGCCAATAATGGCGCGGTGCCGCCCGATCTATCGGACATCATCAAGGCGCGCGAAGGCGGTCCGCGCTACGTCTACGGCATTCTCACCGGGTTTCGCGAGCCGCCGAAGAACGTCACGATGCGGTCGGGGATGAACTACAACCTCTATTTCCCCGGCCATCAGATCGCCATGCCGCAGCCGCTGCAGGACGATTCGGTGCAATACGCCGACGGCACCAAGGCGACGCTGCCGCAGGAAGCGCACGACGTCGTGACCTTCCTGACCTGGGCCTCGGACCCGATGACGGAGCAGCGCAAGCGCACCGGCGCCAAGGTGATCCTGTTTCTGCTGGCGATGACCGGCGTGCTCTACGGCGCGAAGCGCCGCGTCTGGTCCGACGTCGAGCACTGATTCCGATTGTCGAACCGCCGCCACGCTGGTTGACTGCGCCCCAGGCTTCGGGGGAGTCGCGATGACCGCACGCGTCATCGGCATCATCGGCGGGAGCGGCCTCTACCAGATCGACGGCATGACTGGCGTTCGTTGGCGCCGGGTCAAGTCGTCGTTCGGCCAACCCTCCGATGCGCTGTGCTTCGGCCGGCTCGGCGACGTCGAGCTCGTCTTCCTGCCGCGCCACGGTCGCGGCCATCCGATTCCGCCGAGCGAGATCAACTATCGTGCCAACATCGACGCGCTGAAGCGCGCCGGCGTCACCGACCTGATCTCGCTCTCGGCGGTGGGCTCGTTCCGCGAGAACCTGCCGCCCGGCAGCTTCGTGCTGGCGGACCAGTTCATCGACCGCACCTTCGCGCGCAACAAGAGCTTCTTCGGCACCGGCTGCGTCGCGCATGTCTCGATGGCGCATCCGGTCTGCGGGCGCCTCGGCCGGCACCTGGCCGAGGCGGCTGAGAGCACCCAAATCGCGTTGACGCGCGGCGGCACCTACCTGGTGATGGAAGGGCCGCAGTTCTCGACGCGGGCTGAAAGCCGGCTCTATCGCGAGTGGGGCTGCGACGTGATCGGCATGACCAACATGCCCGAGGCCAAGCTCGCCCGCGAGGCCGAGATTTGCTACGCCACGGTGGCGATGGTGACGGATTTCGATTGCTGGCATCCCGACCACGATCACGTCACGGTCGAGATGATCATCACGACCCTGCTCGCCAATGCCGACAGGGCGAAGGCGCTGGTCAGGGCACTCGTGCCACTGATCGCGCGCGACAGTGCGCATTGTCCGCAAGGATGCGATCACGCGCTCGACCATGCGCTGATCACCGCGCCGGACAAGCGCGATCCCAAGCTGATGAAAAAGCTCGCCGCCGTCGCCGGCCGCGTCCTGCGCCCGGCGCCCAAAGGCAAGAAGCGCAAGGCCTGAGGCGATGAAGGTCGCGGGTCAGGCGATGCGCAGCATCTGGCTCGAAGCCGACGGTGCCGGCGTCGGCATCATCGACCAGACACGATTGCCGTTCGAGCTCAAGAAGCACCGGCTCATCAGCGTCGACGAGGCGGCGCACGCGATCCGCGCCATGCTGGTGCGCGGCGCGCCGCTGATCGGCGCTACGGCCGCCTATGGCATGGCGCTCGCCATGCGCGCCGATCCGAGCGACGGGGCGATCACGCACGCGGCGGAGAGGCTGCTGGCGACGCGGCCGACCGCCGTCAATCTGCGCTGGGCCGTCGAGGACCTGCGCACGCTGCTCTTGCAGCTGCCATCCGAGCGGCGCGCCGATGCGGCGTACCGCCGCGCCGGCGAGATCGCCGAGGCGGACATCGAGACGAACCGCGCCATCGCCGGCCACGGCCTACCGCTGATTCACCAGGCGCTCGCGCGCAAGAGCGCCGACGCGCCGGTCGAGATCCTCACCCATTGCAACGCCGGCTGGCTGGCCGCGGTCGACTGGGGCACCGCGCTCGCGCCGATCTATCTCGCCCATGACGAGGGCGTGAAGGTGCATGTCTGGGTTGACGAGACCCGGCCGCGCAACCAAGGCGCCAGCCTTACCGCGTGGGAATTGGGCCAGCACGGCGTGCCGCACACGGTGATCGCCGACAACGCCGGCGGCCACTTGATGCAACACGGTCGGGTCGATCTCTGCATCGTCGGCACCGACCGCACCACGGCGACCGGCGACGTCGCCAACAAGATCGGCACCTATCTCAAGGCGCTCGCGGCGCACGACAACGGCGTGCCGTTCTACGTCGCGCTGCCGTCTTCGACCATCGACTGGACTCTGGCCGACGGCCGCGCCATCCCGATCGAAGAGCGTAACGCCGACGAGCTCGCGGAAATTTCCGGCCGGCTCGATTCGGGCGAGGTGGCGCGGGTCCGCGTCATTCCCGACGGCAGCCCTGCCGCCAACTATGCCTTCGACGTGACGCCGGCGAAATACGTCACCGCGCTCGTCACCGAACGCGGCGTTTGCGCCGCTTCGCGCGAGGGGCTGTTGTCGCTGTTCCCGGAACGGAAAGCCGCGCGGTAGAATAAGTCCGCCTCGCCAATTCGCGTCGCTTGACGGCGTTGTCCGCAATACGGTCCTTTGTGGTCGTCGATTTTCACGACAGAAATGCGCAATGCTTGATCAAGGTATCCCTGCCACCTTTATCCAATACGCAGCAGATATCCTGGGAGAGACAAACTCGGGACTGAGCGGGCCGAACATTGTCAAGGCAACTGCCGCCTACGCGGTCGAGTACAACGTAGATATTCCGCATCCGACCTATCCGTTCGGAATGAGGAATAAGCGGACGGCTCTCTATGAAAACCTAATGGCGTTCAGCCCCCAACAGCAGTACCGAATCATCAGAGAACTTTGTGACCACCCTTCATTGCCTCTTGAGCCGAGCCGCGAACGCAGAGAGTTGAAGATCAGGCTCGTAACGCGTTACGCGCACTTAGCACCGAAAGACGGCACATCGGAGATCAACGAGACTCTGATCGAGGAAACTCGGCATTGGCTTGGTGATTATCCGGACGTCCTATCGCTCTATAACGACGCACTCGAAAAATATGAGCATGGGATTTTCCACCGCAATCTCCTCGACGACCTGCGTCTTTCGCTCGAGAGACTCCTTCGTGCAGTGTTGAGAAATAATAAGTCACTCGAAAATCAGATCAAATTTATTGGCATCTATGTCAAAGAAGGGGGCGGTTCGACGGAGTTCGTCAACATGTTCCTCAAGCTGATCGATTACTACGCCACTTATCACAATACTTACGTCAAACATGACGATGCGGTGATCGAAGAGGAAATCGAGTTCATATTCGAAATAACATCTTCGTTTATGAAACACCTGATCAGACTCGAAAACACGGCCACCGAACGCCATCGGTAAACAACGGAAAGCCAACCGCAGAATTTTTCGGATCGGAGATCAGCCGATGTGCTGCTGGAGGAATGCGGTGGTGCGCTGCAGCGCCAGCTCGTGCGCGGTCTTGTCGAACGAGCCGCGCTCGTCGCACGAGAAGCCGTGGCCGGCGCTGTAGACGTAGATCGGCACGTCGGGTCGCGCCTGCTTCACCTTCT
>Ga0307372_10007557_pt1 | contig 15528 bp, 13 predicted proteins | sample OX1MG_FD_202533 | JGI IMG/M metagenome (GOLD analysis project Ga0307372, IMG submission 202533) | Soil microbial communities from Risofladan, Vaasa, Finland - OX-1 | ecosystem: Environmental > Terrestrial > Soil > Coastal area > Acid sulfate soil | place: Finland: Risofladan, Vaasa | collected... | reverse complement strand
GTCGCGACCGCTGCAGGGGCCCGCGTGCTCGATGACGGAGGGAACGCGTTCGACGCCGCACTCGCGATGGCGGCCGTCACCGCGGTCGTGCTCCCCGCGCAGTGCGGGATCGGCGGCGACGCGTTCGCCGTCGTGCGCGACGGGCGCACCGGCGCGATCTCGGCGCTCCACGGGAGCGGCTTCGGGCCGGACGGTGCCGACCTCTCGTTCTTCTCGGACCGCGGCCTCGACGCGGTGCCGCTCACCGGTCCGTGGTCGATCGCGGTTCCCGGCGCCGTGTCGACCCTCGAGGCCCTCGCGGACCTCGGCGCGACCCGACCGCTGCGCGAGCTCTTCGCGCCCGCGATCGACCTCGCCCGCCGCGGCGTCGCGCTGAGCAGAAAGAACGCGGTCGACCTCGCGGGCTGCGCGTCGATGCTCGCGGACGACCCGGGCTGCTCGGCCGTGTTCGCCCCGGAGGGCCGGGTCGTGCGCGAGGGCGAGGTGCTCGTGCAGGCGGACCTCGCGTCGACGCTCGAGGCGGTCGCGGCCGATCCCGCCGCCTTCTACCGCGGGGCGCTCGCCGAGCGGCTCGTCTCGGGGCTCCGGGCGCTCGGGGCGCCGTTCTCCGGCGAGGAGTGGGCGGCGCAGCGCGCCCGGGTCACGCCGCCGGTCACCGCCCGCTACGCGGGCCACGACGTGTACGTGAACGCACCCCCGTCGCCCGGCTACATGATCGCCCAGCAGCTCGGCCTCTGCGGTGACGAGCTCTCCCGGACCGACCTGCTCGGCGCACGCGCCGTCGCGACAATGGCGCGTGCCGCGATCCGCTCGTTCGCGGACCGGTTCGCGCTCGTCGGCAGCGACCAGGAGGCGTGGCGCACCCTGCTCGACGAGCGCGTCCTCGAGTCGGCACGCGCCGCGCTCGGCGCCTCGGGCCTGACGGCGCCGCTACGAGGCGCCGGTGACACGACATCGTTCGTCGTCGTGGACGCGGACCTGAACGCGGTCAGCTTCATCCACTCCAACGCGTTCACCTTCGGCTCGGGCATCACCGTTCCCGGGACCGGCGTCGTGATGAACAACCGCCTCGCTCGCGGCGCCTACCTCATCGAGGGGCACCCGAACGCGCTCGCGCCGCGGCGGCGCCCGATGAGCACGCTGTGCGCGTGGATCGCGACCGCTCCCGACGGCGCGCTGCGGGCCGTCGGGAACACCCCGGGAGGAGATGGCCAGGTGCAGTGGAACGTCCAGCTCCTGTCGCACGTGCTCGACCACGGTCTCGAGCCCCAGGACGCGGTCGACGCCCCGCGTTTCTCCGTCTCTCCCGGGAGCGACGCGAACGCGATCGACGCGCCGCTGCGAGTCTCGTGCGAAGCCCGGATCGGCGCGGAGGTGACCGACGCGCTCCTCGACGACGGTCTGCCCGCGGCCCTCGTCGGTCCGTGGGTGGGCGGAGGAGGCGCGCAGCTCGTCGAGATGCGCTCCGGCGCCCTCTACGGCGGCTCGGACTCCCGTCAGGACGGCCATGCCCTCGGCGCCTGAGCACGGGCCGTCGGCGCCGGAGGGCACCCTGCCGCCCCCTCCGGTCCCGCAGGGCTCGTACCGGCCGGCGGCGACCGCCGGCGGCTTCGTGTGGTCCGCGGGCATGACGCCGCGGCGTGACGGCCGCCTCGTCATCACCGGGCGCGTCGGGGACGAGGTCGACCTCGACGGCGCCCGCGAGGCGGCGGCGCTCGCCGCGGCCAACGCGCTCGCGGCGGTCGCCGAGGCTCTCGGCGGTCTCGAGCACGTCGAGCGCATCGTCCACGTCACCGTGTACGTCTCGTGCACCCCCGGGTTCACGGAGCACTCTGCCGTCGCCGACGGCGCGTCCGGGGCGCTCGCGGCGCTCTGCGGAGAACGTTCCGTGCCGAGCCGCGTCGCCGTCGGCGTCGCCTCGCTCCCCGGCGGCGCCCCCGTCGAGGTGCAGATCGTCGCGGCCGGCCGTCGCGAGTCGGGTGCGCAGTGAAGATCCTCGTCCTCGTGAAGCAGGTGCCCGCGCTCGAGTCGGTGCGGTTCCTGCCCCAGATCAACCGCATCGAGCGCGAGGGCGTCGACTCGCTCACGAACCCGCTCGACGGGCAGGCGCTCGAGATCGCGCTCGGGCTCGCCGGGGCCGGTGACGAGGTCGTCGTCGCGACGATGGGGCCGCCGCAGGCGCGCGCCGTGCTCGAGGACGCGATCGCGCGCGGCGCCGCTCGAGGCGTGCACCTCGTCGATCCGATGTTCGCCGGCGCCGACACCCTCGCGACTGCGCGCGCCTTCGCACGCCTCGTCGACCGGGAGCGGCCCGACCTCGTGCTCGGCGGGCGGACGAGCATCGACGGGGCGACCGCGCAGGTCATCCCCCAGCTCGCCGAGCTCGCAGGGCTCGCGCTCGCGACCGAGGCCGACTCCGTCGAGCTGCACGACGGCGAGGTCGAGATCACGCGTCTGGCGCTCGGCTCGGCGTCGCGCGTGCGCGCTTCCCTTCCGGCCGCAGTGTCGGTCGCCGCGCCGCCCACCGGCAGGGCGCTGGCGCACGCGCCCGGGGGCGGGACGGTCGAGCAGCTCGACGTGGACGCGCTCGGCGGCGATCCGGCCGGCTACGGCATCCGCGGCTCCGCGACGTACGTGCAGGCCGTCGACGTGGTCGACCCGGTGCGCGCGGGCGAGACCGTGCGCGATCCGGGCGAGGGGCTCCGTCGCGTCGAGGCGCTCGCGACGGCGGGCGCCACCGCGACGGTGCCGTCGCTGTCGGACACCGCGACCACGCCGCGTCGCGCCGACCGTCGTGCAGGGTCGGGCGACGGCGACGGCGACGGCTCAGCAGCAGCGCACGGCGCCGAGATCTGGGTTGTCGTCGAGCGCAGCGAGGACGAAGTCGCACGAGTGAGCCTCGAGGCGCTCGCCGCGGCGCGACCTGTCGGCGAGCGCGTCGGCGCGGCAGTCGTCGCACTGTGCTTCGGCGCGTGCGGCGCCGCGCTCGCGTCCCGCCTCGCCGGCGCAGGAGCGGACACGGTGCTGTCGCTGCACGCACCCGACCTCGCTCCCGGCGATCCCTCCTCCCTCGCTGCGGCGCTCTCGGCGGCGGTCGAGCTGCGTCCGCCGCTCGCGGTCCTCGGGCAGTGGACCGTGGCGCAACGGGACTGGCTCGCGCGCGCGGCGGCACGCCGCGGCCTCGGCATGACCGGCGACGTGGTCGGGCTCGACGCCGCCTTGCGGCCGGGAAGCGCGGACGTCCTCGATCTCGTCTGGCTGAAGCCGGCCTGGTCGGGCGCCGCGCTCGCGCGCGTCGTGGCTCGCACGGTGCCGTCGTTCGGGACGCTCCGGCCCGGTGCGCAGGACGGCCTCGAGCGCCCCGACCGCTACGCGCCCACCGTGCGGCTCGACCTCGGCCCGCTCGACGTCGACGCCGGCCGGTCGAGCCGCGTCGTCGACGCCGGTGCGGCCGGTGCGGCCGGTGCGGCCGATCTGCAACCCGACGGCGCTCGCGTGCTCGTCCTCGTCGGCCGAGGGCTCGGCGTAGCCGACTCCGACACCGCAGGGTCGCTCGCGCGGCGCCTCGGTGCCGCGTTCGCCCGGGTCCCGGGAGCCGAGCACGCGGACGGCGCGACCACGGTGTCCGCGGCGACCCATGCGCTCTCGCCCCACCTCGCCGTCGTCTTCGGGAGCGTCGAACCCGCCGACCTCGTGCCCGTCCGGCTCGCGAAGAGCATCGTGAGCGTCGGCGAGGCAATCCCCGGGGTCCCGGTCGACCTCGCGCTCCTCGTCGCGCCGGCCGCGATGCGAATCGCGCTCGACGGCGCGCCCGAGCACTAGCCGCCCCTCGAGGCGTCGGCGGCCGACCTGCAGGCATCGGGGGCCGCGCGCGGGCGCGCGGGGCGGCGCCTCGCCGCTCAGCCGCCGGCGCCTCGCCGCTCAGCCGCCGGCGCTTACCGCCGCTCGGCTGCCCGAGGTGCGCGGCGAATCCGGCCCGGCGAACGTCGCGACGAGGCCCGCGGCGGCCGCGGCGGCGGCAACCACGAAGCCGAGGCGGTAGCGGGGAGCGTGCGCGAGGACGACCGCGACCCAGGCGCCGCCGAGCGCGGAGCCTGCGAAGCGCGCCGAGTTGAACAGCCCGAGCCCGGTCCCGACTCGGCCGACCGCGGATCGCGTCGCACCCGCGGCGGCGGGCGTCTGGACGAGGGCGATCCCGAGACCCGCGACGACGAGCGACACGACGAGCAGCGGAAGCTCGAGCGTGCTTCCGGCAAGGGCCGCGAGCGCGAGCTCCGCGAGGGCGAGCACGCCGAGGCCCGACCGCAGCACCCGCCGCGGTCCCACGCGCTCGGCCGCGACTCCCGCGACCGGGGCGAGCAGCGTCATCGTCACGGGCAGCGAGAACACGACGAGCCCCGCGCTCGCGGGCGCGAGCGAGCCCGAGCGCGTGAGGTAGAGCGGGACGGCGAGCAACGTCGTGCCTAGGCAGAACATCTGCGCGAACGCGGCGAGCGAGCTGCGGAGGAACGAGGGCTCACGCCAGAGTTGCGGGTCCACGAAGGGCTCGCGCACCTCCCGCCTGCCGACCGCGCGCAGCGCGCGCCCGGCGACGCCGACAGCCGCCAGGATCGCGACCACAGAGGCGACGTGCACGATCGGCACGAGCATCGCCGAGGCGATCACGAGGCCGGTGCCCGCGGTGAGAAGCGCCGCCCCGCGGACCTCGAGGCGCGACCTGTGCCCGGGACCACCGGGGACCCGACGGTCCGCACCCGCGCCGGCGGCCGCGACGAGCCCCACCGCGATCGCGGGCACGAACACGAACCGCCAGCCGACCGACGACGCGACGAGCCCGCCGAGCGGTGGGCCGACGGTCTGCCCGAGCCCGTTCGCCGCAGCCCACAGCCCGAGCGCGCGCCCGCGCCGTCCCGGCTCGTAGATCTCGGTGATCAGCCCCATCACGCACGGCAGGATCGCCGCGCTCGAGAGCCCCTGGAGCACGCGGAACGCGACGAGCGCAGCGATGTCGGGGGCGAGCGACGCGCCCGCGGATGTGACGCAGAGCGCGAGCACCGATGCGACGAAGAGGCGCTTACGCCCGACGCGGTCCGCGTACCAACCGGCGAGCGGCATCGCGACGGCGAGCGCGAGCGGGTAGGAGACGACGACGAGCGCGCCGCTCGAGACGCTCACGCGCAGGCTCGCGACGACGAGCCGGAGCGGCGCGTTCAGGACGTTGTTGTTCAGCGTGCCGACGAACGTCCCGCACAGGAGCGGGACGAGCGGCGCCCAGCCGGGGCGTCCCGGCAGCCCGCCGTCCGGACGCCCCGCCGGTGCCGCCCGCCGGCCACCGATCGCCGCGGCACCGGGCTCCGCCTCCGGCTCCGGCTCCGGCCTCACTCCTCCTCGTCGTCGTCGCCGACGACCGAGGAGGAGCCGCCGAGGAAGACCTCGCCGATGTCCGCGCGGCCGAGGATCTCCTCGGCCGACTGCGAGACCTCGACCTCGCCCGACACGAGGATGTAGCCCCAGTCGGCGACGCGCAGCGCCTCGGTCGCCTTCTGCTCGACGAGCAGCACCGCGGTGCCGGTGTCGGCGAGCGCGCGCACGTGGACCTCGAAGAGCTGCTCGGTGAGCGGGACGGAGAGGCCCGCGGTCGGCTCGTCCAGGATGAGCACGGAGGGCTCGAGCATGAGCACACGGCCGACCGCGACCATCTTGCGCTCGCCGCCGGAGAGCTGGCCGACCGTGCGGTGGCGCATCCTCGCGAGCGGCGGGAAGATCTCGAGCAGCTCGAGGGCGCGCTGGTGCGACTTCTTCTTCGAGAGCAGGTAGCCGCCGATCTCGAGGTTCTCCCACACGGTGAGGTCCTCGAAGACGTCCTGGCTCTGCGGCACGTAGCCGATCCCGTGCCGGGCGATCCGCTCGGCCGAGTCGTTCGTGATGTTCCTGCCTGCGAGGTGCACCGAGCCGGCCGTGACCTTGAGCTGGCCCATGATCGCCTTCACGAGCGTGGACTTCCCGGCACCGTTGGGGCCCGCGACGACCGCGATCTTGCCCCGCTCGACGCCGATGCAGACGTCGCGGATCACGGGCGGGCCCCCGTAGCCGGCGGTGACCTTGTCGAGCAGGAGGTGGGACGCGACGTCCCGGGGTGCCTCGGTCGCGGTCACGGTCACTTGCGCCTCCCGAGGTACGCGCTCAGCACGTCGTCGCGGGACCGCACCTCGGTCATGTCCCCCTCCGCGATCTTCGATCCGTTCGCCATGACGACGACGCGCTCGCAGAGCCGCTCCACCGAGCCGAGCTCGTGCTCGACGAGCAGCAGCGCGATGCCGTCGGAGCGGAGGCGCGCGAGCGTCTCCTCGATCCGGCGCGCGAGGCTCCGGTTCACGCCCGCCATCGGCTCGTCGAGCAGCAGCATCTTCGGGCGCGCCATCAGGGCGCGTGCGATCTCGACGAGCTTGCGCTGGCCTCCCGAGAGGTCGCCCGCGTACGCGTCCTCCTTGTCACGCAGCTGCAGGCCGCCGAGGATGTCCCGCGCCTTGCGGACCTCCGCGTCCTGGCTCGCGCGCCACCAGCGCCTGCCCGCGAGCGCGCCGAGCAGCGTCTCGCCCTTCAGGCCCGGCACGGCGACGAGCAGGTTCTCCATGACCGTGAGGCGCGCGAACTCGCCACCGAGCTGGAAGGTCCGCACGAGGCCGCGCCGCGCCGCCTCGTACGGCGCGGCGCCGACGAGGTCGGCGCCGTCGAAGCGGACGCGCCCCGAGGTCGGCTTCACCTCGCCCCCGATCACCTTCAACGCGGTCGACTTCCCCGCGCCGTTCGGACCGATGAGGCCGACGATCGAGCCGGCGGCGACGTCGAAGCTCAGGTGGTCGACCGCTCGCACGCCGCCGAAGGCGACCGACACGTCGTCGACCGCGAGCAACGGTGCCGTGCGGGGCGGCGCGCCGGCGGCCGGTCGCTCGATCTCGGTCACGAGCCCCTCAGCCACGAGCGTCTCGCTGCGCACGCACGAGCAGCAGCGGGAGGCGCGTCCTCGCCTCGGTCGTGAAGCGCCGGCGCCGCTCCGGCAGGACGCCACGCGGCCGGAACCACATGAACAGCATGATCATGACCCCCATCGTGATCCACTGGACCGCGCCGACGAGATCGGGGTTGCCGATGCTCGGCAGAAGCACGGTCCCCTCGAGGAACAGTCCCTGGACGAGGAACGCGCCGAGCGCGACGCCGCCGAGGTTGCCGCGGCCGCCGACGAGCACCGCGGCGAACAGCCCGAAGGTCTCAGGGTACGTCCAGCCGGCCGGCGCCCAGGCGCCGATGAACTGCACCTCGATCGCGCCCGCGAGGGCGGCGACCGCACCCCCGACGGCCATCGTGAGCAGGCGCATCTTCACGACGTTCGTGCCGAGGGCGACGGCGGCCGCCTCGTTCTCCCGCACGGCGCGCAGCACCCGGCCGAGCGGGGAGCCCGTGATCCGCCGCATGACCTCGAACACGAGGAGCGTCACGACGGCCGTCACGGCGACGAAGAACCACCGGTAGTTGAGCTCGCTCAGGTGCAGGTTGCCGAACGGCTGCGGGATCAGCGCGAGGCCCGTCTCCCCGTTCAGGAAGCCGACGTTCGCCGAGACGAGGTACGTCGCGATGAGCGAGACGACGAGCATGACCATCGCCTGGTAGTCACCGCGCAGCCGGCGCAGGCTCACGAGGCCGACGGCCACCCCGAGCACCGCCCCGACCGCCATGGAGACGATCCAGGGGATCGGGAAGGGAAGGTGCGCGCCCCAGAAGTACTGCTGGGTGCCGTTTGCGCTCGGGTGCCCGAGCGTGAGGACCGCCGTCGTGTACGCCCCGGCGGCGATGAACAGGACGTACGCGAAGTTCAGCACGCCCGTCTCGCCGAACTGCAGGTTCAGCCCCCATGCGGCGATGATCCCGATCAGGATGTACATCGCCATCACCGTGAAGTAGTAGCTCATGCGGCGACCCCCTTCGCCTTCGCTGTGCCGGCGAACAGGCCGGTCGGCCGGATGAGCAGGACGATGATGAGCACCGCGAACGCGCTGATCGGCGCGTACGCGCCCGAGAGCACGATCGCGCTCTCCTCGAGCAGGACGCCGATCACGACGGAACCGAGCATCGCCCCGTAGACCTGGCCGACGCCGCCGAGCACCGCCGCGGCGATGATCTCGACGAGCAGGGTGTCACCCATCGTGAAGCTGACGCTCGACAAGCTGATGCCGAGCATGACCCCTGCCGCGCCCCCCATGAAGCCGGAGAGCATCCAGGCGAGGTCGACGATCCGCTGGGCGGGCACGCCGGACGCCCGGGCGAGCGGCGCGTTGCCCGCGACCGCCCGCATCGCCTTGCCCGTCCTCGTGTAGCGGAGCAGCGCGTGGGTCGCGAGCGCGAGCGCCACGCCGATGCCGATGATCACGAGCTGCTCGCCCGTGAACGACATGGACCCGAGATGGACGGTCCCGCCGGTCGAGAGCGGGTAGAACACCGACTGCGGGCCCCATATCGCCTCGATCGTGTACTCGAGGACGAGGCTGAGCGCGATCGTGATCACGATCATCCCGAAGAAGGTCGTGCCGCGCCGCATGAACGGCGTGAGCAGGAACCGGTTCAACAGCAGCGAGGTGACCCCGCCGAACACTCCCGCGAGGAGCAGCGCGTACCAGAGGCCGACCCCGTGGCTCGTGCACACGTAGCCGATGAAGGCCGCGAGCGTCATCTGGGAGCCGAACCCGATGTTCAGCACGTTCGTCGCGCTGAACTGCAACGTGAAGCCGATGGCGGCGGGAAGCAGGATCGATGCGGTCACGATCCCGAAGCCAAGCGAAGAGAGCACCTGGTTCACCGGTCACTGCCTCCCACCGTCGTCGACACGTTTGTGCTGCCTATCTACTCGGCGCTGCGGATCAGGCCGCGGCCTTGGCCATGAGCTTCGCCGAGACGAGCGCGATGCGGTGCGGGTTCGTCCCTTCGCTCACGGCCGCGAAGGCGCCGGCGACGTTGTGGTGCTTGTTGATGTAGAGGTTGCCGCTGGCGCCGATGAACGCGACCTTCTTGCCCTTCGCGATCGCCGCCGCGCCGGCCGCGTACGTGTGCACGACGACCTTGCCGGCCCCGGGCGTCGACAGGCCCAGGATCGCCTTGTTGAACACGGCGGGCTTCGTCGAGTGCGTCTGGTCCATCGCGAGCGCCACGAGGATGCCCGCGTCGTAGTAGCTGAGCGTGAACGGGTCGTCCACGTACTGGCCGACGTTCGGCACCTTCTTCGGCGACGCGTACAGCGCGTGGTGGAACGCCACCCAGCCGGGGATGGACTCCGGCGGAGTCGCCGCCTCCATGGCCGCGAACTGCTTCTCGAGCGTCGGGAGGCCGATCGCACCGGACACCGCGTTGATCCAGCCAGGCTCCTCGGCAACCTCGGTGACGAGGGTCGGCGGGACGACGCCGTTGTTCAGCTGGTGCAGCTCGGCGAAGAACGTCGCCGAGGTGTCCGCCGGCGCCGTGAAGAAGATGACCTGCGGGTGCGCGTTCACGACCTGGGAGACCTCGGTGTTGTACGAGGGCTGGCCCGGGGTGAGCGACACGTTCGCGACGATCTTGCCGCCGAGCGCCTTGAAGCCGTTGATCGACGCGGGGCCGTCACCCTGGCTCGTCGTGCCCGTCGCGAAGACCGCCGCGGCCCGCGTGTAGCCGTGCTCCTTCGCCCACGCGGCCATCGCGACGCCCTCGGCCGCGTCCGCCGGGGTGAGGCGCCAGTAGTAGGGGTTGGTCTGGTAGTCGTACTGGCTGAGCCCGGCCATGAGGAACGTCGGGATCTTCGCCTTCTCGAGCAGCGGCTGGGTCGAGAGCACCTCGTCCGAGCTCGGTCCGAAGATGGCCGCGACGTTCGACGCGTGCGCGACGAGCGCGTTCGCCGCCGGAACCGCGTCGACAGGGTCGCCCCTCGTGTCCGCCGTCGTGCAGGCGAGCTTGTGGCCCATCGCCCCACCGGCGCTGTTGACCGCGTACACGGCCGGGTAGCAGCCGGAGAGCGCGAGGTCGCCGAAGGACGCGTCGGGCCCGCTGAACGGGACGAACGACACGATGTTCAACGTGCTCCCCGACGCCTTCTTCGTGGCGGCCGACGCGCCCGGAAGCGCTCCGACCGACACCATCGCACCTACTCCCGCGGCGATGGCGGGCAACGCCCCGAACCTCCACCACCTGGACCTTCTCACGCCCATCCGGTCAATACGATCAGACATTGACTCCCCTTCCCGTGTCTGTCGCGCCGCTACGGTTTCCCGTCCAGGCGGCTGGGTGACACAAGGGTGCTCTGCGCCCCTGTGGCCGTCCATGGTCAATATGCACATCTGTGGGGCGAAGCAGTGGGCGCACTGTCGAGCAGGCATCGCCCCCGGTCAGCGCCCGGACGCGGCCTCCCGGCGCGCCGCGACGCTGCGGTCCGCCTCGGAGATCAGGTGCCCGAGCTTGGTCACAACGCCGAGCGTGGCGGGGCCGAGATGCGGGCGGGCGACCGCGAGGAGCGCCGCGTCGCGGCAGAGGTAGCGCTCGACGAGACGCATCGCGAGCGCGTCGACGAGGCCGTCCTCGTCGCCGGCGAAGCCGGCCTCGACGGCGGCCGAGAGCCGCTCGACGCGGTCCGCCGCGCCCGGCGCGCCCGCAGCGGCCGCCCGGAGCGCGTCGAGGTACGCGGGTGCGACGACCTCGGACACGAACGCGAACGCGTCGAGGCCGTCGAGGCGGCGCGGATCCGCTCCGGCGCCCGGCACGGCCGCGTCGAGCGCGGCGAGAAACGCTGTGGTGCTCATCGTCCTCCTCTGCGTGGCCGAAGCCGCGTTCGCGACCCTCAGCCGTCGGAGCCGAACTCGGCCTCGACCGCGGTCGAGACCTCGGACAGCGTGCGGATGCGGTGCGCGAGCCAGAAGGTGAAGCGTGCGTCCGGGTCGCGCAGGTCGAGGCCGAGGAGGCGGGAGGCCCGCTCGACCTTGTACAGCATGGTGTTGCGGTGCAGCTGCAGCTCGCGCGCGGCCGCGTTCAGGTTCCCCCCGTGCGCGACATACGTCGTCGCGACCTGCTCGAGATCCGCGCCGAAGCCGACCTGGGCGAGCGGGTCGAGCACCTCGCGGGCGAAGTCGATGCCTTCGGGGGTGTCCGCGACGGCCGCGAGCGCGGCGAAGACCCGCAGCTCGGAGTAGCCGCAGACGCGGTCGAGATGGAGGCGCTGCGAGATCCCGAGCGCGACGCGCGCCTCGCGGTAGCTCTGGTGGACGCCCGCCGCGCCCTGGCCCGGCCGCCCGAAGGTGACAGTCACCTCGTCGCCCGCGCGCGTCGTCGCGAGAAGCCGCGCGAACGCCGCGATGCCGCTCGCGCCCTGGTCGAGCGAGCCCCGCCCGCGCCCTGCCACGGCCGGCACCTCCCGCACGACGACGACCAGGTCCCCGACCGTCGTCGTCAACGTGCGCTGACCGGCGCGCGCCGGCAGGTCGCCGACACTCCGCACGAGCGCGCGCTGGCGCTCGACGTCGCGCGCCGTGGCGACGTCGAGCGCGCCGGCGACGACGACGACCGCGTAGCGGGCCTTCAGGTCGAAGTCGTGGTGCGCGGCGCGTGCGACGAGCTCGTGGGCGTTCGCGAAGCGGCCGTGCAGGAGCGCGTGGACGAAGTCGCCGCGGGCCCGCTCCTCCGCCGCCTCGACGCTGCGAAGGCGCAGCATCTCCGAGCCCGAGATCATCGCGCCCTGCTCCGCGATCACCCGGTGCTGGGCGACGTCGTGGGTGGCCGGGGGCTCCTCGAGCTCGACGATGACGACCCAGCCGTAGGTGCTCTCGCCGAGGACGATGGGCGCCGTGACCACGGTCACGCCGCGGTCCTCGAGCTCGACGTGGAGCAGGCGGGCGTGGCGGCGGTCCGAGTCGCGTCCCTGCTCGGGTCGGTGGACCTCGAGCTCCACCGCGAGCAGCCGCACGAGCTCGGACGGGTCGGGCACGGCCGCGGGCCCGAGCGACTCGTACGCGAGGACCGCGCAGTTCGCGTCGAGCAGGAACGTCGGGCAGCGGGCGAGCCGGGAGATCTCGCGCGCCATCGTCGCGAGCCCGCTGCCGCGGTAGAGCACCTCGCTGAGCGCCCGGTGCACGTTCACCCCGTACGCGAGGACGTGCGCGTCCTGTGCGAGGTTCTTCTCCGCGACGAGCCTGCTCAGCGCCACGAACGACAGCGCGCCGCCTGCGATCACGACGGGCGGCGCACCGGCGGTCACCAGCCTCGCGCCCGGCGCCTCCCCGGCGACCACGACGGCCGCGCACGATCGGGCGCCGAGCGCCGTGAGGAGCGCGCCGAGCTCGGCGGCCGGGCCCGGGAGGTCACCCATGCGCGCGAAGACCGCGATCCGCTCGAGGGAGTCCCCGCCCGCGAGCGCCTCGCCGAGGGGCACGCACCACGAGACCGGCGTGGCGTACGGGTCGGCGCCGCCGAGCACGACCGCGTTCCGCAGCGCCGGCTCCTCGAGAAGGGCGCCGAGGGTGACCTCTCCGTGCGGGGGCGCCGACCGGGGGTCGCCGGCGTCGGCGTCGTCAGGCGTCGGCGTGACCGCGACTCGGGCGGAGCGCCCCGACTCTAGCGGGGCGATGTCCGCGTACGGCGTCGGCTGCGGCGAGCACGCCACGGGAGCGTAACAGTCGCCCGGCCGCGCGCGTGACCGCCCGCGGGCCTCAGCTGCCCGTCGACTGCTCGGCGGCGAGCTGCTCGAACGCTGCGAGCGCGGCCGCGCCGACGGACTTGTCCTGGGCCCCGACGCCGCCGCTCACGCCGACCGCGCCGATCACGCGGCCGTCGTGGACGATCGGGAAGCCGCCGACGAAGATCGCGAAGCGGCCCGGGTACATGTGGCTGATCCCGAAGGCCTCGTTGCCCGGCAGTGCCGGGCCGTTCGGCGGCTCGTTGAACAGGTGCGTCGCGCGCTCGTGCCCCGCGGCGGTGAACGCCTTGGCCATCGCGATCTCGACGCCGGTGAGCCGGGCGCCGGTCATCCGGTGGAGCGCGATCACGTGCCCGCCGTCGTCGACGATGCAGATCGTCTGCTTGACGTTCTGGCGGACCGCCTCCTCCTCGGCCGCGCGGAGCAGCACGAGGGCGTCTTCCAAGGTGATCTTGTGCGCGGTGTACACGGCCACTCTCTCTCGTCGGGCCGCATCGCTGCGGCGGTGTCGTGCTGCTAGATGCCGGAGTAGACGGTCTTCGTGTCCGTGAAGAACTCGAGCGCCTGCCGGCCGCCCTCGGGGAACGCGCCCGAGCTCGAACCCTTCCACCCGCCGAACGGCGGAGCGACGCCGTTGCCGGTCGTGCGGCGGTTCACCTTCACGATCCCGCAGCGCGCCTCGCGCGCGTACCGGGTCGCCGTCGCGAGGCTCGAGGTGTGGATGGCCGTCACGAGCCCGTGCGCGTCGGCGTTCACCGCCGCGAGCCCCTCCTCGAAGTGCGCGACCGGGGCGATCGAGAGCATCGGGCCGAAGATCTCGTGCGTGGCCGCCGGATGGTCGGCGTCGAGGCCGGCGAACACACGTGGCTCGACGAAGTAGCCGCCGTGCTCCAGCGCGTCCGGGTCGAGCACGGCGGCGCCGATGGGCTCGGCCCCCGCGTCGAGCGCGGCGCGCTCGAGCGCGCGAAGCCGATCGAACTGCGCCCGCGTCGCGACCGGGCCGCAGCTCACGCCCGGGGTCGTGCCGTCGCCGACCCGGATCGTCGCGAGCTCCGCGGCGATCGCGGCCTTGAACTCCTCGAGGACCGGCGCCTCGACGAGCACCCGGTCGGTCGCCGTGCACGCCTGACCCGCGAGCCCGACCCCGCCGCGCACGACCGCCGAGGCGGCGCGCCGAAGGTCGGCGTCCGCGCATACGACGACGAGGTTGTGCCCCCCGAGCTCGAACTGCAGCCGGGCGCCGGCGCGCGCGCGCTGGCGGAGGATCTCGCCGACGGCGTCCGAGCCCGTGAAGGTCACGGCCGCGACGCGAGGGTCCGAGACGAGCGCCTGCATGGCAGCGTCGTCCGCGCCCTGGACGAGCTGCACGAGGCCGTCGGGCAGCCCCGCCTCGGCGAGCACCCGGACGAGCGCGGCGCCGACCGCCGCGGTCGCCGGGGACGGCTTGAACACGACGGCGTTGCCCGCGGCGAGCGCGGGCGCGATCTTGCGCGCCGGCAGCGACAGCGGGAAGTTCCACGGCGCGATCGCGACGACGACGCCGAGGGGCACGCGAAGCGTGTAGGTGAAGGTGTCGGGCTCCTCCTCGGGGAAGGTGGTGCCCTCGACCTGGAACGCGAGCTGCGACGCGAAGTGGAACTGCTCGGCCGACTTCTGCACCTCGCCACGGCTCTCGGCGAGCGTCTTTCCCTCTTCGCGGGTGACGAGGTCGACGAGCTCGCCGGTCTCGCGCGCGAGGGCGTGCGCGACGCCGCCGATGAGCGTCGCCCGCTGACCAGGCGTGAGCGACGCCCAGTGCGCCTGGGCCTCGGCCGCCCGGCCGATCGCGTCCGCGACCTCGCTCGCGGTCGTGGTCCGGAAGCGGCCGACGACGTCGTCGGGACGCGCCGGGTTCTCCGACACCAGCTCCACCGCGCCCATCACCCCTCGCCGACGAACTGCTCGCGGTCCGCGCCGCACAGCGGGCACCAGCGCGGCGGCTCGGGTGCCTCGTGGATGTAGCCGCACACGATGCACCTCCACCGGTAGACGACGCCGAGCTCGCTCTCGATGCGCCGAAGGCCTTCCTCGACGGTCAGCGTCGGGTCGTCCTCGACGACGAGACGGACGCCGGCGGCGATCTCCTCGTCGTCGAGGACCTCGAGCTCAAGGGACGACAACATCACGCGGGGGTCGCCTCTCCCCGCTCAGATGTCACCGTGCTGGCGGACGACCTCGCGGTACAGCCCGTCCATGTACATCCAGCGCATCTCGGTCGCCTGGTGGACGAGGCCGAGGCAGCGCTCCTGCTCGTCCGGGGTCGTCGCGTACTTCTCGACGATCTGGTAGCCGCGCTCGCCGTGGATCACGTCGGAGGAGATGTGCACCTCGAAGAAGATCGTCTCCTCCTCGCTGAAGCCGTACTTGTCGCGGAGCGGGGGCATCTGGCGGATGTAGATGCCCGGCGTCTGGGACTCGAGCCCGACGATGAGCGCGGCCGAGGCGCCGAGGAAGTCGTGGCTCTTCGCGAGCGTCTCGCACCAGTAGCGGAGGCCGTTCGTCGTCGGCAGCGCGGGCGTCGACAGGATCCGGTCGCGGCTCCACCCGCACGCCTCGCCGAAGCGGATGAGCAGCTCGGTGTGGGGCGTGCCCATCTCCTCCTCCCACATGTTCTGCAGCAGGAAGTCGCGGGCGTCCTTGTGGGGGCAGTCGGCGAACATCGCACCGAGCCACTCCGAGAAGTGCCCGACGTAGTGCAGGTGCTGCGCGACCCAGAACGCGAAGTGGTCCTTCGTGAGGCGGCCCTCGGACCAGGCGAGCGAGAACGGGCTCACCTGGCTGTGCTT
>Ga0307372_10007556_pt1 | contig 15528 bp, 15 predicted proteins | sample OX1MG_FD_202533 | JGI IMG/M metagenome (GOLD analysis project Ga0307372, IMG submission 202533) | Soil microbial communities from Risofladan, Vaasa, Finland - OX-1 | ecosystem: Environmental > Terrestrial > Soil > Coastal area > Acid sulfate soil | place: Finland: Risofladan, Vaasa | collected... | reverse complement strand
GCAGAACTACAAGTGCCTCATCCAGCTCGCCTGCGCGCTCCTCTGGGGCCGCCGACTCCACGCCCTCAACTGGGGCAAGGACGTTTCGAGATAGTTACTAAGTACCCCGCCTGGAGTGTCAGGAGATCAGCGCGTCTGCGGGAAGCCGAGATCGACCTTCGACGTCGCGGGATCGGGCCACCGTGACGTGACCACCTTGCCCCGCGTGTAGAAGTCGATCCCCTCCGGCCCGTAGATGTGCCGGTCGCCGAAGAGCGAGCCCTTCCAGCCGCCGAACGAGTAATACGCGACGGGGACCGGAATCGGGACGTTGATGCCGACCATGCCGGCCTGCGCGTCGAACTGGAACTGCCGCGCGACGCCGCCGTCTCGCGTGAAGATCGCCGTCCCGTTCCCGTACGGGCTCTCGTTCACGAGGCGCACCGCCTCGTCGTACGTGTCCACGCGCGTGACGCCGAGCACGGGGCCGAAGATCTCGTCCTCGTACGCGCGCATCCCCGGCTTGACGTCGTCGATCAGCGACGGTGCGAGGAAGAACCCCTCGTCCGGACAGTTCTCGCGCCCGTCGACGAGCACCTTTCCTTCGTCGAGATACGACGCGACCTTCTCGCGATGCTCGCGCGTGATGAGCGGCCCCATCTCCGAGGATGGATCGAGGCCGTCACCGACCTTCACCTTCGGGATCCGCTCCTTGATCGCCTCGATCAGCGGATCCGCCACCGCGCCGACGGCGACGAGCATCGACACCGCCATGCAGCGCTCGCCCGCCGACCCGTACGCGGCCGACACCGCTGCGTCCGCAGCCATGTCGATGTCCGCGTCCGGCAGCACGATCATGTGGTTCTTCGCGCCGCCGAGCGCCTGACAGCGCTTGCCGTTCGCGGTCGCCTTCTCGTACACGTAGCGCGCGATCGGCGTCGACCCGACGAACGACACGGCAGCGATATCCGGATGCTCGAGCACCGCGTCGACAGCGACCTTGTCGCCGTTCGCGACGTTGAAGACGCCGTCCGGCAGGCCGGCCTCCTTCAAGAGCTCCGCCATCCAGATGGACGCGGACGGATCCTTCTCCGACGGCTTCAGCACGAAGGTGTTGCCGCACGCGATCGCGGGCGCCCACATCCACATAGGAACCATTGCCGGGAAATTGAACGGCGTGATGCCCGCGACGACGCCGAGCGGCTGCCGGATCGAGTACACGTCGATGCCGGTCGACGCCTGCTCCGAGAACTCGGACTTCAAGAGCGTCGGAAGGCCGCAGCAGAACTCGATCACCTCGAGGCCGCGCGTCACCTCGCCGGTCGCGTCCGACAGCACCTTGCCGTGCTCCGACGTGAGGATCCGCGCCATCTCGTCGCGGCGCTCGTGCACGAGCTCGCGGATGCGGAAGAAGAGCTCGGCGCGCTTCGCCAGCGAGACCTCGCGCCACGCGACGAAGGCCGCCGTCGCAGCCTGCACCGCAGCGTCGACCTCCTCCACCGTCGCGAAGCCGACCTCGCCGCTCTGGCGGCCCGTCGCGGGATTGAACACGGGGCCCTTACGGCCCGACGTGCCGGCGACTGAGTGGCCGCCGATCCAGTGGTTGATCTGCCTCAGGGCGGCAGGTGCCTCGATCGTCTCGGTCATGAGAGGAGGTTAGCTCGCCGGCGGCTGCGCGGCGGCCATCCACGCGAAGAGCTCGAGCGTCGCAGCCGGGGTGAAGAGGACGCCCGGATCGGCCCAGTCGCCCCACCAGTCCTTCGACCACCAGCCCGTGTCGTCGCGTGCGTTCTCCCTCGCGGCCTCCGCGTTCGCGTAGGCGAGCGCATACCACGTCGGATTCCCGTCCACCGCGTACAGGTCGAGCATCCCCTTGAGGTAGATCGTGTCCGGCTCGGGCGTCCACGGATGCAGCGTCGGGAACTCGTTCAGCGACGCCTGCGCGATCGCCTCGGCCTGCTGACAGTACGACTGCTGCTTCGTCGCAAGGCAGAGCTGGAGGTGCGCGTCGATCATCATCCCCTCGACGTAGTCCATGACCGTCCCGTCGGTCGCGTTCCGCCCGTACAGGTTGCCCGCGTTCGGGTTCTCCGTCTTCGCATCCGCCCAGGCGAGGTACTTCGTCGCGAGGTTGAGGTAGTACTTCTTGTGCTGGATGCGATACAGCGTTGCAGCGATCAGCGTCGCGGCGGCGAGCGGCTCCGACGTCTTGTACGCGTGACCGGTGTCCCACCACATGCCGCCGTTCGCGGAGTCCCAGCCGTAGCGATCGATGTACGCGAGGACGCGCCCGGCATCCCACAGCCAGCGGGTGTTGCCGGTCGCGCGATATGCGTCGAGGTACGAGACGCCCCACCAGCCCGCGTCGTCGAAGTACGCGTTCCCGCTGTACTTGAGCCCCCACTGCCACGCGATGCCGCCCGTACCGTTGATCGTGGGATCCCAGAAGTTCTCCCCCGCCTTGAAGATCGAGTTGACGAGCGCCACGTTGCCCGGTGTCGGATCGGCGATCGCCACTGCGGCGACGAGCTCCATCATCGGATAGGACGACCACTCGCTCGGAAGCTGGCCATCGTCGGGGAACCGGTTGTCGAACCATCCCTTCTTCGGGTTCCACCAGTCCTTCTGCATCTGGGCCAGTCCCTGCTCGGCGAACTGCTGATATTGCGCCTGACTGGCCACGAGGGCGGCGTGCGACGGGAGCGGAATGCTGATGCTCGTCAGGATGAGCGCGAGTAACCGACCCACGGGCCACACGATACGCTCCGCGCATGGCGACCACTGAGACCAACCACGAGCTCGGCCTCCAGGTCCAGGAGGACGCGAAGCGCTACGTCCTCCACTCCTGGTCGGTGCAGAACGCGATCAATCCGCTGCCCGTCGCGGGCGCAGAGGGCCGCTACTTCTGGGATTACGACGGCAAGCGGTACCTCGACTTCGCGTCGCAGCTCGTCAACGTCTCGATCGGCCACCAGCATCCGAAGCTCGTCGCCGCCATCAAGGAGCAGGCGGACAAGCTCTGCACGATCGGCCCGCCCATGGCGACCGAGCCGCGGTCGACGTTGGCGCGCCTCGTCTCCGAGGTCACGCCGGGCGACCTGTCGATGACGTTCTTCACGAACGGGGGCGCGGAGGCGAACGAGAATGCCATCCGTCTCGCGCGTTGGTACACGGGGCGGCACAAGATCATCGCGCGCTACCGCAGCTACCACGGCGCGACCGCGGGCTCGCTCACGCTCACAGGAGACCCGCGCCGCTGGCCGTCGGAGCCGGGCATTTCCGGCGTCGTCCGCATGTTCGACCCGTATACGTACCGCTGCCCGGCCGGCCATCCAGATCCGTGCCCGGTGTGCACGGGCGCGCCGCACCTCGAGGAGATCCTCCAGTACGAGGGCGCGCACACGGTCGCCGCGGTCATCCTCGAGACCGTCACGGGGACGAACGGGATCATCGTCCCGCCCGACGGCTACCTCCAGTCGATCCGCGAGGTCTGCGACCGGCACGGGATCCTGCTCATCGCCGACGAGGTGATGGCCGGCTTCGGCCGCACCGGCAAGTGGTTCGCGGTCGACAACTGGGACGTCGTTCCCGACATCCTCACGATGGCGAAGGGGATCAATTCGGGTTACGTGCCACTCGGCGCGATGTCGGTGCGCGAGCCGATCGCTGCGTGGATCCAGGACAAGTTCTTCGCCGGCGGCCTCACGTACAGCGGGCATCCGCTCGCGTGCGCCGTCGGCGTCGCCTCTATCGAGGCGTTCCGCGAGGAGGGCATCGTCGCGCACGCCGCCGAGCTCGGCCCGGTGTTCCGCGAAGCGCTCGAAGGGCTCGCGGCGAAGCATCCGTCCATCGGCGAGGTGCGCGGCATCGGCTGCTTCTGGGGCCTCGAGCTCGTGAAGTCGCGCGCGACGCGCGAGCCGCTGGTTCCCTTCAACGGCACCGGCGAGGCCGCTGCGCCGGTCGCCCGCCTCGCGAAGGCGGCGCTCGAGCGCGGCCTCTATCTCATGACGCACTGGAACGTGGTCATGGTCTGCCCGCCGCTGACGATCACGCACGAGGAGCTGGCCGAGGGCATTGCCATACTCGACGATGCCCTTGCAATCGCAGACGAGTACTACGTCGACTGAGCTCTGCCCGCGCTGCAACGCCGAGATGGAGTGGCGCCAATCGACGTGGCAGTGCCCGACGTGTCGGTACAAGGCTGGATGCTGCGAAGGCGAGACGGGCGAGTGCCGCGATCCCGGCTGACGGAGCTCGACGGCTCGGGCCTGGAGGCACGGTCGGCCGAGCTCCTCGTCGTGCTCGTCTGGCTCGTCGCCGGCGACCTCGGTATCGACGAGAGCGACCTGAACGCCGCCCGCCGCCGAGCGATGTTCGTGCTCGCCGCCGGCGGCGACCCACACCGCGAGCTCGACCACGACTCGGTCGCCGCCGAGCGGCTCGCGACCGAGCTGGACACGCCTGACCGCCGCCTCGCGCTGGCCGAAGCGCTGGCGGGACTCGCCGAGGAGGCGGACGGCCTCAGGATCGTGACGGAGGCCCTCGACCTCCTCCTCGCCGAGCCGGATCTCGCCTGGAGAAGCCTTGCGCTGGCGCTCCTGGCGGACGAGCTCGCAGAGGAATAGAGCGCCTACACTGCGGGTGCCGCAGCTTTGAGAATTTCGTCTTCTGATCCTCGCCGCCGGATAACGCTCCCACGCAGCCTGCCGGCCGGTCGTCGCGTCCAGCCCTATTCCCGTGCCGACGCGCCGTACTTCCGCAGCCCGGGGTTCTACGTCCGCGTGGGCGGTCTGGCCGTCGTGGTCGGGATCGCCATCTCCCTGCTCGTGCTGCGCGCATGGTCGATCCAGATCCTGCACGGGCCTTCGTACAAGACGCTCGCGACGCATCAGGCGTTCCGCACCGTGAACATGATCGGCCCGCGCGGCGCGATCGTCGACGATCACAACCGGCTCCTGGCAAACACGACGGGGCACGTGGTCGTTGTCGCGGACCCGGGCACGCTCGGTGCGTTCGATACGCACGGCTGGCATCCGTCTGCGGCTGGGGTAAGCGTTCTGAGGCGCTTCTCGAAGCTCGCGCACGTGCCGGTGAAGACACTCGTCATCCGCATGCAGCGCGCTGTCGTGCGCTCGCCGTTCGCTCCGGCCGTCGTACTCGCGCACCCGACGAGCGGCCTACAGTTCTTCCTCGACGAGCGACCCGCGGACTATCCGGGCGTGAAGGTGACGGCGATCCCGGGCCGGAACTATCCGCAGGGGAATTTCGGCAGCGAGTTCCTGGGCCTCCTCGGCGAGATCAGCCAGCCCGAGCTCGGGACGAACCGCTACCGAAACGCAACATCGGGCGAGCTCGTCGGCCAGTCCGGCGTAGAGGCGACGTACGACTCGGTGCTGAACGCAGGCTTCGTCTCCGCTCACGTGCGCGTCGACTCCCTCGGACGCATCGCGGGGCCGCTCGCGGTGCCGAAGGGTAAGGCGCTCCCGACGCTGAAGCTCACGATCGACGCGCGGCTGCAACGCGCCGCCACGGCGGCCGTCGAGCACGGCGTCCAACTTGCGCACCAACTCGGGAGTCCGTCGCCCGGCGGCTCCGCCGTCGTGATGAACCCGTGGACCGGCGGCATCTACGCCCTCGTAAGCGTGCCGACGTACAACCAGGTCGAAGCGGCGACCAATCCCAATTATCTCGCGAAGCTGTACACGGATCCGCAAAACCTGCTGGTCGACAAAGCAATTGCGGGCGTGTATCCGTCAGGGTCGACGTTCAAGCCGATCATCGCCGAAGCGGCGCTGTCGGCCGGTCTGATCACGCCGTCGACGCCGATGCTCTGCTCCGGCTCGTTCGATCTCGGGGGAACGATCTTCCACAACGTCGAGGCCGGCATCTTCGAGGAGATGACGTTGCCGACAGCACTCGAGCAGTCGTGCGACACCTGGTTCTACCGGCTCGGAGACCGGATCTACACCGCCGACCCGAGCAAGCAGGGGACGCTCATCCAGGAGTGGTCCCGCAAGTTCGGCCTCGGCTCTGCGCCCCCGATCGACCTCGTCGGGGCCTCACCGGGCCTGATCCCGACGCCGAGCTGGTTCCTGAAGGCGAACCATTTCCCCTGGACGGAGGGGCAGACGATCAACCTCGCCATCGGGCAGGGCGCGCTGCAGGTGAGCCCGCTGCAGCTCGCGGTCGCCTACTCGACGCTCGCGAACGGCGGGACGGTCGTGACGCCGCACGTGGCGAGCGCGGTCGTCAAGAATGGCGTGACGAAGACGCTGCACTTCAAGCCACAACGCAAGCTGAAGCTCGTCGACATCGACGCCATCCGGCAGGGCCTCTACCTCGCCGCGCACAACCCGGCCGGAACCTCGGCGGCTGTGTTCGGAAATTATCCGGTGCCGGTCGCAGGCAAGACCGGCACCGCGCAGACGTGCTCGTCCGGCTGTCCGGACCACTCGTGGTACGCATCGTGGGCCCCGGCAGGGCATCCTGAGGTCGTCGTCGTCGTCATGATCGAGGACGGCGGCTATGGCGCCGCAGCGGCCGCGCCGGCCGCACGTGACATCTACAACGCGTTCTTCCACATCAAGAAGACCGGATAAGGAGGAAGCATGGCGAAGTTGAGCGAGAAGCAGGCCGAGCTCTTCCGCGGGCGCAACTGGGGCACCGTGACGACGTTGCGAAAGGACGGCTCGCCGCACTCGACGCCCGTCTGGATCGACACCGACGGCGAGAGCGTTCTGTTCAACACCGCGATCGGCCGCGCCAAGGAACGGCACCTACGGCGTGATCCGCGCGCCTCGGTCGTCGTCCTCCCAGCCGAGGATCAGCAGTCCGGCTACGTGTCGGTCACCGGGACCGCCGAGATCACCGAGGAAGGCGCACTCGACCACATCAACAAGCTCGCGAAGAAGTACATCGGCCAGGACGAGTACCCGTACCTCCAGCCGGGCGAGCGGCGCGTGATCGTGAAGATCACGCCCGAGAAGATCGACGGAATGGGCGTCGAGTAGTCAGCGCCGCGGCAACTCGACGAGGAAGGTCGAGCCGCGGCCGGGGACGGACGAGACGCTGATCCGCCCGTCCATTCGCTCGACGAGCTCGCGGCACACGTAGAGGCCAAGGCCGGTGCCGTTGACGCCGCGCGTCTGGTGCGGGTCGAGGCGGTAGAACTTCTCGAAGATCCGCGTCAGCTCGCCGGCGGGAATGCCGACGCCGCGGTCCGCGACGGCGAAGCGCATCCAGCGGTCATCCGAATCGACGCGGAGCTCGATCGCGATGTCGTTCGGCGAGTACTTGATCGCGTTGTCGAGCAGATTGTCCAGCACCTGACGCAGGCGGCCTGCGTCCGTCTCGATCGTCGTGCTTGCGCTCGTCGCGCGCAACTCCACATCGGCGCTGTCGCCTGCGCGCAATTGCGCAGCTTCGACGGCCGCGCGCGCGACGGCAACGGCATCCACGGCCGCTGGCTCGAGCCGCAGGCCGCCCGACTCCAGCCTGCCGACGAACAGGATGTCGTCCACGATCGCCGACAGTCGTGCCGCCTGTTCCGCGATCTGCGTGACGAGTAGGCGCCGCACGTCCTCGCGTCCGGTGAAGTCGCGTTCGGCCAGCGTCACTGCCGCGCCGTACACGGCGGCGAGCGGCGTGCGCAGCTCGTGCGAGACCGTGGCCACGAAGTCGGACTTCAGCCGGTCGAGCTGCCGGTCGGCCGTGACGTCGCGGAAGGCGTACGCCGTCCCGTCCGACGACGGCACACCCGAGATCGAGAGCCACAGCTCGCGGCCTTGGATCGTGGCCGGGACCGTGTGCGGGGTCGCAGCCGCCAGCGCGGCGATCTCCTCCCAGCCGTCGAAGACGGTGGATGCAGGGCGCCCGCGGATGTCGACAGCGGCGATGCCGGTGATCGTCTCTGCAGCCGCGTTCCAGAGCCGAACGGTGCCGCCGGCGTCGACGAGGAAGACGCCGTCCGCGATCGAATCGAGCGCCTCCGCAGCCTCCGCGCGCTGCTCGGCCTCGTTGAAGAGGCGCGAGTTGTCGACGGCGACAGCGGCGCGGGCGGCAAGCTCCTCGGCCAGGCGGAGGTCGGCCTCGGTGAACACGCGACGCGACTCGGCGGAGACAAACAAGATGGCGCCGATCGTGCGCCGCCGCGCGATGAGCGGAACACACATGGTGGAGCGCACGGCGATCTCGCCGAGCGCGCTCGCGAGCTCCTCCGGCGCCTCGACGTCCGAAGCCGTCGAGATCGGCGACGCCTCCGCCTCCAGCTCGGAGCGCCCCGTCCGGATCACCGCGGGCACGCCGACCCGGGCTTCCGGGAGGATCGGATGGGCCTCGAGAACGGAACGGATGAATTCCTGCCGCCCGCCCGCGTGCTCGACGGCGGCGCGCTCGATGATGCCTCCCGGCTTGAGGATGTAGATCACGCACCAGTCGCCGAGCCGCGGAACCGCGAGCCGCGCGAGCGCCGTCAGCGTCTCGTCGTAGTCGAGCGAGCTCGCGAGCACGTCGCTCGCCTCGACGAGGAACGCAATGCGCCGCTGCGCTTCGAGCTCGCTCCGGAAGAGGCGCGCGTTGTCGATCGCGGCCGCAGCTCTCCGCCCGAGCTCCTCGGCAAGCATGGAGTCCGACTCCTCGTACCGGCGGCCGGATTCCGACCACGCGAACGTGATCGCGCCGAACACGCGGTCTTGCGCGACGAGTGCGACCGCGATGGCCGAGCGCGGGTCGAGCTGGCTCATCAGCTCGAAATGGCGCTCATCCAGCGTCGTCGCACGCAGCGATTCCGGCGTGAAGTCCGAGAAGTGCACCGTGCCCCCGCTCGCGAGCGCCTGCACAGCCGGCTGCCCGGAGCCGACGACGGGCGGATACTCGCGATGGATCGTGTCGAGCAGCTGCTGCTTGCGGGAATCGGCGGCGCGGACGGCGACGCGGCGCATCGTCCCGTCCTCCTCTGCGAGGTCAACGATGCACCAGTCGGCAAGGCGCGGGACGACGAGGTCGGCGAGCGTCGACAGCGTGACGTCGTAGTCGAGGCTCTCGGAGAGCAGATGGCCGGCCTCGGCCAGGAAGCGGAGCGCTTCCTCGCTTCTGCGCCGGCGCTCTTCGGCGCGGTCGCGCGCGATCGCGGCCGCGATGAGGTTCGCGACGCTGCGCAGGAAGATGACGTCGTCGGGCGTGAACTGCTCCGAGCCGCCCGCCGCGAGCGCCCCAACCGGGCCGCTGTCCCCGCGGAGCGGAACGACGGCGAGCGTGCCGGCGACGGTGGCGTCCTGGTCGCGGTACGCGCGCGCGACTGCAGAATCGGAGTCGACCGCGATCAGACCCCCGTCGGGCGCCCACCCGTCTGCAGCCATGACGGAGAGGGCACCGCCGTCCGGGGTCGGCTCGAACACGGCCACCTGGTCGACGCCAAGGCCCCCCACGACAGCAGAGACGGCATCGGCGACCACCCGGCTGAGGGACGTGCCCGTGACCGCGGACCGGCCGAGCTCCGCGACGAGGGCTTGCTGGTGATCGCGCCGCCGCAGTTGACCGGCGTCGGCGAACTCGTGGGTGGCCATTCCCCTCCCGGTCGGCGATGCGCCGCCCAATGGTACGCGAGGTTCGCTACGTTCTCCGTCGGATGACCGCGGGGGTTTTTCTCGTTCTTTCGGCGTTCCTCGCCAGCGCGGTCGAGATGGTCGAGGCGCTCACGATCGTGCTCGCGTCCGGGGTCGCGCGCGGCTGGCGCTCGTCGCTCACCGGCATGGGCGCAGCCGTGCTTGCGCTCGCGGTCATCGTCGCTGGGCTCGGACCGGCGCTGACAGTCATCCCGATCAACGCGCTGCGTCTCGTCGTCGGCGGCCTCCTGCTGACCTTCGGGCTGCAATGGCTACGCAAGGCGATCCTGCGCGCGAGCGGCTTCAAGGCGCTGCACGACGAGGACGAGATCTTCTCGCGCGAGCTCGCGGAGGCCAAGACCGCGGCGCCGCTCCTGCGCGGCGGGCTCGACTGGTACGGCTTCACGCTCTCGTTCAAGGGCGTGCTGTTGGAGGGGCTCGAGGTCGCGTTCATCGTGCTGACGTTCGGGAGCACGCAGGGGAGCATCCCGCTCGCTGCGGCAGGAGCCGCTGCCGCGCTCGTGCTCGTCGCCGGCGTCGGCATCGCGGTGCGTGCGCCGCTTGCGCGCGTGCCGGAGAACACGCTCAAGTTCGCGGTCGGCGTGATGCTCACGACGTTCGGGATCTTCTGGTCGACCGAGGGCGCCGGCGGCAACTGGCCCGGGTCGGACGCCGCGCTCTTCGGCGTGCTCGCCTTCGTGATCGCGCTCTCCGCGCTGTCCGTTGCGGTGCTGCGCCGCCGCAAGCGCGACCAGCTCGTCGCGGCAGGAGCCCGCGCGTGAAATACGTCGTGTCGTTCGGTCGCTTCTGCTGGGACTTCGTCGTCGGTGACGACTGGATCGCCGCAGCGCTCGTCATAGCGGCGATCGGCGGAACTGCCGCGCTCGCACACGGCGGTATCGCCGTGTGGTGGGCCATGCCGCTCGCCGTCGCGGCGGTACTCTATGTGTCGCTGCGGCGCGCGATCGCCGCGTAGGCGAGCACCAGCGCTGCCGCCAGCTCGACGCCTCCGGCGCTCTCCTGCCACGTGCCCCAGAAGCGCTCGTGGTATCCGAACAAGCCGTAGTGCGTACTGACGGCGAACGCGGCGAACGTGCTCGACGCAAACCCGCCACCCACAACGAGCACGAGCATCGACCGGCTCGCAATCAACGCGGCAGCGAGCAGTAGGCCGACGGCCGCGTTCGCAAGGAACAGATCGCCGACGACGTGGATGCGGTGGAAGTAGTCGAACCAGAGATAGAGATGGATCGCGCCGGTGGCGGCGACGAGAAGCGCCGCCGCCACCTGGACGATCGAGGGTCTAGCCCCAGGTGCTGCCACTCGTGGTGGTCGTGCCCGAGCTCGGCGGCGCGGCGCTCGAGACAGCATGCTCCACCAGCGCGCCCTTCGTGTTCACGACGTACCAGGTCTTCTCGAAACCTTCGCCGTTCACCTGTCCGGCCTTCGCGTCGCCGCTGAAGGTGTACAGCGGAAAGCCGCCGTACGTCACCTGACGCATGGTGCCCGTCGCCTTGATCGTCCCCAGGAGGGACGCCTTCACACCGGTGCCGGCGGTCGGTTTCACGCTCGACTTCACGAGCAAGCGCGGCCAGTACTTGGCGCAGGCGGGAACGCTGGTGCAGCGATTCACACCTTTGCTGTCGGGCGTGTAGCGATACAGCGTGTGTCCGTTCGAGCCGACAAGCACCATTCCGAACTTCGCGCTGTCGACCGCCTTCACAGCGGCAGTGCTCGAGCGGGTTGCGCTCGTCGCCGCCATTCCCGCACCTGCGCCGATGGCCGCAATCAACGCGACCGGCAAAAGCCAACGAATCATTCGTCTTCTCCTCTCCTCGGAGCTTCCCGTACCAGAGATACGCGACTCCGGCGCCGACGGATTGCGCTGCGGACTTCCCGGCCGCCAGCCGGCAGCGGGCGACTCCGGCGTCCCGTACATCACCTGCGTCGGTCGGGCCGTTTGAGGAGAAGCGGACGATGGGACTCGAACCCACGACCTTCTTGCATGGCAACCGGGCCGTACAGGCGCGACTCCGCCCTTCCAGAAAAACCTCCTATTTGCGGACGCTCCAGCCATGTTTAGGCACCAGTGCCTAAACACTTTTCGGACTCCTTGCCCCTCTGCAGTTGCGACGGAAAGTTAGACCGCAGCTGACCCCGCGGTCAGCCGCTCCGCAGGCCATTCGCACGCTTCATAGCGGGGGCAGGATTTGCACCTGCAACCTCCGGGTTATGAGACGCTTGTTGCTAGGTTAGGCAACGGTCTGATCGGCATTCTTCCGTCAGGTGAGATCACCTACGATCGTGTCGGGTTGGCTCACTCGGACACCGCACGGGCCGCTGATCAACTGGCCCTGCAACTCGAACTCTGTTTGCCTAGGCTCGTGTCGTCTCCCGCGCCCGTAGGCTCGATCGACGGACTTCGCGCTTCAGCCGGAATCCTGGCCGCAGGGCCAGACCACCAAGGTTACTCCGTTCTCCGTCTCGATACCTGAGTTCGCAGATCGTTTCCGTCGCTGCCCCAGGATCGCGCTATGGTGTAACCAGCGCGTTGGCTCTAGCTGTTGAAGCCGCCGAGGCTCTGAAGGCTCCTCTCCGACTGTGACCCCTGGCCTGACCGCCGCAGTGCGCCCACTCGAGCGCGCTGCCCTGTAGGACCCACAGAGGGAGCATCAGATGCATGCCACCATTCGTCGTTATGAAGGTGTCGACGCGGCCCGCAAGACCGAGCTGACCGGCAAGGTCAACGAGAAGCTCGTCCCCGAGCTGCGCAAGCTTCCCGGCTTCGCCGGCTACTACCTCATCGAGGCCGACAACGGCGTCATGAGTTCACTTGGTCTCTTCGAGACCTCCGACCAGGCTGACGCGTCCGCGAAGTTCGTCGCTCAGTGGATCCGTGACGAGCACTTCGACACGGCGCTCCCCAACGCACCGAAGATCACGAGCGGCAAGGTCGTTGCGCAGAGCAACGGCGTCGCCGTCGCCGCGTAGCTCGACCGTACCTCGCACCACCGAGAAGGCCCGGCGCCGCCGGGCCTTCTCAACGTGCAGGCGGCGCACCGCTCCGCCTTCATGAACGCTAGGGGGCCGGCAACCCCGAGGAGCTCCCGACCTCCCCCGGGAAGCCGGGAAGGAGTTCTAGCCGTCGGCTTCCGCCTTTGTGGCGTGACTGAGCCGTTCGCGCCGCTTCGCGGGAGGGTCGTCTAGGCGGCGGCGGGCTGGGGGACTCGCGGTGTCGGCGGGAGCAGGAGGAGGTGGCTCTCGACGACGCCGGCGGCGACGTCGCTGAGCTTGCGGCCGGTGTGCTGGGAATGGTCGCGCAGCATCTCGTACGCCCGGTCGGCGTTGATCGAGTTGCGCGCCATGAGGATGCCCTTCGCCTGCTCGATCACGGCACGACGCCCGAAGGCTCCCTGGAGGTTGTGGTATTCGGTGAAACGCTGCAAGGTGATATCGATCGCGCTCTGCAGCTCCTCCGGGCTGCCGTCGATGATGTAGGCGAACACTCCGCGCCTCGCCGCCTCGTGCACATAGGCCGGATCGTCGGCGTGCAGGATCGCGATCACCGGGCAGGAGGCTTCGCGCACGATCTCGGAGATCAGCTCCAGCGCGTGCTCCGAGCTCGACCCGAGCCCGACGAGCGCGACGTCGGGACGCTCCCTGACCGTCGCGCCGGCAACCTCTTTGACGTAGATCTCGCGCGCGATGACGTCGTGCCCGAGCCCGATGACGACGTTGGCGAGCAGCTCGAGCCGGTCGCGCCTCTCGTTCGCGATCAGGACCCGCAGATGCTTGAAGTCTGAGTCGCGCATCGCGTCGGCCTCGGTGAGGATGACCCCTTCATTCTACTCCTGGCCGGAGGACGGTAAGTACAGTCCTTGCAACCCTGGGCGAGCTTCGGCGGACGAAACCCCGCCTTGCGCCGTACAGCTTCGCGAACGACTGTGCGGCACCAAACGGACTTCGAGCCCCCGGGAAGGCACCACCGCCAGGTGAAGGATTCGGGGCTCTGGTTGAGAAGGCGGCTTGGATGCGTGGCATGCTGAATGTGGGGGCGGTAGTCGTCGCTGCTTCGAGTCTTGCCGGTTCGGCTGCGGCTTCGCCGCCGGTGGTGCAGGCCGGGCAGGCGCACGCGCAGAAGGTGCTCGCGCAGGTGAACGCGCTCGATGTGCACTTCGGCCGCGTCGTCGATGCCTGGGACGGTGCGCGGATCAGGTTGGTGGTGAGCGAGCGCGACCTGGTCGCGAACAAGGTCGCGCTCGGCCGGGCGCGTCGGCAGCGCCGCATCGCCGACCAACGGCTCGCGCGCGTGGTGGTGGCGATCTACGAGAATGGAGAACCGACGCTCCCCCAAATCCTCGTCGGCGCGACCAGCATCTCCGACCTCGTTGACCGGCTCGAGGCCTTCAAGACCATCGACGCGTACGACCGCCAGCTCGCCAACCATGCCGCGCGTGCACAGACCTGGCTCACAAAGACGAGGATGCGTCTGCGAGAGACTGAACGCATGCGAAGGGCAACGCTGACCGGACTCTCCGTCGAGCGCGGGCAAATCGGGACGATGCTCGCCCGTCGCCGCCGGCTGCTCGCCTCGATCCGATCACAGGTCGCGGTGCTCCAACGGCGCGAGGCAGCCCAGCAGCACGCACTTGCCGTCGCGGCACGCACACGCTTGGCGCGGGAACAGACACGTCTCGCCCAACAGGCCGCGGGCCGCGCTGCCGCTGCTCGGACCGCGGCCGAACGCGCCGCCACCGCCACGACGACGACCCAGTCGACGGCACCGCAAACCGACCCCATCTCCACAACGCCAGCACCCACGACCGACACGGCGACCCCCACGACAACCAGCACCCCTATCCCTGTTCCAACTCCAGTCCTCGGCGCCGGCCACCCGCAAGCAGCAACGATCGCGCTCCGCTACCTCGGCGTCCCCTACCAGTGGGGCGGCGCCTCGCCGACCGGCTTCGACTGCTCCGGCCTGGTCATGTACGTCTACGCCCAACTCGGCATCCAACTCCCCCACTACGCAGCAGCCCAATACACCTACGGCGTACCCGTCCCGCGCGACCAACTCCAACCCGGCGACCTCGTCTTCTACGACGGCCTCAGCCACGTCGGCATCTACATCGGCAACGGCGACATCGTGCACGCACCCCACACCGGCGACGTCGTCAAGATCTCCCCCCTCGCACAGGGCGGCCTAACCTACGACGGCGCCCGCCGCATCTGACCTAAGAGCGCCTTTCAAAAACGAGGGACCAGCTTGTAGTCGGCGAAATCGGCTGCGTCCACTTCGACCGGGAGGATGTTGCGCAGATGGCGAAGCCGTTGGTGTCGGACGAGTTGTGGGAGCTGGTCGAGCCGTTGCTGCCGAAGGTGAAGCGGCGCTACCGCTATCCCGGTCGCAAGCGGCTCGACGACCGCAAGGTGTTGAGCGGGATCTTGTTCGTGCTACTGGCCTGGACCCCGTCGTGCTCGACACGTTAGGCCGCTGTTTTCTGTAGTCGTTGGCCATCTTCCCAGGTGCGGCGCACCTCGGTCGGCGTTCGGTAGCCGAGGCCGGAGTGCGGGCGGTGGTGGTAGCGGTCGATGTAGGCAGCGATCTCCTTTGGTGCTTGGTCGAGAGTCTCGAAGTCGGAGCGCCAGACGAGCCGCTCCTTCAGTTTCCCGAACCAGCTTTCGATGAAGGCTTGCGATTCGGGGTCGCGGTAGCCGCCGCGGCGGTGGGTGACGCCGTGGGCTGCGAGTCGCTCGCGGAAGCGGCGGCTGGTGAAGGCGGAGCCGTTGTCGGTGCCGAGTGTCAGCTCGTCGCGTTGGATGCGACGCGCGGCGACGGCGTGGTCTACGAGGTCGATCGCTTCGTCGGTGCGGCAGCGCAGCTCGAGCGACCAGCCGACGATCTCGCGCGTGCAGCAATCGATCGCGGCGTTGAGGTAGGTCCAGC
>Ga0307372_10007553_pt1 | contig 15530 bp, 14 predicted proteins | sample OX1MG_FD_202533 | JGI IMG/M metagenome (GOLD analysis project Ga0307372, IMG submission 202533) | Soil microbial communities from Risofladan, Vaasa, Finland - OX-1 | ecosystem: Environmental > Terrestrial > Soil > Coastal area > Acid sulfate soil | place: Finland: Risofladan, Vaasa | collected... | reverse complement strand
CATTTTCGGCTACGCTCTGGCGCCAGTCGCCTGGCTTCTTGGCGTCCCGTGGAAAGACGCGCTGCAGGTTGGGAACCTGATGGGCATTAAGCTGGTGTTGAATGAGTTTGTGGCATTCTCGATCATGGGACACTTGAAAGGCCATATCGCGGCCCGGTCGTTCACCATTGCCACTTACGCCCTCTGCGGATTCTCGAACTTTTCGAGTATCGGCGTGCAGATCGGCGGAATCGGGGCGTTGGCCCCCTCGCGCAAAAAGGATCTGGCCCGCCTGGGATTCCGGGCGCTTCTCGCCGGAACGCTTGCGAACTATCTATCTGCAGCCATCGCCGGGCTGTTATTGACCTGATCCCACACCCGATTGCTGCTGGCTGCAGAGTAGATCGCGAGATTCCTATTCCTCCGAGGGTTCGGCAAACGGTTTAACCGGGATCCCGGAAACGAAATCCGCCACCGATGCTTCGCATTGTGCAGCAGCGGATTTGAGTGACGACGATGAAAGCACTCGCTACCAAGAAGACGGATTACGGTCCCGGGAATCCCGGCTACGAGCAGGCCCGCGCGGCGGCGGATTACATTCTTAAGAATGGGAGATTCAGGCCGCGTGCCGGAATGATTCTCGGATCGGGCTTGGGCCATGTTGTCGAGCCATTGAAATCTGAAGCCAACATTCCATACCATTCGATTCCACACTTTCCACGGCCCACGGTGGAAGGGCACGGTGGATTTCTGCACCTGGGTTGGTGGGGCAATTTGCCAATGGCGGTGATGGCGGGAAGAATGCACCTTTATGAAGGCTACTCGCCTGCTGAAGTCGTCCTGCCAACTCGCGTCCTGGCCCTTGCGGGTGTTGAAATCCTGATCGTCACTTGCGCTGCCGGCGGCATCAATAAACTGGCAATTCCCGGAACCCTGATGGTTATTAAGGATCATCTGAATTACCAGGGCATGAATCCTTTGGTTGGATTGCACGACCCACGCTGGGGGGAGCGATTTATTGACATGACGCAGGCTTACGACCCGGAATTGCGGCGGCTTGCAGCGCGCGCAGCGAAAGCTGAAAGGGTCAGGATGTTCGAAGGAGTATACGTTTCGCTGCTAGGGCCCAGCTTTGAAACTCCGGCTGAAATCCGGGCTTTGGGCAGGCTCGGGGCGGATGCCGTCGGCATGTCCACGGTTCCGGAGGTGATCGCCGCACGGCAATTGGGGCTGCGGGTCCTGGGCCTTGCCTCCATCACCAACCGCGCCGCGGGTCTCAGCCGCAGACCCTTAAGCCACCACGAAGTGCTCGAGACAGGCGCACAAGCCTCCGGGAACTTGGTGGCGCTGCTGGAAGGGTTGATCGGGAAATTGGACGAGTGCAAATCCGAGAGGAAACCAGGAGGAAAAAAAGGGGCTTGAAGAACCTATCCTGGATTATTCACGAAGGTTTGCTTGATGAGCGTCAGGGCACGGTTAAAACCGTGCCCTGACGACCCCGGCTGGAGGTTCGTGAATAATTCGGGCTATATTGCTTTCCAGACCCTGAGCGTTCCTGGGAAGTGAGTCCTGCTGATCTCCGCCATCGAGTATCATCAGAAATCCACCCGGAGTGCGGCAGATAAAAGTCGGGTGATGAATAAAGTTCGAGCCGGGGGCGAATAAGATGCCGCTGGTGGGCTTAAGGAAGAATGGAACTACTACTGCTTGGCGCCAGCATGGGTGTGGTCGGAGGGCTCGTCCCCAGCCCGCTTCATATGATCGCCCTCGCTCAAATCGCGCTGAAGCGATGGAATCGCGCGATTGGAATTATGCTTGGACCTCCCCTGGCCATCGATGGGATTTTATTACTGGTGACCTTCTTTTTCTACCAATATGTTCCCAGAAATATCGCCCACATCGTTGCTTATGTGGGCGGCGCCTACCTGACGGTTTACAGCATTTACGCCTTGCTCTCCATGCACGGGAAGAGTCACAAGGAAGTGGCGGAATCACAAGCTTTGACCTATGGCAGCGTCACGGCTGCATCGCTTTCGGAGGTCACGTCTCCGGGCACCTGGATTTATTGGATGACGATCGCCGGGCCGATTCTGGCGGAGGGAAAGCACCAGGGCTATTGGCACGTCGTCCCTTTTTTCGCAGGCGGGTTAATCGGCTACTACGGCGCAGCACTCGTCAGTTTGGTTTTTCTCGCCTGGGGAGCAAGTCTCCACCGGCACCTTCGGCAAAATCTGCTGTGGATCGCAAACTTTCTGCTCCTGGCTTTCGGCGTGACTTACCTGCTCCGCGCTTATTTCAAGGGCTGATTCACCATGCGTGATGGATGCGGCATATCAAATGACCGTTTCAACACGTTTATGCTTGCCCATCAAAGAGATGGTGCAGTTCAACCAGGTTGAGTTCCTTAAAGCTCTTGGCGATCCGGTCAGCGCGCGTTTGACTCTGCAACTCTTCGGCTGAAAAAGTGGATGCGATTGCCACGCACTTCATTCCAGCGGCCTTCACCGCCTCGATCCCGACGAATGAGTCTTCGAAGCCTACACAGCCTCCTGGACTCTTTTCCAGCCGCCTTGCGGCTTCCAGGTAAATTTCGGGATGGGGCTTGGCGTGCGTCACATCATCGCCGCTGACCATGAATTTGAAAAAAGGCCGTAAGTTCAGGGCATCCACCACAAGCTCAATATTTCTCCTCAAGGCGGAGCTGGCGACGGCCATCGAAACTCCGGCTTCATGGCACTCCATGATGAGTTCCCGTAATCCGGGAAGCGGCAGCGCATGGGGAGCGAAGCTGCTGCGGAACATCCCCTCCAACTCCCCGCTCAGCCGCTCGATTTCCTCGTCCGGAAGATCCGGCCCGAAAAAGTGCCGGAAGGCGTAATCGTTGGGACGCCCCAGGATCTGGCGGGGCAGCTCATCGGGATTGTAAGGGATGCCATGTGCGTTCAGAACATCGATCCACTTCTGCAAATGGAAGGGGTTGCTGTCTACCATCACCCCGTCCATATCAAAGATGACGGCCAGAGGCAAAACGGAATTAGAAGGCACGCAGTTTCTCCAATGGATTTTTGGTCTCGTAGGGGCGACCCTCGTGGTCGCCCGAAGGCGGGCACAAGGCCCCGCCTACAGCAAACTGCACCACTGCCCCAGGATCACGCCGGAAGCGGGCGCAAAGCGGCAAGCAGCTTTGCCGGGCTATCGGTATTGATCACGCTCTTCGCCTCCATCCATCCCCGGCGTGCGGTTGCGACACCGAAACGCATAAAGCGGAAATGGCTGGGATCGTGGGCGTCGGTCGAGATCACAATTTTCATTCCCCGGTCGTGTGCCAGGCGGACATGCCGGTCACTCAGGTCCAACCGCTCCGGATTGCCGTTGAGCTCCAGGATGACGCCCAGCTCCTTCGCCGCGCCAAACACCCGCTCCACGTCGAAAGTGAACGGGTCGCGTCTCAGGATTTGTCTTCCCGTGGGATGCCCCAGGATGCGAACGTAAGGATTCTTCAGGGCTCTCAGAATTCGTTCGGTCATCTCTTCCGAGGGCTGGGTCATGCGGGAGTGGATGCTGGCCAGCACAATATCGAATTGCTTCAGGAGCGAGTCCGGATAATCGAGGCGGCCATCGCCCAGAATGTCCACTTCCGTTCCCGCCCAAATTTCAATTCCTTTCACTTTTTTGCGGGCAGCGTGAATGGCCCGGATATTTTCGAGGGCGCGATTCTCATCCAGTCCATTCGCCACGGTGACGGCCTTGGAATGGTCCGTAATCAGAATGTAACGATAGCCCAATTGCTTGGCGGCTTCCGCCATCTCGAGGGCGCTCTTGTGGCCGTCGGAGGCGGTGGTGTGCATCTGAAGATCCCCCTTGATTTCGGAAAGCTCCACGAGTTTGGGCAAGGTGTGAGACTCCGCGGCCTCAATCTCACCCATATTTTCGCGAAGCTCGGGCGGGATCCACGGCAGGCCCAGCCGCTCATACACTTCTTCCTCGGTCCGGCTGGCCACCTTGCTCTCACCCTTGAAGAGGCCGTATTCGCTCAGCTTCAATCCCAGCTTCTTGGCTCGTTCGCGCAAGACGACGTTGTGTTCTTTTGAACCCGTGAAGTACATCAACGCCGCGCCGTAGGACTCTTTTTCAAGCAACCGCACGTCCACTTGTAAGTCCTGATCGAGTTTGACGCTGACTTTGTCTTCACCCCTGGCCAGAACCTGGGCGATGCGCGGGAATTTCGCAAAGTGGTTGGCAATCGCGGCGTGGGCGGATCCCGTCACCAGCAAATCTAGGTCGCCAATCGTCTCGCGGCCTCTTCTCAGGGAGCCGCACGCCGTGACTTGATCGACGCTGGTACACTCGCGGAGGTAAGCCGTCAATTCATCGGCGATCTCAAAAGCAGTGTCCAGGCGGAAGCGTCCTGCTGCCCGGCGGTAGACTTCAAGGGCCTTCATAATGTTTTCTTCGGATTTGGCGCTCATGCCGGGCAGATCACGAAGGCGCCCCGCCTTGGCCGCGGCTTCAAGATCATCCACTGACTTGATCCCAAGCTCCTTATGAAAAAGGCGGACCTTTTGCGGTCCGACGGTCTGAAGTTGGAGCAAGTCGAGCAGGCTCGGCGGGACTTTTTTTACTTGCTCCTGATGGTATTGGGATTGTCCCGTCTCCACCAGTTCCTTGACCTTATTGGCCAGATCGGCGCCAATGCCGGGAATGTTGGTAAGTTTGCGTTGGGGATCACGAACGACGTCCTCCAGCCGCTCGGGGTAACTCTCAATCACGCGCTTGGCGCGGTCGTAGGCCGCGGCCTTGAAGGGCCACTTGGCATCCTCCTGCAGGATGCGCGTGAGGTTGGAAAGATCTTCAAAGATTCGGGCGATTTCTTTGTTTTCCACGGGTCCTCGCCGGCTTCGGAACGAAGGGACACATTAAGAATAACACTGGAACGCTACTGACGTCAGGGTGTGGTTTCAGCCCTGTGTTTCCGTCGTTTCGCCGAATGGCATGTTAAAATCAACTTGTGATGTGGATGCGCGGAGCGGGCGGACGGCGTGCTGGGTCCGGCTTTGCGGATGGAACTTGGCGTCTCTGGCGCAGGATTCTGCGTTTTCTACCAGGATATTCCGAGCTCCCTTCGGATCCGTCATTCCCGCGCAAGCGGGAATCCACCTCTCCGGCGGGCAGGGGATTCGCGCCTGCGCGGGAAGGGACTGTGTTCCGCCCCTTTGTGCTGGAGCGCCCGTTTTGGTTTCGGCTCCCTCGGGTCCGGCTTTATCTCGCTTTCCAATAGATTGAGCAAACGTGGAAGAAATTGACCTGAGTGTTGTCATTCCGGTGTTCAATGAGGCTGAGAATATCCGCCCTTTGGTGGATGAGCTGGGGCTGGCGTTGTCGGAATTCGGTAACGGCGCTGAGGTCCTTTTCGTGGATGATGGGAGCACGGACTCGACGCTTGCCGAGATCAAGAGAGTCCAACAAATTGATGCGCGAGTGCGAGCCGTTCATTTCAAGAGCAACCTAGGGCAAACAGCCGCCATGGCCGCGGGTTTCCGGCACGCGCGGGGCCGGGCCGTGGTGACGCTGGACGGCGACTTGCAGAATGACCCTGCAGACATTCCGAAGCTGGTTGCGGGGCTGGCGGATTGGGATGCCGTTTGTGGCATCCGGACCCGCAGGCAGGATGGCTGGGTTAAGAAAATATCCTCGCGGATTGCCAACGGGTTCCGCAACTGGGCCACGGGAGATGATATTGTGGATACCGGCTGCACCTTGAAGGCCTACCGGCGGGAGTGCGTGAGCCGGCTTGAGCTCTATCACGGCATGCACCGATTTTTGCCCACGCTGCTGAAGATGAGGGGATACCGCGTAACCCAAACCTCCGTAAATCACCGTCCGCGGTTGCGGGGCAAAACCAAATACGGAACGTGGGGAAGGCTGGTGAAAGGTCTTGCTGACCTGTACGCGGTGCGCTGGATGAAAAAGAACCGCATTGATGACTCTGCCATTGCGGAGATTATCGAGCCGGTTCGCAAAGCAGAGGGTTCATTCAAATAAGGTATTGTTAGAAAATAACTGTTCCATCGCGGATCGAACCCCCCCCTCACCCGCCGCTTCGCGATGTGTTGGCTTACAACGAACTCAAACCGATTACAACTTTTGCAAAGTGAATCCAAACCTTAACCTTCCTGACAATCGCCCGGCTTCCACTCGCCAGTTGCTCCTGTTGCTGATATTCTCCGCATTTTTCTTCTTCCTCGGTCTCGGAAGGTTTCCACTCCTCGAACCTGACGAAGGCCGGAATGCAGAGGTCGCCCGGGAAATGATCGCTCTGCGGGACTTCATCACGCCCCATTTCAATCATCTGGTTTATCTCGATAAGCCGGCCCTGTATTTCTGGATGGTGGCCGGATCGTTTAAGGTCTTCGGCTTGAATGAATGGGCGGCGCGCTTTCCCTCCGCGCTCATGGCTCTGGGTACCATTCTGTTGGTGTGGCTGATGGGGCGGAGAATGTTCGATGGGCGGACTGGATTCATGGGTGCCTGTGTGGCCGCAAGCGCTCCTTTGGTGATCGCTTTTTCGCGCACCGTCATTTTCGATATGACCCTCACTTTTCTTGTTACGCTCTCCATGTTCTTGCTTTGGCTTGCGGACAATGACGGCGTCCGAAGGCATCGATTTGACTACCTGGCGTTCGCGGTGATGGGTCTTGCCGCCATCACCAAAGGCCCGGTGGGATTCCTGCTTCCGCTTCTTTCCATTCTGGTTTACGCCCTGTTGCGGGGCAGGTGGCGTGAGCTTCGCCGCATTCGTTGGGGAATTTGCTGGCTGATTCTTCTGGCGGTGAGCCTGCCGTGGTTCCTTGCGGTTTGCGTGCGGCATCCGGATTTCCCGCGATACGCCTTCTGGGAAGAAAGTCTGGTCCGATTCGCCACGCCGGCCTTGCACCGCTCCGGTGGCGCGCTCTACTACCTACCGGTCTATTTAGCTGGTTTTTTCCCCTGGAGTATCTTCCTGCTTTTTGTGGGTCTGAACCGTCTGCGGCATTGGAAAAATTTGCGGCAGGACGCTCAGAAATCCCGGCTTTTTCTGATCGCTTGGTTCGGCGTGATATTCGTATTTTTCTCGATCTCGCATTCAAAGCTGCCGGGCTATCTGTTGCCCGCCGCCGCGCCGATGGGTCTGTTGATGGCTGGCGTTTGGAACAAAGCGCGGGATGCGAGTGTCGACCGTGCGCCCGATTGGCTCAGCGGTGGCTTTGCGGCGATGATCCTGCTTGGAGTGTTGGTGGACTTAAGCCCACAACTCCTGCGTTTCCACCGGCTGGCCACCCGCCTCAGCCATAAAATACCTCCTCAAGTGTATGCCTTCTTGAAGCCATCCGTCATTTTGTCGGGTATGATCCTGTTTGCGATTGGGTTCCTCGGCAGGAATCTCTCCGGCAGGCTGCGTGGCGAGCGGCGCGCCCAATTGACTTTCGCCCTGTTGGTTGCGACAACGCCTCTGCTGCTTGTCCGCTGGATCAGGCCGCTCCACTTGTATTTTCAGGCTTCGTCGAGCCGCCAGTTAGCCCGGAAAATCCTTTCCAGTCCGCAGCGGAATTTTCCGGTGTACGGTTATTTCTATTTCCGGACCGGATTGCCCTTTTATCTGCGAAGGCCGGTGGGCCTGGTCACAGCCGACGGCGATGAGATGACCAGCAATTACGTGATGAGCCGTCTGAAATTGATGCGCGAGCAAGAAATGCGGTTTCCCGCTTCCCAATCATTGACCCAGCAGAATCCGGCTGGACGTGCCCCAGAAAACCCGGCGGAAAGTTCCAAAGAGCCGGTATTGCTAACACCGCGCCAGCTTCACAGGCTTGGAGTTTCACCCCCAGGGCCATTTCTGCTCCTGGTACGAAATAACGAGGTTGGGCAATTGAACCAGGTCGTCAATGGCATTGATCCGCTTTGGACGGGCTGGGATTTTTCAGTTTGGGCGAAACTTGCTGAACGCCGATAGACTGTAGCGGCGGGTTTCAGCCTGGCAAGTGCCGGTAGCGGCGGGCTTCAGCCCGGCATGTGCCGCCCTAAAGGGCGGCGCTACGGCCACGACCAAGGGCGCTCCCCATGTGCGGAATTTGCGGAATCCTCAACTTGCGCCTTGACCCCGACCCCGATCTTCACCGGATTGCGGCGATGTCCTCTCGCCTCGTTCACCGCGGCCCGGACAGCGCAGGGACATTCGAGCTCCCTTATCTGGCTTTGGCCATCCGCCGGCTCAGCATCATTGACCTCAAGACGGGCGATCAACCTCTCACCAATGAAACGGGTAGCGTCACGCTGGTCTTTAACGGGGAAATTTACAATTATCGTGAACTCCGTTCCAAACTCATTGACCGTGGTCATCACTTCCGCACCCATTCGGACGGCGAAGTGATCGCTCACCTCTACGAGGAATCAGGGCTGGACTTCGTCAATGAATTGAACGGCATGTTTGCCATCGCTTTGTGGGACCGGGAGAAAACCAGACTGGTGCTGGCGCGGGACCGGGCGGGTGAAAAGCCGCTCTTCTACTGGCGGCAGGGCGCTTCGTTCGCCTTTGCTTCTGAAATCAAGGCGCTTCTGGAATATCCGAAAGTAGCCAGGACACTGGATCGCGTGGCTGTCATGCAATACCTTGCCCACGGGTACTTTCCCGCGCCGCGCAGCGTGTTCGAACAAATTCGCAAGCTGCCGGCGGGTCATCGCATGGTGATCGAGCAGGGCTCCATTCAAATCGAACCGTACTGGGAGCTTCGGAGATACCAACGCCGCCCGAACTTGCCCAGCCCTGGCCGTTCCGAAGTGAAAGCGATGGTTCGGAACCTGCGCGGTCACCTGCGCGAGGCGGCAATCTCCAGGCTGGTGAGCGATGTGCCGCTGGGTGTCTTCTTGAGCGGCGGCGTCGATTCCTCGACGCTCGTGGCGCTGATGAGCGATTTAAGTCCGGGTAATATCGATACGTTCTCCGTGGCGTTTTCCACGCCGTCCTTCAACGAGGAGCCCTACGCCAACTTTGTGGCGCGTCATTTTCACACCCGGCATCACGTGCTTCCAGCCGGCGACCAAGACCTGGTGGAGGGTCTGAGGGCGGTCGCGGATCATCTGGATGAGCCGCTGGCTGATCCCGCTGTGATTCCCACGCACCTTCTTTCGCGTTTTGCGCGCCAGCATATCAAAGTCGGTTTGAGCGGCGAGGGCAGCGATGAGCTTTTCGGAGGTTATCCCACTTACCTCGGAGCCCGGCTCGCAGAATACTATCTGCGGCTTCCTGCAGCCTTGAGGAGGCAATTCTTTAATCGACTCCAGAAACACTTGCCGCTCTCTCCCGGCGCTGTTCCGCTGGGCTTGTTCCTGCGCAGCTTCTTTACCTATGCGGAGATGGACGCCGCTCAGCGTCACTTGATCTGGTTCGGTATGTTGTCACCGGCTGAGCTTGCTCAGGCCGTTTCTCCTGAGTTCCGCGGCATCCCGCCGGTGGAAAGCGTAGCATCCTCAACCTTACGGGGAGTGTTGGCGGGGGCGAACTTTGAAGACACGTTGGCGGAGCTGCTCTACCTCGATTTCCACTTCTACCTTCAGGACAACCTGTTGGTGAAAGTAGACCGCGCCAGCATGGCCAACTCCCTGGAGCTCCGAACCCCATTTTTGGACCAGCGGCTCATCGAGTTCGCTGCGTCCATCCCCTCAAGGTTTAAGGTCCGCCGTTTCCAATTGAAACATATCCTGAAGGAGGCAGTCCGTCCCTGGCTGCCTAAGCGCATTGTTTCCCGTCAAAAGCGGGGATTTTCCGTACCCACGGCGGCTCTGTTGAGGACCTCATTGCGCCCGGTCATGAATGAGGCTTTCGATGAAGACGTTCTGAGAAGCCACGGGCTGTTCGATTCGTTGTGGATCAGGAAAAGAGTTGAGGAACACCGCGAAGGGAAAGCTGACCACCGCAAATCGCTTTGGACCTTGCTTTGTTTTCAGCTTTGGTATAAGCGTTGGGGAACGTAGGGGCGACCCTCGTGGTCGCTCACGGGCGGGCACAAGACCCGCCCCCACGAAAAGGGGTCTTTGCCTTTGTTGCACAGGGACGATCCGAACCGCCCGTCATTCACCAGGAGGGAATGGAATGTCATCCGCCGGTTGAACACGCCCCTCAAGGTTCAGCGGTACCTGCGGGCGCTCGCCTACAATTGGGAAAGCGAAGGCGAAACCTTGAGGACCTTTCGGGAGGTACTACGGCATGGCAAGGTTCACTGCCTGGAAGCTGCGCTCTTCGCCGCTACCGTTCTTGAGCAGCACGGATATCCGCCCCTTTTGCTCGATCTCGAATCTCAGGACAAACTAGACCACGTTCTGTTTCTGTTCAAGAGAAGAGGCTGTTACGGCACGGTGGGACGGTCGCGCGACGCGGGGCTGCACGGCAGAAAGGCCGCCTTCCGCACAGTTCGCGATCTGGCGTTGAGTTACGTCGATCCGTTCATTGACGGTTCCGGGCGAATATTGGCCTACGCGGTCTTCGATCTTCGCAGCTTGCAGCGATGCGACTGGAGGCTTTCCGCGAAAAACGTTTTAGCGGTTGAAAAGACGCTCATTCATCTGCCCCACAGAAAGCTGAAAACCTCAGACCGGAAGTATATGGCGTCGCTAAAACGGTTCTTGGATTTCCGGCAGAAGCATCCACACCGGCCTGCCACCTACTATCCTGACCGGCATCTCTGGATGTGACCACGAATGGCCCGTCGTAGGAGCAGAAGGGCACGGTTTTAACCGTGCCTTTCCAGTCTTCGAATAAGACTTCGTGAATAATCCGGGCTAGAACTCAGTGACGCCGTTTGCATCACCGGCAAGATCAATCCGCATGACCCACTGGCAATTCAGTCTTCGCTCCTCAAACCACTTTTCAAGTGTCGGCTGGTCAGGCGACTCCGTTTCAAGGACCATGCGGCCGGCGAGTTGGCTCGCAACCGAACGCCGCACCTTGACTGGCTTGGATTGGAGCAGACTCCCCATCAATTCACGAATGGCTTGTTTGGTCAAGCAGGCAGTGGTGTGCGCGGAAAAATATAAGGGCATAATTTTTGAAGTCCTCAAGTTGTGACGATACGGATTGGGCCGTGTTCAGCCAGCAGGAATGCCCTGCCAAGCGCCTTCCGGGTGCGGAAATGGCTCACTGATTTTTGGCGGCAGACACCAGCAAACCGGCCTTTTTCGCCAACTGAAGAGACCTTTGAAAGTCTCCGGCCTTGTAAGCCTGGGTTGCCTGGTCGAGGAACATCTGAGCATCCCGGAGCGTCTTTCGGTCAGCCGCTGGCAATCTCTTCCGCTCTAAGCGCGCGATCTCAGCTTGGAGTTGGTCTGCAAGACCATCGGCCTTCTCTTTGAGACCGGCTGTCTCTCTGATGCCGATGGATGGCTCAAGCGCCGGGGCGCCGGGGGGCTGCACGGTCGGTGACGCCTCCGCCGGAACTGGATTCAGCGCCTTCGGGCGTCTCCGCTTCCGGGTGGCAGTTGCCCGCCGAGGTGATGCTTCCACTTGCTCCACCCGCGCCGGCTGCGCCGGTTCCGGCGGAGGTGCTTCCTCAATCACCATCGCTTGTGACGGGTCAGACTGGCTCGGTTGCCGGGCGGCCGGAGGCGACGGCGGAGCATACACCAATCGCAGGCTCGTCTGCCGTTTGGGGCATCCGAGGGTGGAGATTGCCAAAATAACAAAGGGAAAGAAGGTTCTTTCTTTCACGCCAGCCTAACCTATCGTTCAACTTCGATCCGCGCATCTTCGAACGATCCATCCACGGTGAAAAGGCCAAAGCACGGAAGTGTGGAAATTTATCCAATCAATTCAGGAACCCGCTGGCAAATCATGGGCTCGAGGACGTATGCAGAACTTGATTCACCAGATTCGGCGGCCCGGAGCCTTGCAGTTCCACGCGATTTCCCTCATGGTCAATCTCAAGCCCCTGAACGAAGCCGGCCATTTGCGGTGATGCTCCCAGGGCCGCAGCCGCGTGCGACTCCTGCCACATGGAAAGAAGCTGAGCCATTGCCGCCGCTTGGTCCTGTTGGTGGCAGATTACGGAAATGTTGGCTGTGAAGTTGCCATTCCAATCAATTTGGTAAAGCACGGCCTCGACCGGGGCCAGAAGGGAACTGATGTCGATGGGTTGGTTCTTTTTGTCACCGCTTTTGCCGCTACTCCCCGTGAACCACGGCGCCACCAGCTTTCCGGCAGCCTTGCCCGTGGTAATCCCCCATTCCGGAGCGGAGCCTTCCATCTCAGCTTCCCAATTTACGAATTGAGAGCTGGAATCCAAGGCTGGCCGGTTTCCGAGCCGAACATCGATCAAAGCCTTCAGGTCTTCAAGCCTGCCAAAAGCGGCAAGCCCCGAATTTAGGAAGGTGAAATATAGGGCGTCGCGGTCTGCAGGCGAGTCGTATGTGTCAAGCGTGAATCCACTATAAGGAATGGATGCCAGTTGCGTCTGGTTGAACATTGTTTGGCCGGCAACGGGGTCAAAATTGCCGCCGGCCATGCCGAACATCGCGGAGGGGTCCAGCGAATTACCCCGCCAACCCAGGACGACCTCATTGGCGTCCTTTTCGGGGTCATTTCCAATGGTCTTTAGAAACTCCTCCAGGGTCTGCATTTGGCGATTGAAGAGGCTCAGACGGATCTCTCCGTAGTTCGGCAAGTCACGCAGTTGGGAAAGGTCGGCATAAGCAATCTGCTGTGTATCCAAAGGAAAACTTGAAAGGGCTTCAGTCCCCAATCCTTGAGCAGACAAGGAGCCTGGGATGAGCCACAGCAAAACCAGAAGGATACCAGCACAATGCTTCAATCCGCCGAGTCTAAGTGTGTCAAAGCTCATTGCGCGATTTGTCCAGCCTAAATAGGCCCATGAAAATCATACCACTCATTAGGCCTTCCCCTGTTTTCTTCAACACTTACGTTTGAAGAAAGTTACGGGCAAAGAGGATTGGGGTGATGGGAATATCCCGCTTATTGTTAGTCCCTACGGTCGATCGAGAAGATTTAAATCGATAGATTGGGGGGTGAGGGAAGTAGCTGAAACTCTCAATTGGACATCTTGGGGATGGCCAAGGCCGTTCCAATGGAAGCGACGCTCAGCCATGCCCCAAGGACCACATGTCCGCAAGTGCCCCTGTGGGGAGGGGGGTTCCACAGAGACACCAAGCTTGCAGCAACTTCAGCTAGCCATACGAACCAAAAGGTTCAGTACATTGAATTATGTAGCATGCTATTGGCCAAAAGTCATAAGAGGCAAGTGATTGAAATCACAGCTAACATCTTTTTAATCAGAATTAGATTGAGCACTTTTGACACGCTACCGTGTAAAATCTTCCAAAAGTTACCAAACTGATTAAAAGATGGCTATCGGGTAATTGGGGGTCGGACCGTCCCTTCAGACATTTGTTCGGTGCAAGGATTCGGCAATGCGTTAGCCCGGATTTTTCACCAGGATGGGCGAATGTTGGGGAATGAGCAGAAAGGCGGGGTTTCAACCCCGCCTTTCTGCGCCTGAAAGCGTGCTTCGGTCGGAGAGGTGAAAGTCCTCTTCAGGCATACGCTCTCCGGCCTGTAACCAAACGTAACTGCAACTCGCCGCAAGGCGAGGTTCCGTCGCGAGACGTTGTGGAAAGCAACGGGAGGTGAACGACCCGTCCGTACGATAAGGAACTCGATTCGGCCGATCGTGAGCGGCGAGCCTGCTAAGGAATGGCGAAGCCCAGACCGCCGGGAAACCGGGGGAAGCCCAACGAGCTGAGGGGTAGCGTGCGAAAGCGACGTTGGGGCCACGGGGGTGGTTGGAGACGGAAGGGGTCGGAAGGCCGAGCACGTGAATCAGGGAGACCGGCTCGCGCAGGAGCCGGTTGGGTGGTCGCCGGGAAATTACCCGCGCCCTGCCGCGTCAGAGCGCCCATAGTAGCGAAGAAAGGCCGTAACGGGCCTGGAGCGAAGGGAAGGTGGAGACGTGACGGACGAACCGACGGAAAGACAACCTGCGACAGTGTCGGAACGGACTCAACAAGCAGGAGAAACTCAGAATCCCTGGGCGATTCGGGCTCGGTGGTGCTGGGCGGAACCGGAGGTTTGGACGGAACGGATGTTGACGGCCCTCGAACAGGGGGTGAAGGGAAGCAAGTGGTTTAGGCTGATCGACAAAATCTACGCCCTGCCCAACCTGCGGAAAGCCTTCGCACGCGTGAAGGCCAACGGCGGAGCGGCAGGCGTCGATCACGTCACGGTGGAAGGGTTCGAGCGACACCTGGAAGCCAACCTGGAAAAGCTCTCGCGAATGCTGAAGGATGGCAGTTATCGTCCCCAGGCGATCCGCAGAGTGTGGATTCCCAAACCGGGCACGAAGGAAAAGCGCCCGCTGGGGATTCCGACGGTGCGCGACCGGGTGGTGCAAGCGGCGCTCCGAGCGGTGCTGGAGCCGATCTTCGAGCGGAACTTTGCGGCGCAAAGCTACGGGTTCCGACCGAGACGGGGCGGCAAGGACGCGTTGCGCCGCGTCGATGCCTTGCTGAAGGCAGGATACAGTTGGGTAGTCGACGCGGACCTGAAAAGCTACTTCGACACGATCCCCCACGCGGGCCTGATGGAACGGGTCGGGGAGAAAGTGTCGGATGGCAAGGTGCTCGGCCTGGTGGCCGCATACTTGGCGGCCCAGGTGATGGAGACGACGAGAGGGTGGAGCCCCGAAGGGGGCACACCCCAGGGCGCCGTCATCAGCCCGTTGCTGTCCAATATCTATCTCGATCCGCTGGATCATCTTCTGGCGGGGAAGGGATACGAGATGGTGCGGTACGCGGACGACTTCGTGATCCTGTGCCGCAGCGAGGCGGCAGCCAGAGAAGCGTTGGGACAGGTCGAAGCCTGGACGGCCTCGGTCGGACTGAAGCTGCACCCGGTCAAGACGCGGATTGTGGACGCCACGCCAGCGGGCGGCTTGGACTTCCTGGGCTACCACTTCGAGCGGGGCACTCGCTGGCCCCGGCAGAAGAGCTTGTCGAAGTTCAAAGACACCCTCCGAACCAAAACCCGACGCGCCAACGGGCATAGCTTGAAGGCGATCATCGACACCGTGAACCGCACCTTGCGGGGGTGGTTTGAATATTTCCAACACAGCCACCTCACGACGTTCCCTCGGCTCGATACGTGGATGCGAATGCGGATGCGCAGTATCCTCCGGAAACGCCGGGGCGGGGAAGGCCGAGGGCGAGGCCGGGATCATCAGCTTTGGCTGAATGCTTTCTTTGCCGAGCGCGGGTTGTTCTCCTTGCTTACGGCTCACGACTTGGCTCGTCAATCCTCTCCGAGGTAAAACCACCAACTGGAGAGCCGGATGCGGGAGACCCGCCTGTCCGGTCCGGAGGGAGGGGGGACCATTGGTTCTCCCTACCCCCTCATCGTTGCGATGAGTTTCCGACCGGTTATTCCTCAGCGGGTTGCTCGCCAGCAGAGCCCGCCTCCGCTTCACCGGCTGGGCACCATCTTGAGGTTCTGGGAAGCGCCTTGTCAATCGAGA
>Ga0307372_10007552_pt1 | contig 15532 bp, 18 predicted proteins | sample OX1MG_FD_202533 | JGI IMG/M metagenome (GOLD analysis project Ga0307372, IMG submission 202533) | Soil microbial communities from Risofladan, Vaasa, Finland - OX-1 | ecosystem: Environmental > Terrestrial > Soil > Coastal area > Acid sulfate soil | place: Finland: Risofladan, Vaasa | collected... | reverse complement strand
GGGAGGGTGGGAATACCCCTCGCCAGGCTGGGGTTCGAGGTCTCAGGCATAGACCTCTCACCGCATCTGGTCGGTGTGGCCAACAAGAAAGCGGCCGGCTTCAAGCTGGCGGCCGGAAGGGCAAGGTTCTTCGTCGGCGACATGCGCGTCCTGGGGTCGAAGTTCGCCCCGAGCAGCTTCGACGCCGTGCTTAACGTGTTCACCAGCATAGGGTATGGGTCGGAGGAGGACGACCTGAGCTTCTTCCGCGCCGCCCGGGCGGTGACGAGGCGGGGAGGCTTGCTCCTCATATCCGGGCTGCGGAACAGGGACTACATCGCGAGAAACCCTTCTCAGAACGTCTACGAGGAGAACGGGAAACTGCTCGTGCTCGATACGTACAGCTTCGACTCCGCGAGGTCGCGAGAGAAGGGTGTCTGGAGGTTCTACCTGAAGCGCGTAGAGAAGGGAGGGGGAGTGCTCAAGTTCGCGGGAGAGTTCCCGGTCGACATCAGGGTCTACTCGCCTCACGAGCTCGTCCCGCGGCTGGAAGCGACGGGATGGAGCGTAAAGGGGACCTACGAGTCGTTAACCACCAGGAGTCCTTACCGGACGGACAGTCCCGTCTACGCGCTCGTCGCCAAGGCCGCGTGACCGACCAAGACCAGCTTCTCGCTCCTCCTCATCGCCTTGATTGCCCGCTCCCTTCGGAGGGCCTCTGACCTGCTCCCCAACTCCTCCTTGTAGACGACATCGACCGGAAGCCGCGATCGAGTGAACTTGCTGCCGGCGCCCGAGTTGTGCTCTCGTACCCGCCGCTCCAGGTCGGTGGTGCAGCCCGTGTAGAGCTCTCCCGTCTTGCACCTCAACACGTAGACCGTCCAGACCAAGGCTCCCCAAGGTGACCCGTGGTCGGGGCGAGATATCTCCCTTCCTCCCAGATCTTCAGTCAGGAACCTCCGCCTGACTTCTTGTCCTTCGGATTTGCGATTGCCCGACGACCCTCTCTAGCTCGAAACCGAAGACGCGGGTCTGCCAGCGCGGCGCCTTCGCAAGCCTATAAGGGGCCCAATCCCACGTCTACTCGCAGCCGAGCCAACCAACCTTGTCAGGACCTACCAAGAACGATTCAAAGGAGATGAAGTGCCCGAAGTGCGGCAAGGCCTCGCTGAAGCGAAAGGAGGGCGGCGTCACGTGCAACTTCTGCGGCTACATCCTCTCTCCCGGCGAGGAAGTGAAGTTCAGGTTGTACGAGCTTCTCAAACAGTCCTCTTGATAAGTCCTATAGTCCACCTTTAGGTTTACGTAAGGAACACCATTTCCACTGCTGTCTCGTTCGGTGACCATGCTTATCGGTGCTGAATATTGTAAGGCGAGTAATAATCCTTCCGGCCCTTCATCGGGTTCTGCTCCGTAAACGGGGCGACAGGTCGGGGCGCTAATCAGCGCAATCGTCAAGAGTGAATGAATGGGGCAATCTTCCTCAGAATTCGGGATGCAGTACCGACATCGAGAAGCCTCTAGGGGCGAGCCTGTCACCGATTAGATCGGGATGTTCTCGAACTGAACTAAAAGCGGATTCCAAGTCTTGACGAGCTTGCGTGACTGCGGAGTCGGAATATTGATTGGGCGAATCAAGCACGGATTGCCAAGTCTGGTATGTGCGAAGTAGGTCTTGACCGAGTGCTGTGAGCTTGTAGGTTGTTCTTGGATGTCGGACAAGCTCTTCAAAATTGGGGAGCTGACGCTTAGGAAATCCTCTGCTCCTTGATTCATCGCGGCCCTTTATCAGGCCTGTGAGACTTGAAAATGCGAGATAGTCGATGAGGTTATTCGAGTTCAGTCTACTCTTACCTTTGAGTGACTGTAGCTTGTCGCGTCCATCGCTGATTAGTTGGAGTAGCTCCACAACGCGCTTGGTATGCGGTTTGAAACGATCGGAATAGACTACACGCATAGGGACAACTTGTGTCCCTAGACGTAATAAATGGGTAAGACCATTGTCCTGATTGGTGATATGGGAATGATGCAACGTGTGGCGGTCCCCGTCGCTCAGGTCTACAAGCGCGAGCTGCGGCCTGAGTGGGAAGGAGTGATTTCAGGACTCGCGGGCGTGAGGAGGGTCGAGGAGATTCGGAAGTGCGGTTCGACCTATTGGGTCTGGAAGTGCAGGAGAGACGGGACTGAGGTTCACGTGCGGAAGGGCTGCAAAGACCCATTGTGTTACCACTGCTCAAGGGGCTACTCGAAAGGCCTCGCTGACGACATGATGGGCGTCCTTGACGTGATTTATCAGACGCTGCACGACAAGGTGTCGTACTCGGGCTTCGAGTTCACAATCCCGCATGACTTGTGTGACAAGATCGGGGAGGCTGACTTGAAGACGCTCCGCGACTGGGCTATCGACATTCTTGCAGAGCATTACGGCGCTGAGTTCGTGAAGTCGGGGGACAAGACGAAAGACAGGCACAGGAGCCGTAGGCGCCGCCACGTTATCGGCGGCGTAGTGACCGCTCAGTTCTGGCACTCGTTCACGGGGAAGCGCAAAGGCAACGTCTGGCGTGGGTGGTATCCACACGTTCACGCCACTGTATGGGACAGGATGTGGGACAACACCGCTTTCCAATACGACGTCGACGGCCTAGCAAAGGAAGGCGGCGCCTTCGTCAAGCGCCGCGTCTCGCTCTCCGGACATGAGGTGAAGGTCTTGCGAGACAAGATGGAGATGGCTTGGCGCTCCCGTGTGGAAGGGAGGTTCGGCAAGTCCAGCGCTCCGGTCTGGAACGTGCACTACTCGTATGGCGACAGCAGGGCGGACGCGGAGCGAAGGGCGGTCTACATGATTAGAGGCGTGGTCCAAGACTCCTATCGCGAGGCGGTCTTCAACGGCTCTCAGCCTTCCGAGACTCAGAAGGAGTGGGTCTCCAAGATGCTGACGCCGCAGAAGCACAAGAAGCGCTACGTGGCCTTCGGTTGGTTCGCTGATTGCGTAGTCAACAGATACTTGGCCAAGGCCATCGTCGGAGGCTTGCGTTCGTGCCCTCAGGAGGGGTGCCGGCACCCTTCGCATCTGGGTAGGTGCTCAGCCAAGGTTGGCTATACCGAGTGGCCTGACTCTCCGAAGGAGCGATACGTTGAGCGTCCGTGCCTATGCGAAGGGGTGCGCCCGATTGCAAAGAAGAAAGAGCGCGATAAGGAGCGGCGAAAGGTCTATTGTCCCAATTGTGGCAATGAAATGGAGAGACAGGAAATCATCCGTTCTCATCAAGAGGTCTTGGACATCAACGGCATCGTGATGGGCTACGGATACGCGGGCGGATGGAGGGGTTTACGGAATGTCTGAATTGCCCGCTAAGGATAGCGTCGCTCGCTTATTCATTGAAGAATTTACGAGACGCGACGGGGTAAAGGTGTTGAAGTTTACGCATGGCGAAGAGCAATACATGATTGAGGCCAGACACGTCGCTGAGCTGATGAGCGGCAGTCGTCACATGAGCTATGCGCTGAAATTGAAAGAGTCGGCCGGATGGAAAGGCGGTTAGTTTATTGAAGCTCTTCTCTCGTGTCATGGATGTTGCGATATGTTAGGCGACTTGCGTGCCACACTTATTGCAGAACTTCGAGTCTAGAGAGAGGCTTGCACCGCAATTTCGACAGAAGAGCGATCCCGAAGGTTGCTGGTTGAATGCCTGCTTGGGCGATACATTGGTTGCCATCTGGGGGTCATAGAAAGCGAAAGACTCTTTGTATTCAATTTGAGTTACGTGGTAGGAAGCCCTTGAGTAGCGGCCGCGCGTGTCGCTAACGATATTGCTGGACTTCATTCGTTCGTTGAACTCTTCCATTACCTGTTGCGTGGAAGGCATCTGAGCAGCAGTAGAGCTTATCGTGATGTCCAGTTTGTTTGCCAAGGGTTGCAAGATGCCTCTCTTGAAATGAACCTTGAAGTTATGAGTGAACGAATACTTCCGCGGATCGTTGTAAAAGTCGCTGGTTTCGTTTGTCTGGCTCATCCTCGCGTCAAACTTGAATTTTTGCACCGAGTATCACGAACGAATGGGCGAGGCAGCGTAACTCTTAGCCGTTTCTGAACTATGATTGAATCGGAATCTCAAGCGGTGGAGAAAAGAGGGTATGGGAGAAAAACTGGAAAGTTTGTCGCCCGAAGCGCCGAAGGCGCGAGGGTCAGAGGCTCTTTGCGTAGTCAATGAAGCGCGGAAAATGACCGATTGGCTCCTGCAGCTTTCGTTCGGTTATGCTTTCTAAACCCTGAACAATTTTGCTCTTGTTCCCCACAATGATAATTTTGGTCGATGGCCCCACATTATTCTTCAGTAGCTCAACCAGCTTAGTATCTTCCTTTCTCAATGCAGTGCCAATAATTACCAGTTCAGTGGCCTCTTTGAGCATTCTTGCGGCAAAGTTCCAAATCTGCTGATAGAGGGGAACTTTCTCATAGTCTTTGTGATTACCTATTGGGGGAATCAGGACGGGCTCATCATAATCAGCTCCGGATCTAAAAAGGTCCTTGAGCTTTAGTTTAGACAGCGTCACGAAGTCTAGAACTCGTATGGGGTCCATGTTAAATCGATTGCTATAGAGAAGACTGGAAGCGAATCTGAGAATGTCATTAGGTTTCGACAAGCTTGGGTTCGCAACGCCTCGTCCAATTGGATTCAGCCAATTTACGGAACCGTGAACTTTTGCTATCGGAATCGTTCTCGGGTTGTTCGGCGGGAAGTAGTTATGTGATAGTCCCGAATACATGACTGCGCTCTCGAAAATCGTATCATAATTCAGATTGATTACGTTGTAGAAGCAATCATAGCTGTGCAAAGCAAGTCTTTGGTATGCATCAAATGAAGGCTTTAGGAAACTGAATAGTGTCTAATTATGTCGAAGAGAAAGTACCAGAGTTCACCTATTGCCATTTGGTACTCCGATGCTTCTTGCATGTTTGCTCTGAATCGTTCTAATTCTTGACGTGGATTTGGTGCACAGCCCTCATGCACGCGTCCATAACATACTGAATCCCGTTCCTCTCCAGTATCCCCTTCGCCTCTTCGCTCTCTAGGCCCTGCTGGGCCCAGAAGACGAACGGGCGCCCGTAGCGCCTCTTCATCTCCGCGGCCTGGAGCGCGACCTGCGGCAGCTCGTCGCTAGGCCTGAAGACCTCCACGACATCGACCGTCCTCCCTACGTCCTCCGGAATCTCGAGAAGGCTGTGGTACGCGGTCTCGCCCATCACTTCGGTCGCCATCGGGTTGACGGGGACTATACGATAGCCATGGTCCTTGAGATACCTGGGGACAGAGTATGCCTCCTTCTCGGGGTTCTTCGACGCGCCGACGACCGCAATAGTCCTATACTTCTCCAGCACCTCGACAGGCGAGGCGGTTCCTGTTACCATGGATGGGTCCGGGCTTTGCGGGGAACGAGACGTATGACGTTTGCGGTCATGGTCACTTCGTTACCAAGGTCAGCACATCTTCATCCATGAGCGCGTGTGTTATCCCGACCCGCTGCCCGTCGAACTTGACGCTCTTCCCCCAGATCAACGCATAGCGGAAGTCGTCCTTGATCTTCCGGTGGACCTTGTCGCAGATTTCGAGCACCGTCGAGCCGTTCCTGACGATCATGGGCTCCTTGTAGTCGGTCTCGCCGCTCCGTCTTCGCATGAATATCCTGATGAAATCCAACCTCCGGTACATCTCCTGCTTCAGCGCCTCGATGTTCAGGTTGCTCTCCGCCGAGATGGGTACGAACTTGTACGGGAGCTTGTCCATCAGCTCGTTCGTGAAACCAGCGTTGACCAGGTCGATCTTGTTCATGACCGTCAAGGAGGGGATGTAGACCCGGGTGCCGAGGATGACGTCCAAGAGCTGCTCGTCGGAGATGTCCTGGCGTATGACTACGCGGGCGCTGTTCATCCCGTAGACCCTCAGGATGTCCTTCACGGTTTCCACGGTGATTTTGGTCAGCTTCACCAGCGATACCACGGAAATCCCTCCGGTGGTGGTCGTCTCTATCACGACGTTGGGCGGGTCCTCGTCGACGCGTATCCCAGTCAACCTGAGCTCCTTCTCGAGCAGAGATCGGGCTTCTGGCTGGAAGACGTCTATGACGAACATGATGAGGTCGGCGTTCCGCGCCACCGCGAGGACCCTCTTGCCCAGGCCCCTGCCGGAGGAGGCGCCCTTGATGATTCCCGGAAGGTCGAGGACCTGTATCCTCGCCCCGTTGTAGTCAAGGACCCCGGGGACGACGTCGAGCGTCGTGAAATGGTAGGCAGCCACCTTCGACTTCGCGTTCGTCAGCACATTGAGCAGGGTAGATTTTCCGACGCTCGGGAGGCCTATCAGGACGACCGTTCCATCTCCCGACTTCTTTACGTCGTATCCGATGGCGCTCCCCGAGCGCCGCGCCTGCTGCTCCTCCTGCTCCATCTTGAGCTTCGAGAGCTTCGCCCTGAGAACTCCGATGTGGCGCTCGGTGTGCTTGTTGACCTGCGTCTTGAGCATGTCCTCCTCGATTTTCTTGATCTTCTCAGGAACGCCCAACTTGAACCTCTACCTCCTATACCCGACTTCGTTGACCGAGGGGGAGTGACTTAAAGGTTCGAGCCTGGGACGCCTGTCGAGGGGCTCGCTGCAGGATGATCTGTGAAAGGTGCCGTGCGGGGCAGATGGTCGAGTACGAGAGAAAGATCCTCGCGGGAGGCAAGAAGGCAGTCCTCACCGGGAGGAAGTGCGACCGGTGCGGGTTCACGCAGCTCGACAGCGACGACGACGTCTGGTCGGCGGTAGGGCTCTGACCGTCCGACCAAAACCTCATTAATCAAGGACTGCCGCATAGCGACAATGGCCAAGAGAGCCTTCACCATCGACACCGGCAAGGAGAAGATAGAGGTCGAGGGTCACGAGCATCGCAACGTGGCGGTGAAGTATCTGATGAAGAGAAGGAGGAGCTTGCTCTCCACGAAGGACCCGGAGAAGGTGGAGAAGATGTACGACGAGCTGCCCAGCGACGTGAAGATCATCGGGAAGCAGGTCACGAAGGCCTACAAGGTCTCCTGGGAGAAGAAGGGAACGGGCGAGTTCGCGGGCGCGAGGTTCACCTTCGAGATCACCGAGGCAAAAGAGACGTAGCGTGCAGGAACACGACAGAAGAAACACAAGGGAAGACCGACGACAGGTTCAAGGCGGTCGTCGTCGCTAACATCCTCGACTCGAATCCTGAGAAGGCCCTTGACCTGCTTTCAGAGCACTACCATGTCGAGCGGCCCAAGCTCGGGGTCGGGGTAGTGAAGGGTCGCTCGAAGGGGGTGCTCGCGGTCTACTCGTCCGATAGGAAGGAGATACTCGCCGTCAGCCAAGAATATCTCTATGACCCCTTCGTCATTCTCCACGAGTTCTACCACCATCTGCGCCAATTCGCGGGCCGACACAGGGGGACGGAGAAGAACGCCGACAAGTTTGCGTTGGACTTCATAGCGGCATACAAGAGGATGGCATCGCAATCCTCGACGACGTAGTAGCGCGGAGGATACCTACCTCACAAAAGGCAACTGCTATCTATATAAGAAGGCCGCGCATTTCTCACGAGTGGTTCCACGTTGCCCGACACGCTTCCCCGGGACGAATACGCTCGCAACCCGCAGTTCAGCGAGAGGGACGCAGAGGTGCTGCGCTTCCTAGGCGAGGAAGACCTGCTGGGCTTCACATTCGAAGGTCTGAGGCGAAGGCTGGGCACGCACTCGGAGACGCTCTCGCGAATCCTGCATAGGTTGGAGGACCAGATGATTCTTGAGAAGACTTCCGAAGGCTATCATGTGACGCACAAGGGGAAGGAGATGATCGGGGTGAAGCCCCTGGTATCCTCCGCACGGCCACACTCCGCGACCCAGCACAGGGTCGCCATCTTGCGTACGCTGCTGCCCTACGGACGGGGTTCAGGCGAAGTGATTGCTAGCCTAAAGGGAAGGTGGTTTGGGCCTCTGCGCTGGCTCGGATACTCTGAGGACGAGCGGGGGACCACGATGAAGTGGGTCACGGGAGACGGCGCGGTGCAAATCGACGCGATCTTCTCAGAGGGGGAGCTCGCGATCGAGGGCAACGTCCGTGAAGGCAAGGACTTGACCGACGCCATCAAGGCGTCTTACCAGCTCGTCGGTCACCTATCGCACGTCAATCCCAGTGGTCCGGAAGGACGCATCGCCTTCTTCTCGCTGGGCCCCGCCTTCTCAGTCCACAACTGACCGCGCGGTAGCGCCCGCGGTGTGATGGACTTCTCGGATTCTCCATCAACAAGTATCCCCGCCTTCCATGACTCTGCAGTGAATAAGATAACTTGAGTCTAAAATCAACCGGAATACTGCAGACGATCTCTAGCGAGATTGAGCGGCTCGCCGAGAGCGCAGGTCGCTCGGTCGTGAGCGTGAGCTCAGGCCACGGCAACGGCTCGGGAATAGTCTGGGACGAGCGCACGGTGGTCACCGCGTACCACGTGGTGAGGGGCGCCGAAGAGGTGAGCGTGGGGACGGAGGATGGGAAGAAGCTCACAGCCAAGGTCACGGGGCGCTTCAGGCGTTCGGACATCGCCGTCTTGACGGTCGAAGGACAGCTCGCGCCCATCGAGAGAGGAGACTCTGACGGGCTGAAGGCGGGACAGTTCGTCCTCGCCCTCGCCAACCCCTTCTCGTCGCGCACGAGCGTCACCTCCGGGATTATCACGGGCGCGAACCACAGCATAGGCGGATGGTGGGGGATGACCATCGAGAACGCCGTCATCACAGACGCGAGGGTCAACCCGGGATACTCGGGAGGCCCGCTGGTGGACGCGTCCGGCCGCCTGATCGGGATGAACGTCGCCTACGTCTCCAAGAGGGGGATCGCGGTGCCCGTGAACACGATATCGAAGGTCGTGCAGAGGCTCGCGACGGGTAAGCCGTTCAAGAGGGCCTATCTGGGGATAGTCTCGAACCCGGTGGCGCTCCCAGAGGAGGTCTCCTCAGACCAGCGCGTAGGGCAGGAGGCGGGGGTCATGGTCTTCTCCGTGGAAGAAGGCACACCGGCGAAGAAGTCGGGCCTCTCCTTCGGCGACGTCATCCTGAAGTTCAACGGCAAGAGCATCTCGAACTCCGAGGACCTCACCGGACTCCTGGGCGAAGAGGCGATAGACCGGCCGGCGAAGCTCTCTGTCCTCAGGGGCGGGAACGTGGTGGAGCTAGAGATCACCCCCACCACAGGGAGGGAGGAATAGGACTTGGAGCCAAGAGGGCCTCCCAGACCGTCAGTGCCAGAGCCGGGGCCTCCCGTGAGGCCGCCCTGGTAGCGGGAGAGTCGAGAGACATGGGTCTCACAGAGCTAGAGGGACAGATAACAGGCGCCGTCGAGAGGCTGAGCGAGAGCGTAGTCGGAATCGAAAGCACGAGGATCACCAGAGACTATCGCTTCGGCATGGTCCCGGTCGAGGGCCAGGGGTCTGGGGTCATCATCGACCCGCGCGGCATCATCATCACCAACAACCACGTGGTCGACGAGTCCGCGAGGGTGCAGGTCAACCTCAAGGACGGAAGGACCTTCGTGGGAGAGGTGATAGGCACAGATTCTGCGACCGACGTAGCCCTCGTGAAGGTCGAAGCCGACAACCTCCCGTTCGCAACGCTAGGCGACTCCGAGAAGCTCAAGGTAGGGCAGATAGTCCTGGCCATCGGCAACGCCCTCGGGCTCCCCGGGGCGCCCACTGTTTCGATGGGGCTGATAGGGGCACTGGGAAGGCCTCTCCCCGGGACTGACTTCGTCGTCGAGGGCCTGATCCAGACCGACGCGGCAATCAACCCGGGCAACAGCGGCGGGCCGCTCGCAGACCTGGACGGCAAGGTCATCGGGATGAACACGGCGATGATCCCGTTCGCGCAGGGGATGGGATTCGCCATCCCCTCAGAGACCATCAAGAGGATCATGGACCAGATAACCCGCAACGGCAGGGTGGTGCGGCCGTGGCTGGGAATCTCTGGGATGGACGTCAACAAGTTCGTGGCCAGGAGATACAACCTCGCCGTCGAGCAGGGGGTGCTCCTCGGGGAGGTCCTGAACGAAGCACCCGCACGAGACGCCGGGCTGCGCGTCGGGGACATCCTGATGAAGATCGGGGAATCCAAGGTAGAGGGGATGAAGGACCTCGTCGGGGCGCTCTCCCACCTGGCCATAGGGGACGAGGTCTCGGTCCAGTTCGTGAGAAACGGGACCAGCTACGAGACGAAGCTCCGGCTCAAGGAAGCGCCAGAGAAGATGGTCGCAAGGCGCAGGCCTTAAACGAGCTCCCGGCGACGATGGAGACGGCGGCTGGCTTGCCCCGAATATCGGCTAGCCGCTCGTCTTCGGCCTGCTCTTCCAGAGCCCGCCGACCGTCAGGAGAAGGCCCAGAAAGAAGACCGCGAGTCCCTGGTATATCCAAGCCGAGCTCTGAAACATGAACGAGCTGGTAGGTCCGACTATCCCCAGGCCTTGGAGAGTGAAGACGAATCCAGCGAGCGCGAGCAGAACTCCGGGAATGAGGAGATAGAGTCTCAAAGACCTCTTGCGTTCACCACTTCATCTATTAACACTTTGAGGAAGAAATCCCAGGTCTATACCCACTCAGGGAGAGCTAGACATGGGCGCCTTCATATGAAACAAATCATCTGAAGAGAATGCCTTCTGCGCTCCGCTTCCGTCTCTATCCGTCGCACAAACAAGAGCTTGGAGTCTTGCAGGCATCTCTGGAATGACGCCCTAGCTCATCGACAGGAAAGGTGGCAACTCGAGCGTAAGGCGACATCTTACAACTTTCAGCAAGCGGGTACTCACAGATGTGCGTCATCTCGACCCTGAGATTGGAGCGATGCACTCTCAGGTCGCCCAGGACGTCCTCCACCGTCTTGACAAGGCATTCCGGAGGTTCTTCAGGCACCAATCTAAGAATCCGAGGTTCAAGAAGTTCTCAAACTCTGGTTCATTCACCTATCCGCAGGGGTATGGCGGGTCAGTAAAACCAGACCCGCTTCGAAGAAGGCTGTTTCTCTCAAAGATTGGGAACATCCAAGCAGTCTTTCACCGACCGCTTCCAAAGTATTCCCGCTTGAAGACATGCACGGTCATCCGAGAACCCGACGGCAAATGGTTCGCATCGCTGGTCTTCGAGGAGGTCGTGCCCCTTGGGAACCAAGCTGCAGCGCCGCGCCTCTCTAATGGCACAAGCTCCCCTATTGGCATAGATCTCGGACTCCTTTCTTTGGTTACCGTATCAAATGGCGAGCAGGTCGAGCACCCAGGTTTCCTTCGGAAGGCAGACAAGCGCCTGAAAGGCCTACAGCGCGCCCAATCGCATAAGAGGAAAGGCTCCAAAAACCGGAACAAGGCGCGCCAACGCGTTGCCTCGCAGCATTCCAGAGTCAAGCGCCAGCGCTTGGACTTCAACCATGAACTCTCGACGAAGCTCGTCAGGGCGCATGACTTCATTGCCTTCGAGGACCTTCGCATCAAGAACATGGTGAAGAACCACAAGATGGCGAGGTCCATTCAAGACGCTGCGTGGGGCCAACTCGTCCGGTTGACCGAATACAAAGCCCTGAAGGTCGGCTCGCGCGTCATCAAGGTCCCGGCGGCCTATTCGACCCAGGAATGCTTCCATTGCGGAATTCGCAAATAAGATCGACATCGATATCAGAGAATTCGTCTGCATCGGCTGCCGTCGCACTCTCCAGAGAGACCCGAACGCAGCGCGAATCGTGCTGAAGCGCGGTCTGGCTATCGCCGGCCTGACCGCGACCATGGTAGGGCAGCACATGCCCGAACTCAAGCCTGTGGAAACAAGGCCTCTGCCCCTCCAGAGAACTGGAGAGGAAAGCCATGTCGAGGAAGCAGGAACTATGCCCACGAGGGCTGGAAGCCCACGGTCTTCAGCGTGGGAGGATGTCACGTCAGTCCCTTGTAGGTCTCTCTGAATCCTGGCTCGTCGAGCGGTGAAGTCATCGCGATGCGAAGGTTCTCCTTAGTGTGCTCCGGGCTCTTCTGCCCTACCAGCGGCGCCACTACGGCCGGGTGGGCGGACCGGGCGAATTGGAGGAGGGCCAGCGCCTTGGACCCCTCGAGTTCAGGCACCCGGGTGTGGTTGAGAAGCCGCCCTTGGGAGAAGGGCGCGCTCGTGAAGACTCCGACCCCAAGCCGCTTCGCGGCCTCGAACGTCGTGAGCGGCTCGTCTGCGATCCTCTGGCTCTTCTGCGTCAACGCCTCGTTCATCGCGACGTTGAACGGAAGCTGCAAGAACTTGAAGCCGTGCTCCTCTCCGCCGACGCTCCTCGCCACCTTTACCACGTCCTCCAGGTTCACGTGCTCGGCCTCCTCCTTCTTCACCCTGAAGCACGACCAAGAGGCCATCCCGTAGTAGAGGATGCGCCCCCTCTTCCTCTCCTCTTCATAGAGGGTGAAGACCTCCCGGAGCTTCTCCACGAACCTCCTGTACCCCATCTCGCCCAACCAGGACTCCGCCGCGTTGTGCAGATAGAGGACATCGACGCAGCCCAGACCCAGGTTCGCCATGCTTCTCCTCAATTGCTCCCTCAAAAAGGGAAGGGCGATGGAATGGGCCTCTCCGGCTATCTCCTCCTGCTTGAGCTTCCCGGGCTTGATGAACTCGTCCTGGATGTATGCCCAAAAACCCGTGGAGAGCTCGCCGTCTGAGGTCAGGTACCCGTTTTTGGTGCAGACCAGGAGGGCCTCCCGCCCCCCTTCTATCCCCTCTTCGCCTGCAAGGCGGGCTACTGCCCTGCCGACCGACCTCTCAGCCCTCTGGAGCCTGTAGTTGATGGCCGTGTCGACCACGTTGACCGCACCTGAGGAGACCGACTGCGATACGGCCTCCTCGACCAGCTTGTCGGTCCCGGCATCCAGGTCGCCGAGGTATGTCCCGATCCCCAGCGAAGACAACCTGAGGCCGCAGAACTCCCTGAAGTGGTTGGGACCCACCCCCTTCTTGCCGACCGCCCACTCAGCAAACCTCGAAGTCCCTTCCCGCGTGGCGTGCCCGGCTAGCATGGTCTTTCTCGATGCGTGCTTGGTTAAAACCTCATTTGGGTACTTAGAAGAAGCCAAGGAGAGGACGCCTTGAGGCCACCACAACCGAAGACACGGGAGCTCGTCTCGCCGCGAGTGAAGCTCTTCACTGACTCTGTGATCCGGGATATGACCCGGCTGGCCGCCGTCCATGGCGCCATAAACATGGCCCAGGGGTACCCTGACTTCCCCGCGCCCTCAGCCCTCAAGGCAGCGGCGGCCCGCGCCGTGAAGGAGGACTACAACCAGTACGAGATAACCTGGGGGTCGGCGGAACTCAGGGCGGCGATAGCGGAGAAGGCGCGGCGCTTCAACGGCATCCAGGCCACCGGCGAGGACAACGTCACGGTGACCTGCGGCGCCACGGAGGCGATGGTCGCGACCATGCTTGCGCTTACCGACTCGAACGACGAGGTGATAGTCCCGGAGCCATTCTACGAGTGCTACCTCCCCTCCGCGATAATCTCGGGGGCGAGGGTGCGCCACGTCCAGCTCACCGAGCCCGGCTTCGGTTTCGACGAGGAGGAGCTGAAGAGCGCGTTCTCAGGCCGCGGCGGCGGCATCAAGCCGAAGGCGATCATAGTCAACACGCCCAACAACCCTACAGGGAGGGTATTCTCGAGGAGCGAGCTCGGACTGATAGCCGACCTCTGCACAGACCACGGAGTCCTCGCCATAACCGACGAGATCTACGAGCAGATCGTGTACGACGGCGCGAAGCACGTGAGCCTGGCGACCCTGGGGGACATGGCAGACGCGACCGTGACAATCTCGGGGGCTTCGAAGACCTACAGCGTGACCGGGTGGAGGATAGGCTACACCGTGGCGGAGAAGGAGCTCACCGATGCGATAAGGAAGGTGCACGACTTCCTGACCGTCTGCGCGCCCTCGCCGCTCCAGAGGGCGGCGCTCACGGCCTACAGCCTGGACGAATCATACTACTCGAACCTCACGAGCAGTTATACGAGGAAGCGCGACTACCTCATGAAGTCGCTCCAGGCGATGGGGTTCGAGTGTCTCAAGCCGCAGGGTGCGTACTACATCCTCGCGGACTTCAGCACAGTCTGGAAAGGCGACGACGTCAGCTTCGCGGAGCACATGGTCAAGGACGGCGGCGTGGCCATGGTCCCAGCGTCGAGCTTCTTCGCCACCCCGAGCCTGGGGAAGAAGAAGGTAAGGCTCGCGTTTCCCAAGCAGGACAGGACGCTGAGAGAGGCTGCGGAGAGGATGAGAAAGAGGATAGGCTGAAATGTGAGCGGGCCCGGCAGGCCTAGACTCTATTAGAGTTCAAATCTAGACATTCGCTAGCGCTATTTTGGGGAATTTTCCACCAGGTCCAAGTCTTTCTTGGCTTGAACCCAGGCGAGCTAGTTTACCCATTCGAATAAGACGAGACGCCAAGCAGGCCAAGGGTCCGAGCGAAGGGATTCACCCGTTGCAGGGGTGGAACCGGAGCCCAAAGCTAAGGGTTCGAGCGCAGCGGGTTTCTACGGCCTCAAGATACTCCAGGTTTGCGTGCCCATCGCCATCGCCGTCGGCTACCAGCCCTCCCAGGTCAACACCTCGGACTTCCCGGGATACTTCGGCGTGCGCCCCTGCCCCGGGCAGACCATGGACGCCCAGATCACCGGGTACACAGGCGCGAGCGTCGCATACCTCGAGACAGCGTCGAGGTTCAACAAGACGATCTCCATCTCCAACTTCACGGTCTCGAGCTTCCCGACTGCCCAAGGAGCCGAGAACATCACCTTCATGATGTCTATCCGGAGTTTCGGGCAGCCTTTTGCGGCGGGGCTGTCCCTGAACCAAAGCGTGGCGCGGGTGTTCAGCGGCGACCCGCGGCTCATGACGCTGCCCGGGAACGACACGTGCTCGTGGTATCCAAGCAACCAGACCGCGACGGAGGGGATGACGATTGCGGCCTTCAAGGACTTGCCAACCGGGTTCGTGCAGGTCGACGCCCCGGCGCTCCAGTTGGGGGGGGGAATACTCGACCTCCAGCTACAGTTTCTCTCTCCTCATCTCTGGACCCATCGCGAAGAACACCGCGATAGACCCTGAGCTATACGTCAGCGTCCCAGGGAACTCGCAGGGCTACGACGCCTTCGCCGCATTCTTCCCCGTAAGCGTCTCAGGACAGCTGCAGACTTATCTCGGGGTCGTGCAACGCCGGTCAGGTCTGAGACGGGGAGCGCGATTCAGTTCTCCGGCCGCCGTGCCCGCTTAAATCGAGATTCGGACTTGGCCATCAAATCTCCACCAAACCAACCGACGTGTAGGCCCGCTCCCATCATGTTCAATATCGGTCGTCACTGTGGTTCTCCTGGTTGCTCCTCGCGTGGGAGGAAGGGCGCCTGGCGGAATGGTAGACGGCTAGATAGGGTCAGCGTCCCCTTATCACAATTCCCGGGCGGGTGCCCCTTTCGAGAACCCGGAAAGGAAGGCGCTCGTCTAGCCTC
>Ga0307372_10007548_pt1 | contig 15535 bp, 15 predicted proteins | sample OX1MG_FD_202533 | JGI IMG/M metagenome (GOLD analysis project Ga0307372, IMG submission 202533) | Soil microbial communities from Risofladan, Vaasa, Finland - OX-1 | ecosystem: Environmental > Terrestrial > Soil > Coastal area > Acid sulfate soil | place: Finland: Risofladan, Vaasa | collected... | reverse complement strand
GCCGGTCCCGGCGGGAGCGCCGGGACGGCCGCGCCTCACTGGCCGCGGCGCGACGCTGCTGATGCTCGCGGTTTTCCTGATCGGCAACCTGATCGCGGCAGCGACCGACGCCCCCTGGCTGGCCGGCCTGAGCTACGCGGCGGGCTGCCTGCTGGCTGTGACGTATGCCCGGCGGGAAGCGCTGCTCCTCGTGGTGACCACCCCGCCGCTGATCTTCCTGATCGCGCTGCTGAGCGCGGAACTGATCACCGCGGGGGGCAGCACGGTGCTGGCCACCGCGGAGGGGACGATGCTGACGCTGGCGGCCGTCGCGCCCTGGCTGTTCGCCTGCACCGCCGGGTGCGTTGCCGTCGCCATGGTGCGCGGCCTGCCGCGATGCATCCGCGACCTGCGAGCCGAGCTGAACGGCCGCCCCAAGGCCACTGGCGGCGGCGCTTCAGGCCCGGCGCCGTTCTAGCCGCCTGATTCTAGCCGTTTCCGGCGGCTGCCTGGCGTAGCTCGCGCGGCAGCGCGAACACCATCCGCTCCTTGACCGCCTCGATTTCCTCGACGTCGCTGAAGCCGCTGTGGGCCAGTCGCTCGAGCACTCCCTCGACGAGATCCTCGGGAACGGACGCCCCGCTGGTGACGCCCACCGTCGCCGCCGACTCCAGCCACGCCGCGTCGATGGCCGAGGCGTCGTCCACCAGATACGCGGCACGGGCACCGGCGTCAAGGGCCACCTCGACCAGGCGAACCGAGTTGGAGGAGTTCGTCGAGCCGACCACGATCACGACATCGCAGTCCGCGGCGATCTGCTTGACCGCGGCCTGCCGGTTCTGGGTGGCGTAGCAGATGTCGTCACTCGGCGGGTCCAGCAACTGCGGAAAGCGCTCGCGCAGCGCCGACACCGTCTCCTTGGTCTCGTCGACCGACAGGGTCGTCTGGGACAGCCAGGCCACCCGGGACGGGTCCCGGACCTGGACGGAGTCGCTCTCGGCTGGGCCGTCCACCAGATGAATGCTGGCGGGCGCCTCGCCCGCGGTCCCGATGACTTCCTCGTGCCCGTCATGGCCGATGAGCAGGATGTCATAGCCCTGCGCGGCAAACCTGCGTGCCTCGCTATGCACCTTCGTTACCAGTGGGCAGGTGGCGTCGATCGTCCGCAGGCCCCGGCTCTTGGCGTCGTCGCGCACCTGCGGCGCCACGCCGTGCGCCGAGAAGACGACCACCGCACCCTCGGGGACCTCCTCGGTCTCCTCCACGAAGACGGCGCCCCGCTGTTCCAGGTTCCTGACGACATGGGTGTTATGGACGATCTGCTTGCGCACGTAGACGGGGGCGCCGAATTGCTCCAGCGCTACCTCGACCGCCTGGACTGCTCGCTCAACTCCCGCGCAGTAGCCACGGGGCCTGACGAGCAGTACTTTGCGGGTTGGCACAGACATGGGACCCATGTTAGGCGATGGGGTACGGCGCGCCATCGGCAGCCAGGTTGCCCTCCTCCGGGGGGATGCGCCTGAGGGGAGGGCACGACCCGGCCGCCGGGACGCCCGGGTCACCGGCGCGGGAGATTGTCGGCCGGGTGCGTTCCTGCCTTGCGCGGGCGGCCGGGCCGACGACAATGTTGAAAGGCGCCGGACCCAGGCGGCGCCGGGCAGTCATCCGGGTTAGCAGCTCGTCCGGGTTAGCCGCACTGGGCCACGGCACACGGCACAGCCGAGGGAGGTCGATCAGCATGCGCATCCCGCAGGTCACTGACCGCATCACTACTGACCGCATCAAGGAGGCGCCGACCCATGCGCTGCGAGCCGTGTTCGCGGGGATCGGCCAGCTGCTGCTAGCCGCCGACCGGATTAAGAAGCAGGCCGAGGACCGCTCCCGCGCGGCGTCAGCCGGACCGGGCTCAGGGCCGACCGGCCAGCCGGGGCCCGAGCCAGCGGCCGCCCGCCCGCCACGAGCGCAGGAGCCAACGGCAGGGCACGGGCCGGGCCAGGCGCGCTGGCGGTCCCTCGACCAGACCGGCAACGTACGGCTGCTGTCCGCCGAGGACTTCGCCGATGATTTCCCGGAACTCCCGGCGACCGATGCCGACCAGGCCGGTGCCGCTGGCCTGCTGGCCGGCACGGCACTGCCGGTGCCGAATTATGACTCGCTCTCGCTGCCCTCGCTCCGGGCCCGGCTGCGCTCTCTCGACGCTGCGCAGGTGAGCGCGCTCGCCGAGTACGAGCGCTCGCACGCCGCGCGGGCCGACGTGGTGGCCATGTTCGAGCGCAGAATCGCGAAGCTGGCGGCCGGGGAGTGACCGGCCGGCCGCCGCGCGGGCCAGCCGGGCACGGGCCAGCCGGGCACGAGCCATGCCGCTAGAGACCAGCGCGGAGGCGCCGGTCCCGGTCCGGACGGTCATGCGGCTCGTGGGCGACTGGATCGGGCGGCTCGGCCGGATCTGGGTCGAAGGCCAGATAGCCGAGCTGAACCGGCGTGGCTCTACCGCATTCGTCACCCTGCGGGACCCGCTCGCGGCGGTCTCGGTCCGGGTGATCTGCACCCGCGCGGTGCTGGAGGCCACGGTTCCGGCCCCGGAGGAAGGCGCCCGGGTGGTGGTCTGGGCCAAGCCGGAGTTCAACACGGCGAAGGGCACGTTCGCGCTGATCGCGACCGAGATACGGGCCGTCGGCATCGGCGAGCTGCTGGCCCGGCTGGAGCGGCTGCGCACGTCACTGGCGGCGGAAGGGCTGTTCGCCACCGCGCGCAAGCGCCGGCTGCCGTTCCTGCCGTCGGTCATCGGCCTCATCTGCGGACGCGAGTCCGCGGCCGAGCGGGATGTCCTGCGGAACGCCGCGCGGCGCTGGCCGGCCGTCCAGTTCCGGGTGGAGCAGGTGGCCGTGCAGGGGTCGCACGCGGCGGCGGAGATCATCGGGGCGCTCCAGCGGCTGGACGCCGACCGGGCAGTAGAGGTAATCATCATCGCCCGCGGGGGCGGGTCGATCGAGGACCTGCTGCCGTTCTCCGACGAGGAGCTCGTGCGCGCCGTCGCCGCCAGCGTCACGCCGGTCATCAGCGCGATCGGTCACGAGCAGGACGTCCCCCTGCTGGACCTGGTCGCCGATGTTCGCGCTTCGACCCCGACCGACGCCGCTCGCCGGGCCGTCCCCGACGTAGCCGAGCAGCTCGCGCTGATCGAGCAACTACGCGGCCGGGCGCGCCGGAGCCTGGCGGGCCGGCTCGACCGGGAGCGCTCCTGGCTCGCCGCGGTCCGGTCCCGGCCATCGCTGGCCAGCCCGATGCGGGAGATCGACCGCCAGCACGAGCAGATCATGGCCCTCACGCAGCGGGCCCGGCGCTGCGTGTCCGCCAGCCTCGCCCGGGGCCGCGATGACATCGCGCACACCCGGGCTCGCCTGGTGGCGCTCTCCCCCGCCTCGACGCTGGCCCGCGGCTACGCGATCGTCCAGCGCGAGGACGCCAGCGTGGTCCGCGCGGCGGCGGAACTCACCGCCGGCCAGCTCCTGGTCGTCCGCTTCGCCGACGACCAGGTCGCGGTCACCGTGACCGACCCGGCCGGCGGGGACGATGACTTGTAAGCTGACGGCGTGACAGAAGGCCGGACCGAGAGCGCGCGCCCCGCCTACGAGCAGGCCCGCGACGAGCTCACCGATCTCGTCAAGCGCCTGGAGGCCGGCGGCCTGACTCTCGAGCAGTCACTCGAGCTCTGGGAGCGCGGGGAGCGGCTCGCGGCGATCTGCGAGGAATGGCTGGAAGGGGCCCGGGCCAGGCTCGCGGCAGCGGTGGCCCCGCCCGGCGATGCCGGACCGACACCGGGGACACCGTTCTGAGCGAAATCGGGGTCGTCGGGGCGGATGCCCCTAGCAGTGCGTCTCCAGGCGGCCCGTCACCGCGCGCGAAGAGCCCAGCCAGTTCGCGCTGCTCAATGTTGGAATCGAGGTACGCCCGCGCGCCGGCCAGGAACAGCTGCCAGGTACAGGCCGGCTACCCGTGTAGTGGTGGTAGAGGCTGCCGACGCTCGGGCCGGCGAGATCCGGGCCGGCGAGATCCGGCTGGCGGATCAGATACATAGGATTCCACTACGGCGCAGTCACCCGGAAGGCGTATCCGTCATGACCGATAATCAGCCAGTTACCCCGCCCGACGCGCCGCCGGAGCCCGACCACCACGCCCCCGACCGGAACCTGGCCCTCGAGCTCGCGAGGGTGACCGAGGCGGCCGCGATGGCCTCGGCCCGGTGGGTCGGCCGGGGCGACAAGAACGGGGCCGACGGCGCGGCGGTCAACGCCATGCGACTGCTCATCAACACCGTGGCGATGAACGGAATCGTCGTCATCGGCGAGGGCGAGAAGGACGCCGCGCCGATGCTCTTCAACGGGGAGCAGGTCGGTGACGGCAGCGGGCCGCTCTGCGACGTCGCGGTCGACCCCATTGACGGCACACGGCTGGCCGCCAACGGCATGCCGGACGCGATCTCGGTGATCGCCGTCAGCGCCCGCGGCGCGATGTACGACCCGTCCGCCGTGTTCTACATGTCCAAGCTGGTAACGGGCCCGGCCGCCGCCGATGCCGTCGACCTCGAGGCGCCGCCCCGCGCTAACGTCGCGGCGGTGGCCCGCGCGAAGCACTGCTCGCCGCACGATGTCACCGTGATCATCCTGGACCGGCCGCGGCACGCCGATCTGATCACCGAGGTCCGCGAGACAGGCGCGCGGATCAAGCTGATCACCGACGGCGACGTCGCCGGCGCGATCATGGCCGCCCGCGAGGGCACGGGTATTGACCTGCTGCTGGGCGTCGGCGGCACGCCCGAGGGAGTCATCGCGGCGTGCGCGGTCAAGTGCCTGGGCGGCGTCATCCTCGGCAAGCTGGCGCCGCGTGACGACGCCGAGCGGGCCAAGGCACTGGCGGCGGGTCATGACCTGGACCGGGTGCTGACCACTGATGACCTGGTGGCCTCGGATGACGCGTTCTTCGCGGCGACCGGGATCACTAATGGCGAACTGCTGGCCGGCGTGCGGTACCGCGCGGGCGGCGCCACGACCCACTCGCTGGTCATGCGGGCCCGCTCGGGCACCGTTCGCACGATCTCCAGCGAGCATCAGCTCTGGAAGCTCCGGGCCTATAGTTCGGTCAACTTCGACGGGGACTAGCTCGCGGCGCGACCGCGGCGGAGCGCCGTCCGCCAGCGGGACCGGCGCGGCGTGGTGGCCCGGATCATGCCGCCGACCGTGACGGCCCGGATCTCGATGACCGGCAGTCCGGCCTCGGGCGGCGGCGGGCTGCCGCGGACCACCGGCCGGCGGACCACCTGCGGGCTGAGCACGGACCGGCTGAGCACGGACCGGCTGAGCACGGACCGGCTGAGCACGGACCGGCCGCTGACCTGGACCGCGACGCCCTCGGGCACGATCAGCTCCAGGCTGCCGAAGATCACCGTCGCGTACACGACGGTGTGCTGGCTCTGCAGCAGCGCGGCCCGCAGGTCGAGCACGACCTCCCCGAAGATCGCCGTGACGGGAAAGCTGGCCGGGACGACCCATCGCCCGTCGCGCCGCTCCCGGCGCAGCACCCCGGCGACCGCGAGGCGGTTATCCAGCCGGATCGGCTGCGCCGCCGGAGCGACGAGGTCGGTGGTGAGCGCGGTCAGCTCGCCGAGGGTGCGGGCCGCATGCGCCCGCTCGGCTCGCTCGGCGTGCTCGTCCAGGGTGAGCCGACCGTCGGCCGCCGCCTCGCTGAGCAAGGCGAAGACCCGCTCCCTGTCGGCGTCAGAGGCGCGCAGGTCGCGAGGAGCAGGACGGGATGCCACAGCTCGAAGATACGCCCTGGCCAGCGGTGGCGAGCGCGGCGTCAGGTCCAGGTCGTGCCGCTGTCGGTGGAGATAGCTCGATTACGGCCAAGATTCTTGGTCCCAGGCCGGCGCAGTTGCCTGCCTCAGCGAAGCTGAGGAACGTGTCCAGCACCGGGGACCGGCCGAGGGCTCGCGGCCTCGTTCCCGGCGGAGGGCCCGCCATCCGCCTGTTAGTTTGTATCTAGCAAGTATCTAGGGGAGCGGAGAGCAAGTTGGGCGAGCCCGCGGACGGCGCCAGCGCCGGGCAGCGAGACGGCGTAACGGGCCGGGCGGGCCGCCGGGCCGGGCGGCCCAGCGGCCCGCCCGGTGACCGCTATAAGTGGCTGGCCCTGTCCAACACCACGCTCGGCATGCTCGCGGCCACCGTCAACGCCTCGATCGTGATCATCTCCCTGCCGGCCATCTTCCGCGGCATCAAGCTGGACCCGCTCGCCCCCGGCAACGTCAGCTACCTGCTGTGGATGCTGATGGGCTACCTGGTCGTCACCGCCGTCCTGGTCGTGACCCTGGGCCGCCTGGGTGACATCTACGGCCGGGTCAGGATGTACAACGCGGGCTTCACGATCTTCGCCCTCGGCGCGCTGGCACTGCCCTTTGACCCGTTCACGGGCGGTCCGGGCGCGCTGTGGCTGATCGGCTGGCGGGTCGTCCAGGCCGTCGGCGGGGCCATGCTGATGGCCAACGCGCCGGCCATTCTGACGGACGCGTTCCCGGCCAACCAGCGCGGCACGGCGATGGGCATCAACCAGGTGGCCGGCATCTCCGGCCAGTTCATCGGACTGATTCTCGGCGGCGTGCTCGCGGCCATCAACTGGCGGCTGGTCTTCATCGTCTCGGTGCCGATCGGCATCGGAGGCGCCATCTGGTCCTACCTGAGCCTGCGCGAGATCGGCGCCCGCACCCAGGCCCGGATCGACTGGATCGGCAACGTGACGTTCGCGCTCGGCCTGGTCGGGCTGCTCACCGGCATCACCTACGGCATCCAGCCTTACGGCGGCCACAGCATGGGCTGGACCAGCCCGGTCGTGCTGAGCGGCCTGATCGGCGGCGCGGCGCTCCTGATCGCGTTCTGCGTCATCGAGATGCGGGCGGCCAGCCCGATGTTCGACCTGCGGCTGATGAAGATCCGGGCGTTCGCCGCCGGCGTCGGCGCCACGCTGCTCGCCTCGATCGCCCGCGGCGGCCTTCAGTTCATGCTGATCATCTGGCTGCAGGGCATCTGGCTGCCGCTGCACGGCTACGCGTTCAAGGACACCCCGCTCTGGTCGGGTATCTACCTGCTGGCGCTCACCTGCGGCTTCGTTTTCTCCGGGCCGGTCTCGGGCTGGCTGTCGGACCGGCACGGGGCCCGGGCCTTCGCCTCCGGCGGGCTGGTCGTCTCGGCCGCCGCGTTCGGCGGCCTGCTGCTGATTCCCACCAACTTCAGCTACCCCGAGTTCGCCGCGCTGATCTTCGTGGCCGGCGCCGGCATGGGCCTGTTCTCCGCCCCGAACGCGGCCGCGATCATGAACAGCGTCCCGGCCCGGCAGCGCGGCGCGGCCTCGGGGATGCTGGCCACGTTCCAGAACTCCGGATTCGTGCTGTCCATCGGCATCTTCTTCTCGCTGATGATCGCGGGCCTCGCCGCCACCCTGCCGTCCTCGCTGCTGCGCGGCCTCACCGCCCAGGGGGTCCCGGCCGGGATCGCCCACCAGGTCGGGCAGCTGCCGCCGGTCGGCAGCCTGTTCGCGGCGTTCCTCGGCTACAACCCCATCAAGCAGCTGCTCGCGCCGACGGGCGTGCTGGCCAAGCTGCCGCCCGCCAACGCCGCGAAGCTGACCGGCAAGAGCTTCTTCCCGCAGCTGATCTCCCAGCCCTTCCACCACGGCCTGGTCATCGTGTTCACCATGGCCATGATCGTGCTGTTCATCGCGGCGGCCGCGTCGCTGATGCGCGGCGGCCGGTACGTGCACGATGAGCAGGTGACGGCCGCCACCGTCGCGGCAGCGGGGCGAGCTGTACGGGTCAGCGACGGCCGTGCTAAACCCTGACTCATGACATCAGGGACCTCAGGAACCTCCGAAACCTCGGCAGCCCCCGGCGCGTCGCAGACCGGCGCGTCGCAGACCGGCGCGTCGCAGACCGGCGCGTCGCAGACCGGCGCGTCGCAGACCGGCGCGTCGCAGACCGATGCCAAGCACGCGACCGAGGCCGCCCTCGCCGCGGCCGACGCAGACGGGCTGCAGCTCGTGCGGTTCCTGTACGCCGACCACGGCGGGATCATCCGGGGGAAGGCCGCTACCCGGCAGTTCCTCGCCGAGCGCATCGCCAGCGGGATCGGCCACACGGTGGCCATGATGGCCATGTCGATGCTGGACTCGCTGCAGCCCGTGGACGGGATGGGCCCGGTCGGCGAGATCCGGCTCCGGCCGGACCCGGCGACCCTGGTGCCGCTCCCCTACGCGCCCGGCGCCGGCGCGATGCTGGCGGACCAGGTCCAGGCCGACGGGCAGCCCTGGGACGGCTGCGCCCGGACCTTCCTGCGCCAGGCCATCGCCGCCCTTGCCGCCGAGGGCTACGCCATGTCGGCCTCGTTCGAGCCAGAGTTCACGCTCGGCCGGCGGACGGCCGACCCCGAAGGCGGCCCGGACCGGCTCATCCCGGTCGATGACAGCCTCTGCTACTCGGGCACCGGCTTCAGCATCGCCCACGACTACATCATCGACCTGGTGGCCGCGCTGCGAGCGCAGGGCCTGGAGGTCGAGCACTACTACCCGGAACTCGGCCACGGCCAGCAGGAGGTGGTGGTCCGGTACGCTCCCGCGCTGCGGGCCGCCGACAACCACGTGCTGTACCGGGAGACCGTGCGCGGCGTCGCGTTCCGGCACGGCCTGTGGGCCAGCCTCGCGCCCAAGCCCATCCCGGATCAGGCCGGCAACGGCACCCACGTGCATGCCTCGCTGACCGAGCTGGCGACCGGCCGGGCCGTGTTCGCCGATCCCGCCGGCCGGTACGGCCTGTCGGCGACCGGTTACCACTTCATCGGCGGCCTGCTGGCCCACCTGCCCGCGCTCGTGGCACTGACCTGCGGCAGCGTCAACAGCTACCGGCGGCTGCAGCCACAGTTCTGGAGCAGCGCGTTCACGATCTACGGGATGGACAACCGGGAGGCGGCCGTGCGGATCTGCTCGCCGCTGGGCAGCGACTCCGGCAGCTCGGTGAACCTCGAGCTCAAGCCGTCCGATTCCAGCGCCAATCCCTACCTGGCCCTCGGCGCGGTCATCCACGCCGGCCTGGACGGCATCCGCCGCCAGCTCGATCCCGGCGAGCCAGTCAACGTCGACCCGTCCACCCTATCCGATGCGCAGCGCGCGGCCCTGGGCGCCCATCGCCTCCCCCAGACGCTCGACGCCGCCCTAGATGCCCTGGAGGCGGACAAGCTGCTCATGTCGGCGCTCGGGTCGCTGCGGTCCACCGCCTACCTGGCGGTCAAGCGCTCCGAGGCGGCCGCCTTCGCCGAGCACGACACCGCCTGGGAATGCTTCCAGCACTTCACCAAGATCTGAGCCTCGGCGCGGGGGCGGCGTCAGATCGGCAGGCTACTCGGGAATTATGCGCACGCCGACGGCGACCCAGCCAGGATCTCGCGACGTGGACCTGCGGCCCACGTCTGCGGTCGCGATTCCTCCTCCTGCGCCTGAGAGCCATGCGCCAGGACCCGCTCGGCGGCAGCGTTCGAAATACCTGGGTCCGGACGGCTTGAGTCGTAAGACGGATTGTCTTACAATTCTCCCATGGCCGAGACCATTACGATTCGCACCGACGTCGCCACCGAGCATGCGCTAGACGTCCTCACCCACGACGGCACCTCGCGGTCCGCCGCTATCCGGCAGGCAGTCCTGGAATCTGCCGCGCGCCGCGAGCGGGCGGCGCAGATGCGCCGGGCCGTCCTGCGGATGAACCTCGGCGACCCGGACGGGGTCAACGTTGCCGACGAGCTATCCCGAGCGCGCGACGACGAGCGCTGATGATCTACCTCGACTCAGCTGCGGTCGTCAAGCTCGCCCACGCCGAAGCCGAGTCAGACGCGCTCCGTGACTGGCTGAAGAAGCGTTCGGATCTCGGCTGGGTCAGCTCGGTACTGGCGGAGGTCGAGTCCTTCCGGGCGCTTGCCCGGCACGCCCCCGACGCCATCCGCCGGCTGCCTCCCGTGCTGGATCTCATCGAGCTCGTGGATCTCGACGCGGGTATCAGAATGCTCGCGCAGACCATTGCACCCGCGAGCGTTCGCAGCCTCGATGCCATCCACCTCGCGACGGCGATGCGCATGGGGCGGGAGGTGACGTCGTTCGTAACCTACGACGAGGGGCTCGCCGACGCCGCTGTCGCGGCAGGCCTGCCCCTCGATACGCCGGCATAATGCCCCGGCCTGGGACTACTTCGAGCCCTTCACCACGGTCTGACCATGGCCAGGCTCGCGCAGGGGCTCGCCAGGATGGTCGGAGAGGCGGAGGATGGCGGTATGAGTGGTAGCGGGCCGCAGGGCAATCCGGAGCCGGCGGAGGCGATGGCGGCGGCATTCACCAGCTTTACCCGGGCGGTGAAGGAACTCGCCGGGAGCTTGCGGCCAGTGCTCGCCGAGAGCTTCCGGCCGGTGGCGCAGACGCTGGCGAAGATCGCCGCGGACCCGCGTGTCCAGGCCGCCATCGCCGCCGACCGCGAGCCCGGCCGGACCGGCTGCCACTGCCTGTGCGCGGCGGTGCACCGCGACGATCCGGGTATCTGCGATGGCGAGTCGGTCGCCACGGTGCAGATCAGCGGGATGAACGTGCCGATGTGCGCGCCGTGCCAGGCGGCCCGCGCCGCCTCGAAGCTATCCCGGCCGGCCTGACGGCCGACCGCGCTGCCAGCGCGTCCGGCAGCGCCCCTGCTCAGGCTGCTCTCGCCGCGAGCTAGAAGACCACGAGGCGCTGGCGGTCGATGAAGCTCAGGTCGCTGGACAGCCTGCTGTAGCGCTGGCGCAGATGCCGGAGTCCCTCGTCCCGGCGGGTGTCCAGCATCGCCTCGACCGTCGCGGCCGGGAACAGGTTCATGATTTCCAGGGCCAGCCTCCGGGTGAGCTCATACCCGTGGCTCTCCACTAGATCGAGCGCGTTGCGGACGGGCGCGCGCAGGCCGGCGAGCTCGTCCGGGTCGGGAGCGAGGCCATCCGGTGCGCCCGGCGCAGCACCCCGCGCACCCCGCGCATCCCGCGCACCCCGCGCACCCCGCAGGAACTTGGCTAGGATCTGCGTCAGCACGATAGCGATCTCATCGGTTCGCATCGCCCGGATGAGGCCCATCAAAGTTGCCGAGACCTTCGACACTCCCCGGGCGACCAGGCGGCCGGACGGCGTGATCACCTCGATCACGTCCCCCCCGGCAAAGTTGCCGTCCACCTTCTTGATCCCCGAGGCGAACAGGCTCGCGCCTGCTCGGATGCTCTCCTCGGCTGGCCGGTTAATGACGATGGAACCATGACTCATGGCCACGCCGGAAATCCACCTGGACTCCGCGGGGAAACGCTCGCGGGCGACCACGACGCGCGTGCCCACGGGCTCACCCTTGACGCACTGCGTGATAACGCCATGCAGCCGGGCGCTGGCGATATGCGTCTCGATTCCGTTGTAGGCAGCCAGTTCCGCCGCGCGCAGCTTCGAGCGCATGCCGCCCCGGCCCGTCCCGGCCTTGCTCGTCTGAACGCCGCGAGTGTCCGCGGCCGCGAGATCTGCTAGCTGGACGCCGGAATCCTGCACGCCGGGAACGTCGGTGAGGAGCAGCAGTTTGTCCGCGCCGCTGGACACGGCCAGGGCCACGGCTATCCCGTCGTTGTCGGAGCCTCGCATGTCGGTCACGTCGTTGCCGTTGACGATGGGGATCACCCCGGCGCGCCCGCACTCATCCAGCACCGCGCAGACCGATGACATGGCCCTGGCCGACTTCAGGTCGCTCTCGGAGATCAGGACCTGGCAGACATGACGGCCGGACACCTCGGACACGGACCGGTAGATATCCATCAGGAACGGCTGGCCCACCGCGGCGGCCAGCCGGGCCGAGGAGCCGAGCTCGCTCGTCCGGGCGAGATAGGCCGAGCCGGACGCCACCGCCCCGGAGGAGACGAGGACCACGTTCCAGCCGAGGGACCTGGCGTTCAGCGCCGCGTCGAGGGCCGAGGTGAGGACGACCGGGTCGGGGCCGGTGGAGCGGGTCACCGAGCTGGAGCCGATCTTGACCACGACCGACCTCAAGGTCAGGCCTCCCGCGGACGCACGACGAACTGCCGGAGGCAGAGGTCCTGGAAGGTCACCGGCCCGCGGGGGCCGGGGACGTGATCGACGTTGATCCCCGTCTCGGGCACGCCGCGCAGCTTAAACCCGTCCAGGAGCCGGGTGCTCGCGTTCCAGAACGCCCCGGTCCCCCGGTAGCTGCGCAGGAACTCCCCGGCCGCGTCCGGGTCTGCGGTGACGATGGCGGCGGCCAGGCCGGAGGTCTGGGTGTTGGCCAGCTCGGCGGCCTGCGCCGGTCCGCTGGCCGGGCTGACGGTTACGGTCGCCTCGCGCCCGTCGCTCAGCGCCCACTCGTAGCCGAGCGGCTCGTCATGGGGCGCCAGCGACGGCGTGACGCCGCGGAGGGCCATGGCCTCGGTCGCCAGGGCCAGGAGCTCGTCCCAGGCGTCGGAGCAGATGAGCAGGAGGTTCAGCCGGTTGCAGACGCCGAGCCGATCCAGGCTCGCCGTGATCACCTGCCGCGCCAGGGCCGGGTCGGCCGCCCGGTCCAGGTAGAGCACGCCGCCGCCGTCGGCGTGCGCGAGCGTCCGCACGCCGCGGCGGGCCGCCTGCGCCGCGAGCAGCCGGGTGCTCTCCCCGCTCCCCCGCAGGATCACCAGCGGGATCAGGTGCGGCAGGCTCACCAGGGCCTGCGCCGCCTCCCGGTCGGCCGACCGGACTAGCTGCAACGCGCCCGGGTCCAGCCCGGCGGCGGTCAGCGCGGGCGCGATGGCGTGATCGAACAGGGCCGACGCCGATCCGAGCGCCGCGGCGCCCGTCCGCAGCACCCCGGCGTTGCGTGACTTCAGCAGCTGGGATGCGACGTCGATGGTGACATTGGGCCGCGCCTCGAAGTTCGCGCCGATCACCCCGACCGGCACCCGGCGCTCGCTCAGCACCAGGCCGCCGGGCAGTTCCCCCACTGCGGTCTCCTCCGGCGGGAAGCCGGCATCTGCCAGCAGGCCGATCTGAGCGGCCATGTCGGCTAGCCGGCCCTCATCCAGCCGGAGCCGGTCCAGCAGGCCACCGCCCAGCCCGGCCGCCTCGCCGGCCGCCACGTCGGCGGCGTTGGCGGCCAGGATCTCCGGCGCGCGCTCGGTCAGCAGGTCGGCCATGGCGAACAACGCCTTGTCGATGACCTCGCCAGGCGCGGCGGCGATGCTCCGCGCTCCGGCGGCCGCCGCCGCGCCGCAGGCGGTCACCACGTCTTCCACAGTTGTCACGATGCCGAGCTTAGATGCCCGGCCGTGCCGCGAGCTCCTCATATCCGCCGTGATGCGGTCGGCTGCTTGGCTGGCAGCCGGGCGGGCTGGCCGGGCGAGCGGGGACTGCTGGCCCGGCGGCCGGGGTCAGCGGCCGCAGGCCGGGCCGGGGTCAGCGGCCGCAGGCCGCGCCGGGGTCAGCGGCCGCAGGCCGCGCCGGGGTCAGCGGCCGCAGGCCGGGCCGGGGTCAGCGGCCGCAGGCCGGGCCGCAGCGGGAAAGGGTGCCGGTCCAGCCGTGTTCACGCAGGACCTGACCGATCTCCGCGGCCATCCGGCAGGGGTGCTCGGTGACATCGGCCCACCCGTAGCGGAGCGTGACAATGCCGACGCGGGCAAAGAAGTTGTCCCGGTGAGCGTCCTGCCAGCGGTCTTCCGCCCGGTGGGCGGCCCGGCCGTCGAGTTCCACCGCGACGCCGCACTCCTCGTAGAGATTGTCGAGGTACTGGGACTGCGATCCGCGAGGCCGCTGGGCCTGCCGACTGGCGGCGGGGAGGCCGTGGGGCCGCTCGACGCCGTGCACGTAGCGGTACTCCAGCACCGAGTGAACGCCGCCCCCGATGTCATCGAGCGCGCCGGTCAGCGCCGCGCGCCAGCGCACCCGCGGGCGCTCCTGCATTGCTCGTCGCAATGCCTCGGGGGTAGTGCGGCGTCGCGCACAGGCGGCGACCGGCCAGAAGAGCGCCTCATCGAAACGAGCCGAGGCCAGCGCCAGGTCGAGTACCGTCTCCTCGACCCGCGTGCGGGGCGGAACGCGCACAGGGTGGCGCGCAACGGCCAGCCGGGCTGACTGATGGACAACGATGCGCGGCGCCCCGGCTCGGCGCTCGCGGCCCGAGACCGTGACCTCTCGCTCGGGTAGAACGGTGACGTGAATGGCGCTGGCTCGGACGTCCGTCAGCCCGTCCAGCTCCGCTGCGGTGTGATAACTCAGCGCCGCGCACGGACCCGCTCGCAGTACGGCGCCCCACAATAAGCACTCCCGGGACGGCTGACCTGTGAACGCCGCGTACACCCCTCGATACAGCGGCTGCCATCGGCTGCGGCGCAGCCGAGCGTCAATGACGGCTGTCTCCAACCCGACGCTGGGCGCCTGCCATCGTGCGACGACACCCGCCTGCGTCGCCAGCAGCAGCCGACAGCTATCGCTGAGATCGCCCGACATGATGCCATGCTCGGCAACCTCCGGCCAGGACGCAGCAAAGCGGGCAATCCCTGTGGACAACGCCGGCAGCTCCGCCCAGACTGTGGACAACGCCGGCAGCTCCGCCCAGACTGTGGACAACGCCGGCAGCTCCGCCCAGACTGTGGACAACGCCGGCAGCTCCGCCCAGACTGTGGACAAACCGGCCTCCGTTCATGATCACCCGGCTTTCTCAGTCACTGTGACTGAGAAAGCCGGGTGATCATGAACGGCCGGCGCCTCGCGGGTGCTAGCTCTCCGTGAGGTGGTCCATGTCGGGCGGGATGACCTGACGGGAGGTGAGGGCCGCCCGGAGCAGGTGCTCGGCCGAATTGATCGCCGCCCAGGCCGTGATCGCGAAGGTGTGGGCCCGGTCCAGGTCGGCCAGGCCGGTGCAGCCAAAGGAGACCCGAGCATCATGAATCGCCAGCTCGAGCTGCCGGGCAGCCTCGTTCAGGTCGACGGAACCCTCAGTTGTCTCCGGAATGCTCACCAGGTCCTCCGTCCCTGATGCCGCGGGCGAAACGCCCCGGCGAACGTCCGAGCTACCCAGCTAGATCGGCGCCATGCCAGTTCTGCAGGGCGGCATCGGCTGCGGATAGTAGATCGGGCCTCGCGATCGGGCCTCGCGACGCCGCGGGCCTCGCGATCGGGCCTCGCGATCGGGCCTCGCGACGCCGCGGGCGCGTTACTGCCGCGCGGGGTCGATCAGGAGGCCGGCCAGGACCAGCGACATCATCCGGTCGGCCTGGCCTGCGTCTCCCGGCGCGGAATCAGCGGCCAGCATCAGGCCGTGCACCAGCCGGAGCACGTCGGTGCCGACGATGTCGGTGCGGGCGACGCCGACTTCCTGGGCCCGGGTCAGCAGTGCCGTCGTAGCGTCGCGCAGCATCGCGCCGCACGAGGAGAATAGCTCCGACTCCTTGCCGAGCATCGCGAGCAGGGCGGTATTCATCGACCGCTTCGTGCTGCC
>Ga0307372_10007547_pt1 | contig 15537 bp, 18 predicted proteins | sample OX1MG_FD_202533 | JGI IMG/M metagenome (GOLD analysis project Ga0307372, IMG submission 202533) | Soil microbial communities from Risofladan, Vaasa, Finland - OX-1 | ecosystem: Environmental > Terrestrial > Soil > Coastal area > Acid sulfate soil | place: Finland: Risofladan, Vaasa | collected... | reverse complement strand
TTGGTCACGATCGGGGAATAGGCGTAAGCATGGCTCACCGCGCCTTCGAGGGCGAGTTGGAGCTGAGCGGGATCGAAGGTGCGCCGACGCCGGGAACGCGGATCCTGGGAGATCTCATCGGCCTCGATCCGCACCCGGCGCACGATCATCCGGGTGCCCTGGGGCCAACCCTCGGGCACATAATCGGCCACTGCCACCTCTGCTCCCCGCATCCCCGTGGCAGGCCGCCAGGCGTCCTTGGGGATCAACTGGATGGCGCGGCGCACCGCCACATTGCGCGCCGCCGCGATGGCGAAGTCCGCGTCCGCGCCCACTGCCGCCCAGGCCACATCGCCGGAGAACAGCCCAGAATCACAGCGCACCCTGGGGCGCTTGCTGCCCTTGGGCAGCGCGGCCACTGCCTGCCGGATCCAATTCGGGGCGGTGGGACGGGGGTCCTGGTCCCCGGCCAAGAGTTCGCCTGTGAGTATCACACCCGCCTCAGCCCAGGTGACCAGCACCGGCCGCCCGGCCCGAACCCCAGCGTAGGTCCAGCCAATTCGCTCTTTCTGGGTGCCGTACACCTCCACATCCGTGGGATCCACATCAATGGTGGGCCGCTTGCCCAGCAGTGCCCGCCGCCGCCGGCGGGGCAACGCCGCCACGTGCCGGCCCACGAGTTCCGCCTGGGCCGTGGGCAGGGCGGTCAGTTGCTCGGGCCTGAACCGGCGGGCCAGGCCCAGAGCAGTTGTGGCAGCGGGGGTCGCCGCGACGGTGCGCAGCACCGCTCCCGCGGCGTCGGCGCGCAAAGTGTCCAGGTCGGAGAAGAAGTCACCGCCCACCAGCATCGATTCGCCCAGCGCCACCAGCAACTCTCCGCCCGACACCCCGTGGCGTCGTAGTTTCAGTGGCCCCAGAAACCGGTCCAGCACGGCAGTCGCATCCAGCACTCGGACGGTCTCTGCCACCAGGGCCAATCCCGCATACGGCGTCAGCGAGGGGTCGTCACAGCGGAACTCGACCCCGGCCCTCCGGCGCGTTATCATCTTCACCTAACGGGTGCCTCCCTCTCAGCTCAATCGGTTTGGCTTCAACACCTCCGATTCTCGCTGAAAGGCGAGGCATTCGTCATATCTGGGGGCCAGCCCCGCCCCTCCCCCCAGCCGCTATTCGCGGATCTAGGTCTGAAGCTCTAGCGGGTTATTCCCCAGACTGCGCCCGTTCGGGCTGGTCAGCATGTACCCGGATGGGTAGGTCGTGAGGTACAGCGTCTGGCCGGGCTTCATCCCAGGAGCGCCGCAGTCAATGGCTATCGAGGAGTTCGAGGTCTCCGTGTACGCACCCTGGAATGAGACCTTCCACTCGCCGTTCGGCCGCTGAGACACCTGGAACGTGACTTGCGAGACCGGCCCCATGGCCTTCATGTAAGCCCGGACCGTCGTGATCGCGGCGCTCTGCTCCTGGGCCACCGAGCCGCTCGCCGCTGCCGAAGGCTGGGGTGTGGCCCTGCCCCAGTTGGTCCTGCGGAGGTAGCTCCACACCCGCTAGCCGCCGCTGCCAACATCCCACCGAGAGCCAGTACCGATCCGAACCGAGCGATGCGTCCCATGGAGAACCTCCCTACCGATCTGCTAGACCCATCGTCACACCGTTTGATGCTTTCTGAGCCCTCACCGCTCCCCAAACACCCGCACCGGGGGTCGATCCTCCAACCGAGGCTCCGGCAGGCTGAGGCCCGACACCGCGAACACGCTTCCCAAGTCCTCGGGCTCCGAAACCATCCGTGGCGGTCCGAACCCGATAGCCCGCCGCTGGACCTCGCCCTCGGGCCTCGGGCCCAGGCGCTCCGCGACGAACTCCGGGGTGATCCACACCCGCCGGGTCGGCGCGCCCTGAGCGATAGCCCGCTGAAGCAGGGACTCCATGCGGGTCTCCACTCCCCGCAGCCCCGCCTCATCGGTCCCCGCGTAGCCGGTCACCACCAGCTCCAAAGCATCCGGCGGCAAGGGCACCGTCCTGGCCGGGAGGCTGTACGCCTTCAGCAGCCGGGGCCACACGTGCGAGCCCACCACCTCCACACGCTCGGCAGGGGTCAGGCCGGGAACCTGCAACACCTCGCAGCGATCCAGCACTGGGGCGGGGATCGAGTCGAGCGAGTTCGCCGTCGCCACGAAGCTCATCCCAGCCGTGGGGAACGGCACCCCAAGGTAGCGGTCTGTCCAGGTGGTCGAGCCCAGCAAGTCCAGCAGCCACGCCGTGGGCGAGGCCCCGTGCCAGTTGCGACCGGTCTTGTCGATCTCGTCGAGCACCACCACCAGCCGGGCCGTCCCAGTCCGCCGAATCGCCCGGACGATGGCTCCCGGCTCCGCCGAGCTATAGATGCGGTCGGCCCCGGCGATGTACGCCTCGTCGAACGCGGCCATGGGCACCGGCACCACCTCGCAGGGCTGGCCCAGGGCGTCCGCCATCGCGCGCGCCAGCGCGGTCTTGCCGGTTCCCGGCCGTCCCACCAGCAGCAGAGGCCGCAGGCGATGGTCCCCGTCTCACACGCGCTCCAGGTGGGCGGCGGCCGCCACCCGATCCGCCAGGATAGCCTTCACGCCTGCGTGGCCGCCATGGGCCGCGTCGAGCGCCCGCAGGGCAGCCAGACCACCCCGCCGCTTGGCGGGCGGCTCATCCCAGGGCAGGTCGGCCATCAGCCGCAGCCAGGCGCGCTGATGCGTGGCCTCGTCTTGCGGGACCCCCGCCAAGCGCTTGACGACCGCTTCCACCTCGGCCTTGACCGCCGGGTCCGCCTCAGCCACCGCAGCCCTCGCGCGGTCCTCCACGGACTCCGGGGCGGCCGCTTGCCGCTCCCGCGCCGCCTCGATAGCGGCCTCCGCCCTCTCGCGGGCCTCATCCTCTCGATCCGCTTCCTCGTCGAGAGCCTGCCGCCGCAGCGGACACTCGGCTCGGGCCAGAGTCGGATGCAACAGACCGCAGTCGGGGCATGGGCGCTCGGAGTCACCACCATAGCGAGACATTGAGCAACCCTCCTAGCCAGCCACCAGGGCGCGCCCACAGAGCGCGTATCTGTCCCCCGAGGGACTGGTGGTGGCGCTCGGCCCGCTGGTCGGGGCCGGCGACTGACTGAAGTCTACCCCGAGACCGGGGAGGTTAAATGCCCCGCCGCGTCCGGGCCTTGGTCTCCGCCGCCAGGTCGGCTTGCAGATCGGGCCAGCCAGCGCCGTGTGCCCGGAGACGGTCGAGGGCGACCCTGAGGACATCGGCCTCGGCCACGTGCTCACCGGCCGCCAGCGCCTCGGACAACAGCCGTCGGACCCATGCCTCACTTTGCAGCCGTGCCCACTTCCTCCCTTCTACTGGTCCGGCAGGCTCCCCGGCGCGCTCGTTGACCCAGGCCCGATTCCAGCAGTAGCCGCCACGCCGCGATAGGGTCGCTTCCGTGCCTGGCCCTCATCGAACCGAGCAGCCCTTGCCTCACACCGGGTCCGCAAGCCCCAGGTTGGATGGTTGAAACCGATGTCGACCTGTTCTCGGGCCCTGCTTCCAGCAGCTCGGCTACGATCAGCCCGCCAGCCTTGCCCTGCGTCACTCCTCGGAATCGAGGCCCAACCCTGGAACGTCCCATTTGCTTTCCCTGCGGCATCCTCCCGCGCCAAGGCAACAGCCACGCTGCGACTGACTGTGAAACGGTTTAACACCAACGAGGAGTTCGGCGCCCCAAATCCTGAACTCGGTCGAACCACTACGACTTCCCCGATACTCCACCAGCCTTCTCCCGGGGCCCCTCTGCGCTCGCTACTTGCAATCCCCGTAAATGTCACCTTCCCCAAAGTTGGGGACTACCGGATCGTTGCCAGACTACCCAGCCACGAAAGATCCCGTACCTGGTCCTTCACCGTGGTCGGCCAGCAACTTCCGGCGATGATCGGCCCGCAGCCGCCCGCACCAGGGCTGTTGCAGCCACCTCCGGGGTCCGCCTGAATCTGACCCTGCCCTGGTCGCCCAGTTAGACAAGGCACGTATGTTCCCGTGGCCATAGGCCATCGCGGTTGAACTCAGGCCGGCGCTCCACTTCAGGAGAGGGTTCTTGCCCGGCACCTGGCGCTCCTACCCGCCCCTGGCAGGAAGCGGGTGGGGAAGGCGCTCCACCAGCCCTCGCCAACGGGGGGGATCCAAAGAGCTCATGACTTGACTCTTCCGCGATTCTGGCAAGTGCGGTGGGACTCGCCCTCCAGGACCAGCTCGTGGGCAGGTTGACCAATTTGCTCCACCAGCCTTCGCCCCGGCGTTGTCGCGCCGGGCATCCCTTCCCGCACCCCAGGGTCGCCAGCTACAGGATCGATGATCGGAACCGGACCTCGACCTGCTCTCGGGCTGCGCCCGGGCTCTGCTGCCAGGTAGCTCGGCTACGATCGGCCCGCCAGGCTTGCCCTGCGTCGCCCCTCGAAATCGGGGCCTCCGCCTGGAACATGCCATCTGCCTTCCCTGCGGCATCCTCCCACGCCAGGGCAACAGCCGCGCGGCGGCTGACTGTAAAACTGTTTAACACCAACGAGGGGCGCCGCGCCCCAGATCCTGAACTCGGTCGAACCACTACGACTTCCCCGATACTCACCGCCGCCGGATGGCCCTCCGCAGCAGCCAGGTTCAGGAGCCTGCCCTTGGCGAGCAGGTAGACCCGGCGACCATTGGTCAGGGTGTGCTCACTCCGATAGGTGATTGACGGTCTTGGCTTGGCGTGCCAGACTCAGCCCCAATGGAGGGTTACGCCGCGTCGGCCGTCGATCTGATCTCGAGCAGCCGCTTCTACCATGACGCTGGAATCGAGGTTGCCGCAGTTCGCGACGTCTCGCTGACTTTCGAACGTGGCGAGTCGGTGGCCATCATGGGGCCGTCGGGATCGGGGAAGACCACTCTTCTCAATCTGATCGCCGGCCTGGACCGGGCCACGGATGGAGAGGTGGTCGTGCTCAATCAGAGCTTGACGGGTCTATCTGAGTCCGATCTGACACAGTTCCGTGCCCAGAACCTGGGGCTGGTATTCCAGGAGCCTCACCTTCTCGCCGGCCTCTCTGCTCTTGAGAATGTGATCGTGGCACGATTGCCGTGGGAGAAGCGGTCGGAGCTCGAGCCTCGAGCCCGGGACCTACTGGCCGTCCTGGGGCTTGAGGCGCGCGCGGGCCACCCTCCTTCGAAGCTCTCCGGTGGGGAGCGCCAAAGGGTCGGAGTTGCGAGAGCTCTTCTGGGACGCCCTGCTCTTGTAATCGCGGATGAGCCGACCGGTAATCTCGATGTGGGGGCCACGGGCGAGTTGCTGAGGTTCTTGGAGGAGTTGCGCCAGGACCTTGGGCTGACCCTCATCGTGGCCACTCACGACAATGCCGTGGCGGAGACCATGGACCGCACGGTGCGCATGTCCGGCGGCCGGGTCATAGCGGGGTAGTGGCCGGTCCAAACGCGGCGCGCGGGTTGGGGCAGTCGCAATGTGGCGCTTAGCCGGAAACGAGCTACGCGGCCAGTGGCGGCTCACTGCCCTGGTTTCCTTCGGGCTGATCTTGGCCGCCTTCGCCTACGTGGCCCTGCTTGGCACCGCGTCAGGCACCACGGCCGTGCTCACCGGGGACATCGGCAAGGCTTGGAGTACGCCATATGACCTGTTGGTCCGTCCTCCCGGGGACGTAAGCAAAATGGAGCGGAAGCAGGGCCTCGTCAGTCCCAACTTCATCAGCAGCATCAATGGTGGGATCACCAACGAGCAGCTCAACGCGATCCGGAAGATTCCCGGGGTCACGGTGGCAGCTCCGATCGCCATAGTCGGGTATGTTCCCTTTCACGCTACGTACGAGGTTCCCAACGTGCCCGCGATATTAGGAGCGTCGCCGCTGATGGTGCTCCGAGTGACCACTTCGGAGACCGGCGACGCCGGCGCGGCCCACTACCCCCCCACGACACAATACTTTGTGATCGCTCCCAAAGGGTCGATCACCTACCAAGGTTTCACCACCACGTTGACATACGACGGCGAGTCGTTCACTGGGTGCGATCGAGGCGGTGTGTTCTGCAGCGCGGGGACCGCATCATGCATCCCGGCGAGTTCATGCCCCGACGGCGCAAGAGCCGGGAAGTACTCAGCCTCCTTGAGCGTCCCCATATGGGTGATGCTGGCGGGCGTCGACCCCGCCGCCGAGGCCGAGCTCACCGGAATCAAAGGCGCCATTGTCAGAGGAAGCTTCCTGCCTGCGGCCGAACAGACTCTAACGCCCGGAGCGTCAGGTTCAGTGCAAGTTCCGGTTATAGTCAGCACGCGCTCGTTCATCGCCGAGACGGCGCGCATGAACGTATCGGTTGCTAACAACCCGGCTGCGGTCTTGGCAGGCTCGAGCTTGTCTGCCGTGAAGGCATGGCGGCCAGTCAGCCACACCATGACCAGCATTCAATCGCTCTACGCTCAGGCGATCAACTCGTCCGGGGCTCTCTTGACGGACCTTCCCAATGTCGCGGTCCCCGGTCCAGTGACGTATGCCGGAGTCGTCCCAACGCATCTGCAGGCCATCACGGTCCCGACTCAAACGAGTGAATTGGCCAACCCGAATTGCATTGGCTGCGCGACGACAGACATCCCTCCTGAGGCCTACGACACATGGTTCCGGACCTTAGCCGTTTCAACTCGTAACGCATCGAACTTTGTGTGGGGCTTCCACGTAGTCGGAGCGTATGACCCTAGTCGGATCCAGGGATTCAATGTCTTAGCGGGAGGGAGTCTGAGCGCATATGCGCCACCAGAGGCGGTCTTGCCCGATGGCAAGCCCTTGCTGCCGACTCGGAATCCTGCGGGGCTGATCACTAGTCCTCCGCTCATGCTTACCACCCTTGCTGGGGCACAATTCTTCGCGGACAACTACTCGCAAGGGCAGGGAGCAGCGTTCATCAGTGCGATCCGGGTCCGGGTTGCCGATACCGAGAAACCATCAAATGGGGCTCAAGCAAGACTGGAAGGAGTAGCGATGGCCATCCACGAAAAGACGGGCCTTGACGTTAGCCTAGTGAAGGGTTCGTCGGCATTGCCCGTCAGCATCAGCCTTCCCAAGCAAAAGTTTGGCGAGCCACTACTCACTGTCACCGAGTACTGGGGCAAGGAGAGCGCCGCGATCACCTTTCTCCGCGGCTTGAACACCGAGTCGTTGATCCTGTTTATTCTGACTCTCGGGGTGGTACTAGCCCTTCTCGGCGTAGTTGGACAGTTGGGCGTCAGGCGCCGGAGCCAGGAGTTCGCGATGCTACGGGCGATCGGCTGGCCGCTGGGAAAGGTGGTCAGGCTGGTCCTCACTGAGATGGCCCTACTCGGCGCTGTCATCGGGGTGGCCACTGCGGTCGTCGCTGTCGGTGTAAGCCGGCTCCTGGACCCCGCAATTCCACTTGGGCCCCTCCTGCTAGTGGTCCCGCTCGTGATCGCGATGTCCTTGGCTGCGCCCCTGCCGGCTCTTCTGGGCGCGTCGCGTGGGTCGGCTGCGTCGGCGCTTGGGCACGGTGGTTCCCTGGGGCGTGTACGGATGCGCTCAGTAAGGTCGCTGGCGGTCCGAGAACTTCTGGGCCCATGGCGGATCGAGTCCCTGTTCTGCGCAGGCTCGAGCGCCATCGGATCCGGGCTTGTCGGCGGTGTCGTCCTGGTTGTCGGAGGCTTCTCGGGCCAGTTGGGGCCTACCACTCTAGGTCACTACCTCGGATCCCAAGTCGGTCCGTTGGATGTCGTACTTGTGGTAATTGCGGCAGCGGCGGGCGCTGCTGCCTCGGCCACGTTGCTTACGCTTGCCTACCTTGAGCGGCAAGTGGAGTTCTCGACCTTGAGAGCGCTGGGCTGGCCAAGAGGGTCGGTGACGACTGTGGTTGCCATCCAAGCATTGGTGCTCGGCCTGGGAGGAGGACTGGCCGCCGCGGCCGCGGTGGCCATCGAGGGGGTGGCGATCGGCGCTCCGTTACCGGTGGCTGTCATAGCCCCGCTGCTGAGCGTCGCGGTCGCGCTAGTGACCACGGCGGGAGCGATGACAGGAACAATCTCTCTCGCGTACAGGCTGGGACCAGCGGAGGCTCTAAGGGCCAACTAGCAGCCAGCAGGACGGTGAGGTCGCCCATCGGCTGGGGCAGACGGACTCACCCGAAGCGGCGATAACGCTGAACGTGATAACCTCTGCATGTGCCGACTCGCGGTGCCCGGGCCAGGCTCCTTGCAATCAGCGTGCTCACCATTAGCCTCGTTGCCGCCAGGCGTTTCGTCCTTCTCGTGGAAGTCCAAGGCGACAGCATGCTGCCCACCATGAGTGATGGCGACAGGGCACTCGCTGTTCGGACAGGATCTCGGCTTGTCCGCAAGGGTACCGTGGTTGTCGCCCGGTCCCCCGGGTCCTCGGATTCGTCATCCGAGGACCCCTTCGATGACTGCGGTCGACCCACGACACCCTGGGTAATAAAGCGGGTAGCAGCGCTCCCTGGCGATCCCGCGCCCAGTGTGACCCTGCCGTACGCCACGGCTCCAGACCCACACGCTGCGCTTGCACCCATCCCGGCAGGCCACTATTATCTGCTCGGCGACGCGGCCGCATGCATTGATTCGCGGATCTGGGGTCCCCTTCCCGCGGACCAGATCCTTGGACCGGTCCTCATCCACTGGCGCAGATCACTTGAGCCTTCTAAGAGGCCAAGCCTGCAGACCCACTAGTAGCACCGTGGACAAACGGCGCGGCTTGCGCGCGAAACAGCTTGGAATATATCTCGCTCCTCCCAAGCAGCTCCTCGTGGCTGCCGATGTCTGACACTCGCCCATCCCTCAGCACGACGATACGCTCAGCTAGCCGCGCCGCGCCCATCTTATGAGTCACCAGCAGTGTCGAGTGACCATGACTCGGACCGACCATTCGCGCATGAAAGGCTTCTTCACTAGCCGCATCCAGTCCCGCGCTTGGTTCGTCCAACACTACCAACTCCATGTCGCGCCGCAGAAAGGAGCGAGCAAGTGCAACTCTCTGCCACTCACCACCTGAAAGCCTAGCCCCGGATCGCTCTTGTTCCGCCGTGACAAAGATCCTGCTGAGCATCGTGTCATATCCGTCCGGCAAGCGTTCTGCTACTTCTTGCAATCCGACTGCTTCCGCTGCGCTCCGAATGTCAGATTGCTGATTCATTCGGCTCAGGTCGCCAATTCCAATGTTCTCTGCCAGTGTGAAGTCGTAGCACATGAAATCTTGGAAGACTGCCGATATCTTGGAGCGCAAGTCAATGACGTCAAATTCACGGATGTCCACCCCATCCCACAAGATACGGCCCCGGCTTGGATCATAAAATCGGCAGAGGAGTTTCACTATAGTGCTCTTCCCAGCGCCGTTCCGCCCTACGAGCGCTACCGTGGCCTTAGCTGGGATCTCAAAGGTCACGCCCGAAAGTATCCATGGTAAGTGGTCTGCGTAGCGAAACCACACATTCTCCAATCGAAGTCCGAGCTTCAGCGAAGCTAGCGCCGACGGCGATGATGCAATGGCTATGTCCGGCCGAGCGGTCACACAGGACTCGTACTGGGCAAAGCCACCCGCAGCTTCGGTCAGTTGCCCTATAGCCTGCATTATCCCAGCTAGACTTCCCTGTGTACCCGCCACAGCGCTGAGATAGAGGGCGATATCGCCAACGCTGAGGGATCCTCTCATCACCCAGAGGATGGACAGAACCAGCCCTCCGCCAGCGACAACGACGCCGGCGGAGCCAGACATCAGCTCGAGGACAAGCTGTCGCCGGTCCACGGCCAGTTCCAGGGAGTTGATCGTCGCGAGCTCTCCCTGCATCCTATGGTGGATGTACCGCCAAAACCCGAACAGTCTCAGCTCTCTGGCTGCTGGCTCATCTTGCTGGAGCATGGTGTAGAAGACCTGGCGACGGAGGTGCGATGCGGTCTTCTGCTGCGTGCGCAGTCTCAGCCGCCCAAGAGATAGCTGGATTGCCATGTCCGGGAGCGCGGCTACACCCACAATCGCGGCCAGAATCGGGGCGATAAGGGCAAGACTCAATAGGAAGCCGGCGAGCGTCACAAATGCAGCGATCAAGATGACAGCCGACTGTAAGGCCTGGCTAGGTGCGGATTCTCCGGCCACCTGAGCCAGCCGAAGCCGGTCCATCGCCGCGGGATCTTCGAATGAGCGGATTCCGGGATTCTGCGCAACCGCTGCAAAGAGACGCCCCTGCATCGAGAGGGTCGTGGTTCGCCGCAGCGTCGATATCCCATAAACAACGACCGGCTGGCACCAGGCTCCCGCCAGAGTCGCCACGGTAATACCGACTCCTAGGCCGATCAGACTTAACGTCGTGGCACTCTTGCCAACCAGATCGTCCACAATCAAGCGGACAAGTAGCCCGACGGCGACTGGCACGGCCCCCGACCCAAAAGCGACCGCGACCACCATCCCTGCTGCCATGGGCTGTTCCCGGACGCAGAGCGTAAGCAGCCGCCAAAGGCGGAGCCCAGACGCTCTGGCTCGCAAAGTTTGAACTACGCCGAGCCACTCACTGGCGCCAGGAAAGCGGCAAGCGCCTCCTGGGCTACGTGAGTCTTGCTCGCGACAGCGCCATCCTTCCCAAGCCGGAAGAACGTTGGGAAGACACCAACCTGAAAGGCAGAACTGATTGGTCCGAAGTCGGGCTCTACTGCCACCTTTGCGAAGCCCTTTGCCATACCGATGAGATCGGCTCCCGTCATCGCATCGCCAGCCACGACGACAAGCGTTAGCGGGGAAGCGCCCTTCTGCTTTTGGGCGGCCGTAGCCAAAGCGCTCATGTGGGTGCGACACGTGGGGCACTCCGCAGCGAAGAACGCCAATAGACCGCCCGCCTGACTCAACACTGTGGACGTCACGACGCCTCCATCCACGGTCCTCGCCTCGAAAGCTGGAATGACCTCATGCGCCTTGAGTCCCGTGTTTACCGCCTGGGTCCCACCCTCTCTCATCGACCTTAGGGATTCGGCTACACTGCGCAGGCGCCGGATGACAGCCAGATTCAGTACCATCAGTGCAGCCATACAAGTGCTCAGCAGGATCACGACCGTCCATAAAGCGAACAAATTCCTCCTCCTTAGAATCAGTACCAGCCGTTACTGGTCAAGCCCTGGTCGGGCCCGCACTCGCAGGGGAAGTGAATAGCCATGTCAGGTCGTCGAGAAGGACGACTGTACCTGCCAGTAGAATACCCACGGCAGAAGCGATTGCCATCCCGAGCACACTTTGATGCTGTGAGAACCCGGTCACCGTCGAGATCAAGCCGAACCCCACAAGAACCAAGAGGAATGCATTCCGGCCTACGTCCACCAAGGACATAGGCCGTGCTCGACCAGCTCCGAAGCAGTTGCATGGCCCCACGCTTCCCCGCCTGAGCGCGATCGCGATGACTGCAGTGTAAGCAGCGATAAGCATGAAGGCGGCTACGTATCCAAGCACTCGGGTCCGCGGCACTACGACCAAGAAGATGCAGGCCATTTCGGACGTGATTGCTAACGCGGCTGTTGGCACTGCCCACTGCGGCCTGGAAACGGGTAGCTTGCGGATCGCTGATGCAAACGCCACGAAGGCCGCCTTCGACTTGGCGTTGCTAAACGCAGATACCGCGAACGTCAGGCAGAGGGCGACGGCACAAGTCAAGGATACGTAGCCCATCGCGTTCTCCCTTGTGACCTTGCTGCAAGGCTAAATCCAGCCGGACCGCCGCTGACGGCCTACAGGCAGGAGGTGCAGGAAGGGAGCAGATGGCAGTCGCATTGCAGAATGCATGTGGAATATGCGCTGCCGCAGTAGGTGCAACAGTAGTGATTCCCGGTTCCTGCGCAACAAGCAGACGCCTTCAGATGGGGTACCAGCTTGTCGAGCAGTCGCTCACCAATTGACGTAAGAACTTTCATAGCAGTCCTCTCCTGTAAGTGTGGTGCGCAAGTGCGTATCTACGTGGGCAACTCTTGCTGCGGCGACTCTACATAGGCACACCCTCCAGCGATTCCGCATCTGGACCCTAGCACTCGGCTGGCCCCTTGTCAAGCGTGCCTGTTACCTCCGCAGGGGTCCGTCAAAGTCGCCATCGCGAACTTGGAGGTCACTCGAGCGCTAGGGTTTGCGTTGGGCTCCTGCGGCTTGAATGAACTGCGGGAGCGGCTGCGTTGCCCAGGCTGCCGCGACTCTTAACGGGGACCTGATTACCTCTGTTGTGGCTCAGCGACTCTGCCCAGTCATGAACGCCTGGGTTACGCTGAACTCGGCTGCGCAGAAGCGGGGCGGTCAGCCTGGAACAGGTGGCCCTGCTGCTGGGGACGGACACGCACCAGGTGCAGTGCCCCGATCGTCAGGTTGCCCAAGCCGGCCACCAAGGCGTGCGCGTGGAGCACATACCTGTTCCCTGGAGGACGGCGGTGGCGCTGGCCTACTGGTCAGCGCCGGCGACCGCTTAGAGTCTACCCCCGAACCGGGGCGGGCAAGTCGTCGGTGAGGGAATCTGGAGATGGGAGTCCGGCCGCTCCGTCGAGGGGTGCCTCACCCCGGAGCCACTGCCTCCAATCGCGGAGGTGGGCAGCCGGCCAGGCTGGGCGTGGCTTCAGACTTGTCCGTAATCCAGGTCGGCTGCGGCCATCTCTCCCATGACCACGTCCCCAAGTGGAGCACGTTGTCCTCTAGCCTGACGGTCTCCCAGCCCCCGGGGTCGAGAGTGTCCACATGCGGAGGGGCTGGTGCCCGGAGCTAAAACCCGTCCCGCAGCCGAGCGGCAGGGCACCCCAGTTGAGCCGGCACACGTTGTCCACCAGCTCAGGCGGCGTGGATGTCCTTCGGATCGGGAAGGTGCGGCAGCGGCGTGGGGTCCGACGCGAGATCACCCCAGGTCTGGTCTCCATCGGCACCCTGCCGCCAGATCCCGTAGTTGACCGCCGGCATCTCGCCAGCAAGCGCCGCGAGTTGCTCCCGGCTCCAGCGCAGCCGCAGACGCGCCGACCCGGACCCACCGGGTCGCCCGGCGAGACACGAGTCCCTCGCCTCGAGGACGACCCCGCCAGCCGTTCGCACCACCAGGCCCAGATCGGCTCGGGCCAAACCGCACCTGCGCCACAGCCCCCTCTCCCCCGCCCAATCCCCATCCATATATAGGAACGTGCAGAGCAACGGCCCGACGACCACGACCAGCCACAGTCAGGCCGCCGCCAGAAGACCCACCGACTCAGCCAGTGGCGGACCAGACCTGTAGACGACCTCGATGAGCATGCCCGCACCGGCACCGATGGTGGCCCCCACCGGCAGGCCGAGCAGCCGCTTCCAGTTGAGCCTGACGGACGGACGGAACGCGGCCCACGGGGCTTGGGCGGGTCCCATCGGCGGGATGAACCGGTCACCGTGGAGGTAGGGGGATCTGCCGGACCCCTCGGACGGGTCCTGTGCAGCACGTGGCGCAACCAGGCCCTGGTGGTGCGGGTTCCTCCAAAGCGCCAGGTCCCGCCCGATGGCAACCGCCTCCGGGACGAGGAGCGCAAGAATGTCGGCTCGGAAGCTGGCTGAGCTGGGGACCAGCGTCCGGCCCAGCCGCCCTATCCCAGTCGCCAACAGGGTTATCGCGATCGCCCCAGGCACGCTGGTCATCGCCAGCCAATGGTCGTGAGCGTGCCCCATCGTCTGGCCGCCCAGAACCAGGATCCAGACGGCCAGCATGCCGAGCGCGCTCGACAAAGGGCCTGCCACGGCGACCCATGGGAACACCCGGAGCCCGACGAGCCGAGCTCGCGGCCTGGGGAACCACGCCATCGAAAGAGACCGGGCCAGGACACCGAAGAGAACCAGCACCGGAAAAGCCGGATCGGCACCTCGGACGATCTCGTGGACCGCGACGGCACCGGCCATTGAGGCGATCACGGAGCCGACTCCGATGAAGGGATAGTGCCAGAGGGGCGCGAACCGGCGCCTCCAGGCCCGCTCCACCTCTCCCGGCCCGTCGCCTTTCCACATCCCCCACACCCAGCCAAGCAAGGCCCCGGATATGCACACGATGCAGAACACCCACCAGGCGACCAGCACAAGCACGACGACGACTCCCGCCACCAGGATCAGGAAGGCGAACTCCTCACCAAACCCGTCTCCACTGCCCACCTCAGTCGCCTCGGCCTTGAAACCCTGGTCCAGGCAACCTTCTGCTGGGAGGAGAGTCAGGGTTCGAGGACCTGGGCCGGGCGAAGCCCATGGGCTTGCCCCCGGTCCCATTCGCCAGCGGGCTGAGGGCCTCGCGGATCAGCTCCCGGGTGATGGGCACCGGCCAGACCGCGTCGAACCCCAATCGGAGAGCCCGCAGCAGGCATGCCTCCAGCCGGCTCTCGACCCCACGCAGTCCGGCCTCGTCACGGCCCGCGTGCTCGGAGACGACACAACGGAGGGCGTCGTCGTCGAACGGCATGAGGGCCTCGAACAGGCCGTACGACTCCAGCAGCCTCGGCCAGACGTGGAGGCGCGCCGCGTCCAGCCGCTCCTGCATGCCCAGCCCCGGGATCCGCACCACGTCGCAGCGGTCCAGCAGCGGCTCCTGGATCGTCGCGAGCTCGTTGGCGGTGGCGATGAAGAGCACCTCGGAGAGGTCGAAGGGAAGCTCCAGGAACCGGTCGGTCCAGGTGGCGTGCCCATCGAGCAGCTCGAGCAGGCTCGGCGCGGCCGAGCGGCTGTCGTTGCTGGACCCCGACATCACCTTGTCCAGCTCGTCGAGGACGACCACCAGCCGGGTGGTCCCCGCAGCGCGGATCGCCTTCATGATCACGCCCGGCTCGCCATCCCGATACGCGCGGGAGCAGCCCACCAGGTAGATGCCGTCGTGCACCGCGGTGGGCACGCTCACGAAGGCGCACGGCCGGTGGATCGCCGCCGCGACCGCCCGCGCCAGCGAGCTCTTGCCGGTCCCGGGCGGGCCCACCAACAGCAGCGGCCGAAGCCGGTGCCCACTGTGCCCGCTGTGGGCGAGCTCCAGCATCCAGCTGCCGGCGATCCGGTCCAGCAGGCACTGCTTCACGGGCCCGTCGCCCTGATGGGCGGCGTCGAGGACCATGGCGGCCTCCTCCATGTTGACCGGCTCGTCCACTTGCGCCCGGCCCCAGGGAAGAGCCGCCACCCATCCCAGCCACCGGTCCAGGGCGCCGGACTCCTCGGGGTTCTGCGCCCGGGCCGTGATGGTGGACTCCACCATCTCCCGAATCTGCTCGGAGCAGTCCGCCACGGCCTCCCGAGCACGGTCTGCCAGCGACTTCGGCAGGAAGGCGTGCCACGGCGGCTTGACAGTGTCTGGCTCTTCCTCATGGTCCAGCTCCTCGGGGCTGAGGTACTCGGGGTCAAAGTCCTCGTGGTCGAACTCCTCGCTCATGCCATCCCCTCCTCGTCCACCGGCCTGCCCGCGGTTCGAGCGCCGTCCTCAGCCCAGAGCGGATCCGAGGAGAGCCCGCACGCGAGGTCCGCCGCCAGGGCCAGCCCGTAGTTGTCGACGGTGGTGGAGGGCCGGGCGTGCCCGAGAGCTGCC
>Ga0307372_10007543_pt1 | contig 15546 bp, 14 predicted proteins | sample OX1MG_FD_202533 | JGI IMG/M metagenome (GOLD analysis project Ga0307372, IMG submission 202533) | Soil microbial communities from Risofladan, Vaasa, Finland - OX-1 | ecosystem: Environmental > Terrestrial > Soil > Coastal area > Acid sulfate soil | place: Finland: Risofladan, Vaasa | collected... | reverse complement strand
TCGCCGGATGGTGCGCCTGAGCGAAGAGGAACCCGAAGCCGAGCTCGTCGATCGACCGCTCGATCTTCTCCGGCGGCAGCTCGAGCTGGAAGCCGAGTGCCTCGAGCACGTCCGCGGAGCCGGTCTCCGACGACGCCGCGCGGTTGCCGTGCTTCGCGACCCCCGCGCCTGCCGCAGCAGCGACGAGGGCCGCCGCGGTGGAGATGTTGTACGTGTTCGCGCCGTCGCCGCCCGTGCCGACGACGTCGACGATGTCGGTGCGCGTGGGGTGGACGTGGAGGACGTGCTCGCGCATCGCCTCGGCGCACCCCGCGATCTCCTCCGCCGTCTCGCCCTTGGCGCGCAAAGCGACGAGGAAGCCGGCGATCTGGGCCTGCGTCGCCTCGCCGCCCATGATCTCGCCCATCGTCGCGCGGGCCTCGTCGCGCGAGAGATCGTGACCGTCGAGCAGGCGCGTGATGACGGCCTGGATCACAGGCGCCCCGCGAGGAAGTTGCGCGCGAGCGCCGGGCCGTCGGGTGTGAGCACCGACTCGGGATGGAACTGGACGCCGACCGCCGGGAGCTCGCGGTGCCGCACCGCCATCACTTCGCCGTCGTCCGCGAACGCCGTCGGCTCGAGGGACTCGGGGAGTCTCGTCGCCGCGAGCGAGTGATAGCGGCCGGCGTCGAACGGGTCGGGTAGCCCCGCGAACAGGCCGCGTCCGCCGTGCCGCACCGGGCTCGCCTTCCCGTGCACGAGCTCGCGCGCGTAGCCGACCTCGCCGCCGCACACCTCGACGAGCGCCTGGTGGCCGAGGCAGACGCCGAGCGTCGGAGTGGTGGGGAGGAGACGCTCGAGGATCGCGCCGGTCGCGCCCGCGTCGCGCGGCCGGCCGGGGCCGGGAGAGACGACGAGGTGCGACGGCGCCAGCCGCTCCGCCTCGTCTGCGTCGATTTCGTCGTTACGCCGCACCACGACCTCCTCGCCGAGCGCCCCGAACAGGTGGGCGAGGTTCCACGAAAAGGAGTCGTAGTTGTCGATGAGGAGGATCACACCTGCTCCGACTCTGCCAGGTCGATCGCCGCCTCCAGAGCGCGCAGCTTGGCGAGGCACTCCTCGTGCTCGGCGGGTGGGTCGGAGTCGGCGACGATCCCGCCGCCCGCCTGCAGGTGCGCGACGCCGTCGCGCAGCCAGAGCGTCCGGATCGCGATGCACGTGTCGAGCTCCCGCTCGGCCGGCAGGCAGTAGCCGACGGCGCCCGCGTAGATCCCGCGCCGGAAGCCCTCGAGCTCACTGATGATCTGCATCGCCCGCACCTTCGGCGCGCCCGAGACCGTGCCCGCGGGGAAGCAGGCCCGCAGCAGATCGAACGGGGTCACGCCCTCCCGCAGATCGCCCGAGACCTCGGAGACGAGATGGGTGACATGGGAGTAGCGCTCGGGCTCCATGAACCGGTCGACGCGCACCGATCCCGGCAGGCACACGCGGGAGAGGTCGTTGCGGCCGAGGTCGACGAGCATCGTGTGCTCGGCGCGGTCCTTCTCTGACGTGAGCAGCGCGGTCGCGTCGCCACCGCCCGGCCACACCGTCCCCGCGATCGGGTTCAGCTCTGCCCGTACGCTGGAAGCGCCGGCGGCGAAGCCACCGGCGCCCGGCGGGGAGGTCGGGTCGCCTTCGGCGACCCTGGGACCGCTGCACTTGACGACCGTCTCCGGCGAGCTGCCCACGAGGGCGAGGTCGTCGAGCTCCAGGAGGAAGAGGTACGGCGACGGGTTGACGCGGCGCAGGGCGCGGTAGAGCTCGACCGCCGAGGCGGACGTCGGCCGCTCGGCGCGTTGCGAGACGACGACCTGGAACACGTCGCCCTCGCGGATGTGCTCCTGCGCCCGCTCGACGCGCCGAAGGTGTTCCTCGCGCGACGGCTCGCGCACGAGCGGGCCGCGCGGGCCGACTCCCCGTGGAACCTCCGGCTCCGGTCCTGCGAGCGCGCTCGCGTCCCCCCGCAGGAGCTCGGCGACGCCGCGCGCGTGGTCGAAGCGGACGAGGACGTCGGGCACGAGCCAGCGGCTTTCCGGCGTCTCCGGACCGTCGGTGGGGAGCCGTACGGTCGGCTCGATCCGCGCGACGGCGTCGTAGCCGAGGTAGCCGAAGACCGGTTCCGTGAGGCGTCGCGCCGCCTCGAAGTCGACGATCCGCGCGCCTGCGCCGACGAAGCTGTGGCGCCCGAGCCGGCCGCGCTCGACAGACTCGAGGAGGAACGCGCCGCGCGCGCCGTCCCGCAGGCGGAGGTACGCCCCGAGCGGGGTCAGGAGGTCGGTTGCGATTTCGATTTCTGACATGGAAAAAGGCTCCTCGCGGAGCCGGATCGAGCGGACGGGGTGTTCGGCGTGCTCAGCGCACGCGCAGGCTCCCGCCGCGCTCGGCGCGCCACAGCCACCAAGTCCGGACGGAAGTCATGGCCGGAGAGTACCGCGCGTTTGGCTCAGATGAGGTCGACGACGGGGAAGCGTGTGTCGGCGTCGAGACAGGCCGCCGCGAAGAGCGCCGCGCCGAGGTCGCCGGTGAAGAGAGAGTGGCGGCGGGCGCTGTTCGCCTCGGCGAGCCGGTCCGCCTGGAGGAGCGCGTGGAGGGCGAACCGGCGGGCGCGCTCGAGCCAGCGCTCGTCGCCTGTTCGCGCGAAGGCCTTGAGGAGCGTGTAGCCGTTCCCGGCAGTCCCGTGGCAGAGCCCGGCGCCCTTCTCGTCGCCGTGCGCCCCGGCCTGCCAGACCAGCTCCGCCCCCGCGAGAACGAGTTCCTCGTCGAGATAACTCCAGGCGCCGCTGATCACTCCCGGCGCGCCCGTGCACCACTGGACGCAGATGCGACCGTCGCGCGGCCGAACGAGCGGCCGATCGACCGCTCCGGGCCAGTTGGCGAGGCCATCCTCGCGGACTGCACTCCGGGCCAGCACGACGGCCGTCTCGGCCGCAAGCTCGTCGTCCGGCTCGACCCGGAGGAGAGCGAGCGTGTTCCCCGCCGCACCATGGAGCGTGGTCAGGCCGTGGTAGTCGTCGTCCTGGCGCCAGACACCGTCCTCGCGGCGACGCGCCCGGAACGCCGCGGCGGAGGCGCGCGCCGCGCTCAGCCAGCGCTCTTCGCCCGTCCACTCGTGCATCGCGAGCGCCGCGAGGAGCGTTCCCGGCGCACCCCAGCTGATGTCGTCGGTCGGGTTGTCGGCGTTGCCGAGGACGAGCGCGTGGAGGTCGTCGGCGAGCGCCGCGTCGCCGGTGAGGCGAAAGGCGACGAGTAGCGGGCCCGTCTCCCCGTCGAGGAGCGACGCCGGAGTGTGATGCTCGTCCTCCCGCGCAGCCGGCGCGGCGCGTTCGCGCTCGAGGGCGCGCAGAGCGGCCGCCCCGAGATCGAGCGTCGTCTCCGCGTAACCGCTGCGGCGCAAGATGTCGAGCGCCCAGACGACGCCCGCCGCCCCGGAGTAGAGCGCGCTCAGCGGCTCGCCGTCGCGGTACGCGTCCCAGAAATGGGCCGGCCAGAGCGTGTCGGCGTCGAACGCGGCGTCGGTGTCCGCCACGATCGCGGCGATCGCGTTGCGGACGCGACCCTCGTTCCACGGCACGTCCGTCAGCGGCTCGAAGTACTCCGGGTCGTAGAGCATCAGGCCGCGAACACGTGGCCGGCGTCTTCGAGCGCATCGACGGCGCGGGCGAGGTCGGACGAGCGAACGAGGACGTAGTCCGTCTCGAAGGTCGAGATGAGGAAGATCGGCACCTCGGCCTGCGCGAGCGGCTCGACGAGCGACGCGATGACGCCGGTGAGCGAGAAGTCGAGCGGCCCCCTCACCTCGAGCACCGTCCAGCCGCGGTCGACGCTCTCGCCCTCCGGCACGTCAGGGTCGCGGCAGACGACCGACACCTCGTGCTCCGTGCGCGTCACCGACCGGAACGGGCCCTTGTCCACCCAGTCGGGCAGCTCCGAGCCCGGCTCGAGGCGGACGACGGCGTAGCTGTCGGGAAGCGTCCGAAGTTGCACGCCGGGACGCTACCGCGGAGTTGCCGGGGCCTGACGCAGCTAGATTCGCTCGTGGTGGAGATTCCGGAACTTCTCGAGCAGCTGATCACGACGCCCGGCCCGTCGGGGCAGGAGCGCACGGTCGCCGCTGTCTGGCGGAAGGCCGCCGCGGCCGTCGGCGAGGTCTCCTCCGACGTGCTCGGCAGCTCGTGGGTGCGCGTTCCGGGCACAGCAGGCGCTCCGTCGGTCGCGATCGTCGGCCACATCGACGAGATCGGCCTCGTCATCACGCATCTCGGGGACGACGGCTTCGCCGCGGTGCGGCCGATCGGCGGCTTCGACCCGCACGTCTTCCTCGGCCAGCGCGTCACGGTGCTCACGCGCGACGGGGAGATCCCGGGCGTTGTCCACTCGCGCTCGCAGCGGCTGAAGCGAATCACCGACCGGAAGCCGCTCGAGTACGAGGATCTCGTCCTCGACATCGGCGTGAAGGACGGCGACGAGCTGCGCGAGCTCGTGCGCCCCGGCGACGCCGCCGTCTGGCACGGCGCGCCGCTGCGCCTCCACGGCAACCGTGTCGTCTCCCGCTCGATGGACAACAGAATCGGCTGCTACGTCGCGCTCGAGACCGCTCGCCGCGTCGCCGCTCAGGGCGGAGCGCCGGGAGACGTGATCGCGGTCGCGGCGGTGCAGGAGGAGGTCGGCGATTTCGCCGGCTCCCGCACGAGCGCGTTCGCGACCGAGCCGGACATCGCCGTCGCGGTCGACGTCACGCATGCGACCGACGTCCGCGGCGGCGACCACGAGAACGAGGGCAAGGTCGTGCTCGGCGGCGGTCCGACGATCCAGCGCGGCCCGTTGCTCCATCCCGTCCTCTTCGATCTCATGTACGGCGCAGCCGAGAAGGCGGAGATCCCGGTGCAGGTAGAGGTGTCGCGCGGTCATACGAACACGGACGCCGACGCCGTCTACGTGAGCCGCCAGGGGGTCGCGACGACGCTCGTCTCCGTCCCGCTGCGCTACATGCACTCGCCGATCGAGACCGTCGATCTCGCGGACATCGAGCAGGCCGTGCAGCTGCTCGTCGCATTCGCGTCGGGTCTCGAGCCCGGCCTGAGGCTCGCCAGCTAATTTGGCTCTATGAGCCGTTCGGTCATCGTCTCCGCTGTCCGGACGCCGTTCGGGAAGCTCAGCGGCGGCCTCGCCGGGTATCCCGCGACCGAGCTCGGGGCGATCGCGATTCGCGCCGCGCTCGAGCGCATCGGCCTCGAGGGGAGCGAGGTCGACTACGTGATCATGGGCCAGGTGCTGCAGGCCGGCGCGGGGCAGGCGCCGGGGCGGCAGGCGGCGGTCGGGGCGGGGATTCCGATTGACGTCCCCTCCGACACGATCAACAAGGTGTGCGCCTCGTCCATCCGCGCCGTCGAGATCGCCGACTCGATGATCCGCGCCGGCGACGTCGAGGTCGTCGTCACGGGCGGCATGGAGTCGATGACGAACGCGCCGTACGCGCTGCCGAAGGCGCGCCAGGGGTACCGGATGGGGGACGGCGCGCTGGTCGATTTGATGATCTGGGACGCGCTGCGCTCGACGTTCGACGGGATGCACATGGTGCAGCAGGCGGCCGGTGTGGCCCGCGAGCTCGGAGTGTCGCGGGAGGATCAGGACGCGTGGGCGTTCCGCTCACACGAGCGCGCTGCTGCTGCGCAGGACGCGGGGCGCTTCGACGACGAGATCGTTCCCGTCGGCGACGTGACCGCCGACGAGTCCGTGCGGCGCGACACGACGCTCGAGAAGCTCGCTTCGTTGCGGCCGGTGATGGATCCCGAGGGGACGGTGACCGCGGGCAACGCGCCGGGCGTCAACGACGGCGCGTCGTGCGTCGTCGTGTGCTCGGAGGAGTTCGCCGCGCGCCGCGGGCTCGAGCCGCTCGCGACGGTCGTCGCGCAGGGCTACGTCGCCGACGAGTTTGCGTGGCTCGCGCGCACTCCCGCGAACGCGGGCGCGCAGGCGCTCGAGAAGGCGGGCAAGACGATCGGCGACGTGAAGCGCATCGAGGTGAACGAGGCGTTCTGCTCGGTCGCGCTCAACTCGCTTTCGATGCTGGGCGCCGACCCGGAGATCGCGAATGTGAACGGTGGCGCTGTCGCGCTCGGCCATCCGGTCGGGGCGAGCGGGGGTCGCATCCTCGGCACGATGATCCATGACCTGCGCCGCAACGGCGGCGGCCTCGGCCTCGCCGCGATCTGCTCGGGCGGCGGTCAGGGCGACGCGCTCTTGGTCGAAGTCTGAGCGAGCCGGAGCCGGTTCGCCTGGCCTCACGGGCGCCCTGACACCGTCCATTCGAGCCACGTCCAGGCGTCAGACGCCAGGACGTGTCCTAAAGGGACAGTTGTTCGGCGGCGGAGGCGAGGAACTCGAGGAGGGTCGCCGCGACGAGCTCCGGCTCGCGCAGCGTGACGTAGTGGTCCGACTCGAGCTCGACGTGGCTCGCGTTCGGCGCCGCCGCGGCGATCAGCGGGCCGATCTCGCGGAAGCCCTCGGGGTCGTGGGACACCGTGACGACGAGAGTCGGAACGGCCAGCTCGCCGAGGCGGTCCTTCGCCGGCGGCCCGGCAGGTTCGACCGGCTCGACGCCGGCGGGAAGCGGATTTGCGTCCGGCGTGGCATGCGCGAGCCTCCAGATCCGCTCGTCGATCCCGAGCGGCGCCCAGGGCTCGAGGTCGATCTCGAGCATCGCCTCGCGGTCGCCTTCCGCCTCGGCCGCTTCGTAGCGGCGCTCCATGTCCTCGGTGTACGCGCGGCCGTCGTGGCCGGCGAGGCCCGGCGCGACAAGGAGGAGCGCAGAGACCCGCTCGGGATGGGCGAGTGCGATCTCGGTCGCGATGCGTCCTCCGAGCGAGAGCCCGGCAAGCGCCGTCCGCTCACATCCGAGCTCGTCGAGCGCGGCGATCACGTCGTCGTGCCACGACCACGGCGCGGCCGGCCCCGTCGAGCGCCCGAAGAACCGCAGGTCGGTGCGGATGACGCGGAACCGCTCCGCGAGGAACGGCACGACCGGATCCCACAGGCCCGAGTCGCCGAGCCCGCCGTGGAGCAGGAGAAGCGCCGGCCCGCTCCCCGCCTCGTCGTACCAGAGCCTCGCTCCGTTCACCTCAACCGTCGGCACGGCGCGACGTTAACGTCCCGGCATGAGCTTCGAGCACGTACTCGTCGTCGGCGCCGGACAGATGGGCGGCGGCATCGCGCAGGTCGTCGCCGCGTCGGGCCGCAGCGTCTCGCTCTACGACGCCGCGCCGGGAGCGACCGAGCGCGGCCTCGCCACCATGCGCACGAGCCTCGAGAAGCTCGCGGAGAAGGGCGGCGCCGACCCCGACGAGGTGCTCGCGCGCGTCACCGCCGCCGACGAGATCACGCCCGCGGACCTGATGGTCGAGGCCGTGATCGAGGACGCGGAGATCAAGCAGGACGTCTTCCGGCGCGCCGACGCCGCGCTGCCGCCGCACGCGATCCTCGCGTCGAACACGTCGTCGATCCCGATCACGTCGCTCGCTGCAGCGACGCAACGGCCCGACCGCGTGATCGGCATGCACTTCTTCAACCCGGTGCCGGTCCTCAAGCTCGTCGAGGTCGTGCGCGGGCGGGAGACGTCCGACTACACGGCAACAGCGATCGTCGCGCTCGCCGAGGCACTCGGCAAGACGCCGGCGGTCGCGAACGACTTCCCGGGCTTCGTCTCGAACCGGATCCTCATGCCCTATCTGAACGAAGCCGTGTGGGCGCTCCACGACGGTGTCGCCGAGCCGGAGGCGATCGACACGATCGCGAAGCTCGGCTTCGCGCACCCGATGGGGCCGCTCGCGCTTGCCGACCTCATCGGCCTCGACACGTGCGTCGCGATCATGGAAGTCCTCCACGAGGGGCTCGGCGACGACAAGTACGCGCCTTGCCCGCTCCTCCGCGAGCACGTCGCCGCGGGACGCCTCGGCCGCAAGTCCGGCGAGGGCTTCTACCGCTACTAGCGAGTCCCCCGAAAGAGTTAGGCCGACTGGGTCAAGTCAGTGGGCCGATCGGCCGATTGGACCGAGCAGGAAAAGGGGGAACCACGTGCGAACGGCCAACGATCTGCGGATTCTGCTCGTCGATGACGAGCCGGCGCTCCGCGAGTTGTTGCGCGTGACGTTCGAGGGAGCCGCGTTCACCGTGACGGAGGCCGCGTCCGGCGAAGAGGCGCTCGCGCTACTCGGCGGCGACCTGCCCGACGCGGTCGTCCTCGACCTCCGCCTGCCGGGCATCAGCGGAGCCGACCTCTGCCGGCGCCTGCGCCGCGACCCCGAGACCCGCGACATCCCGGTCGTCGTCCTCAGCGGCGGTGACAGCGTCGAGCTCGAGCGCGCCTGCACTGCGGGTGCGGACGAGGTGATCGGGAAGCCGTTCAGCCCGCGCGAGCTGCTCGCCGTCGTCGAGAGGCTGACCGGTCGCGAAGGGCGGACCAGGACGCGTCCGCGCGTGGTGGTGGAGCACGAGGAGCAGCTCTTGCTCTACGCGCAGGACCTCCGCCATCTGATCGACGTCGAGCGCGCGCAGCGGCTCCTGATCACGCAGGCCTTCCGGGCGACCGTCTCCGCGCTCGCGGGCGCGCTCGAGTCGAAGGATCTCGACAGCGCGCGCCACTCTCACCGGGTGCGCGCGTACGCGGTCTGCCTGCTGGCGGAAGTCGACGCCGGGGCGCTTGACCGCGACCCCGGGGTCGAGCACGGCTTTCTCCTCCACGACGTCGGCAAGATCGGCATCCCGGACGCGATCCTCCGCAAGCGCGGGCTGCTGACGAGCGCCGAGCGGCGGCGGATGCAGGAGCACACCCTGATCGGCGAGCGGATGCTCGCGGGGATCCCCTTCCTCGAGGGAGAAGGGCTTCGCGTCGTGCGCTCGCACCACGAGCGGTGGGACGGCGGCGGCTACCCGGACGGCTTGGCCGACCACGCCATTCCGCTACCGGCGCGCATCTTCGCCGTCGCGGACTCGCTCGATGCGATGACGAGCCACCGTCCCTACCGGCGCGCGCTGCCGTGGGAGGCGGCGCACGACGAGATACTCGGGCAGTCGGGGCGCCAGTTCGATCCGGATGTCGTCGCGGCGTTCCTCGAGTGCGAGGAGCGGCTGCGCGCGACGCGCGAAGAGCCTCTCGCTGCCGCCTGACCCATCTACGATCCGGGCGTGGACTTCGACCTCACGCCGGAGCAGAAGGAGATCCGGGCGCTCACGCGCGACTTCGTCGCCGCCGAGATCGAGCCGCACGCGGCCGAGTGGGATCGCGAGCATCGCTTCCCGAGCGACGTCTTCGAGAAGCTCGCCGAGCTCGGCCTCATGGGCGTCTGCGTCCCGGAGGAGTACGGCGGCGCCGGCTCCGACTTCGTCGCGTACATGCTCGTGCTCGAGGAGCTCTCGCGCGGCGACGCCGGCGTTGGCGTGGCCGTCGCCGTCCACACGAGCGCGGTGACGCTGCCGATCCTGCGGTTCGGGACGGAGGAGCAGCGCGCACGGTTCGTGCCGCCACTCGCGAGCGGCGAGCTGCTCGGCGCGTTCGCGCTCACCGAGGCGGAGTCCGGCAGCGACGCCGGCGCGCTGCGGACGTCGGCGACGCGGGAGGACGGCGGCTGGCGCATCTCCGGCGCGAAGCAGTTCATCTCGAGCGCCGAGTTCGCCGGGACGTTCCTCTTTTTCGCGCGCACGTCGCCCGACACGCCCGACGCGCGCGGCGTCTCGGCGTTCGTCCTCGACGCCGAGCACGTCCGCGTCACCGGTCGCGAGGAGAAGCTCGGGCTCAACTCGTCGACGACGAACTCGATCGCGGTCGACACGCTCGTCGACGCCGACCGCCTCCTCCACGAGGAGGGCAAGGGCTTCCACATCGCGATGGCGACGCTCGACGGCGGCCGGATCGGCATCGCCGCGCAGGCGGTCGGCATCGCGCAGGCCGCGTACGACGTCGCGCGCGAGTACGCGAAGGAGCGCCACGCATTCGGGCGGCCGATATCGAAGTTCCAGGCAATCCAGCACAAGCTCGCGAACATGGCGACCGAGATCGAGGCCGCGCGCCTGCTCGTCCTGCGCGCGGCGTGGCTCAAGCAGAACGACCTGCCGCACACCGAGGCCGGCGCGAAGGCGAAGCTCTTCGCGTCGGAGATGGCGCGCCGCCAGACCGGCGAGGCGATCCAGATCCTCGGCGGCTACGGCTACACGAAGGAGTTCCCCGTCGAGCGGTACTACCGCGACGCGAAGGTCACCGAGATCTACGAGGGGACGAGCGAGATCCAGCGCCTCGTCATCGCCCGCTCGGTCCTCGGGATGCAGGAACGCGGCAGCTAGCCGCGGGCTGGTTGGAACCGACGCTGTACCTCACCTGTGGGCTTCCCGGTTCGGGCAAGACCACGCTCGCGCGCCGCCTCGCGGTCGAGCGCGATGCGTTGCGCTTCACGAAGGATGAGCTGGTGCTGGCGCTCGGCGGCGACCTGTACGACGACGAGCTGCGCGACCGCGTCGAAGCGAAGTTGATCGAGCTGGCCTTCGAGCTGCTCGCCGGCGGCCGCAGCTGCATCCTCGACTTCGGGCTCTGGAGCCGGGAGGAACGCGACGCGCTGCGTCTGCGCGCGCGTGCGCAGGGAGTCCGCGTGGAGCTGCACGTTCTCGAGGTCGAGCCGGACGAGCTGCTGCGGCGCATCGCCGAGCGCTACGAGGAAGCGCCGCACACGACGGCGGAGATCAGCCCCGAGCAGCTGTCGGCGTGGGCGGCGAGCTTCGAGCGTCCGGACAACGCCGAGCGGCGCCTCTTCGATCGCTAGGCACTCCGCGCGACGACGACGCCGCTGACGGCCGGTGGCAGCCACCGTTACGTCTTTGTGACGAGATCGGGGGCTTGATCAAGCGGTCGTTGACGCGCACGTGAGACTTCCGTTTCGGTTCCGGCACGGTGGCTGCCACCGGCCTTGGGTGTTGTCCTGCGAGCGAGCGGCGATTCTGCGACGGCTACGACGGCGTCCAGCGATAGCGCACGTCGGGCGTCTTCTCCTCGTTCGTCGAGCCGTCGGTGAACTCGACGGCGATCGCGCCGTGCGCTTCGTAGAAGCGCCGCGCCAGGTCGTTCTGCTGGAACACCCAGAAGTCGAAGCCGCCGGGCCGGCGCGCCTTGACGTGCTCGAACAGAGCATGGCCGATGCCGGTCCCGATCGCGTCGGGGTGGACGAAGAGATGGCTGAGCTCGTCGCCGGAGAGCAGTGCGAAACCGCGGCCGAGGATGTAACCCTCACCCTCACGCAGAGCGTTAGCGAACCACGCGAGGTTCTCCTCGTGCGTGTGCACCTCCGGCAGGAAGTCGAAGAGTGCAAACGACGGCTCGAAGGTCGCGACGACCTCCTCGACCTCCGCCTCGGTCGCGCGCCGGATCATCGGGCGTACTGTACGACCGTGCCACGCGACAGAAACGAGCCCGTCCGGCTGACGAGCATCTACACCGGCGGCGGCGACAGGGGGGAGACGAGCCTCGGCGACGGCTCGCGCGTGTCGAAGCTCGATCCGCGTATCGTCGCGCTCGGCGAGGTGGACGAGCTCAACTCCTTCGTCGGGTGGACCCGCGCCGGCCTCGATCGCATCCAGAACGAGCTCTTCGACCTCGGCGCGGATCTCTCCGTTCCCGGCGGCGACCGCCTCCGCATCGAGCAGCCGTACATCGACCGGCTCGAAGCGGAGATCGACGACGCGAACGCCAAGCTCGAGCCGCTCAAGAGCTTCGTCCTTCCCGGCGGTGCCGAGACCGCGGCGCGTCTCTACGTCGCGCGAGCGGTCTGCCGGCGCGCGGAGCTGGCCGTTCTCGCCGTCGACGGGGCGAACCCGCTCGCCGCGGTCTATCTCAACCGGCTGTCGGATCTCCTGTTCGTGCTCGCCCGCGCCGCGAACGGCGGCGACGAGCCGCTCTGGCGGCCCGGCGACTCGCGCGACTAGCACCCGCCTGTGTAGGGTCGGCGGGAGTGCACTCCCGCAAGCCTCGGAGGTAGAGCGCACCGTTGACGAAGAGCGGGGTCACGAAGCTCGTCAAGCAGCTTGCGCCGAAGCTGAGCGTCAAGCACGCAAAGGCGGCTGACAACGCCACAAGGGCGGGCGGTCAAACCGTGCGAAAGATCCAGTGGAAAGCCTCCCCAAGCACGACGATGCAGACGATCTTCAGCGCGAACGGATTGACGGTCGTCGGAAGCTGCGACAGCAGCAGCAACATCACCGTCGATGCGACGGGTCCCGTCGCCGACAACGGCGAGCTGAGAATTCAGGGCGATACCGCTACCGGCGGCCCCTTCTTCAAGAACTACGCAGGCTTCAACTCCGCGAGCATCGTGTCGCCGGTCAGCGCCGACGGTGGCCACAGCGAGGGTTCGGGCCAGCTCGTCTACGCGACGGCCGACGGGCACGTCTTGACGCTCGATTACGGATTTGACTGGGGGACGGTCGGGAACGCGACGTATCACAACACGTTCGTGGGCTGCACGCTCTACGGCTCCAACCGCTTCCGCCGGCCACGACGAGCCGGCGGAAGCGGTCGAGCTCTACGGGCGCGCGCCGTCCCGAGAGTTCCCTCGAATGGGGGCTATCGAGATTTCCATAACTAATCGAACGAGGGATACACGTTTGCCCGTTTACCCCCTACAATTCGTCCGGTTCTTACGTGGTCACGAGGGAGGCGGAGACATTGGTTGCACTGCGGCTGAGCAAGGAAAAGGCTAGGTCCATGAGTTGGCGCGGGCGGACGCAGTTCATGGTCGCTCTCGCGTTCGCCACGAGTCTCCTCGTTCTCATCACCCCCGGGCTCGCCTCCTCGGCTATCGCCCAGCGCGGCACTGCGACGACCGCCAACGCCAACGCGACGACGCTCACCATCAACGTGCCGACGGGCGTCGCAGCGGGCGACGTGATGATCGCGGAGATTACGGACAGGGGCGGAACGACGACGACGTTCCCCTCGCTGAGCGGTTGGACGAACGTCACCACGCCGGTGGACTTCGAGGGCGGCGGCGCGCACCACCGCGTGGCCCTGCTCTACAAGATCGCCGGCTCGTCCGAACCGTCGAGCTACACCTTCAGCCTCGGCGCCACGAACGCCAACGCAGCCGGCGCAATCGTCGCGTTCTCAGGCGTGGACACCTCGGGCGCGACCCCCTTCGACGTGACTCCAGGCAGCTACACAACTTGCAGCACCGGCTGCACTACCGCCGTCTCCGCCAGCGCGATCACGACGAACGACCCCAACGCTGCCGTGGTCATGTTCGCTGCGAGCTTCGAGAACCTGACCACGAGTTCCTACTCGACAACGTCGCCCGGCGCCCTTACCCAGATGTACGGGACCCTTGCCGACAAAAGCGGCAATGGAACGGTCGGTGCCGCATGGGCCACGAAGGCAACCGCCGGCTCCACCGGAACGGGTACGGCAACGCTGAGTAGCGCCAAAGACTGGGCGGCGATCCTGATCGCGCTCAAGCCGGCAGTCGTCGCGGATGCGACGCAGTCGACGTTGACGGTGCAGGCGAAGGACTCCAGCGGCGACAACCTGACCAGTGGCGGCGCGACGGTCACGATCACCAAGCAGTCCGGGACGGGCTCGATCGGCGTGGTCAGCGACAACGGTGACGGCACCTATACGGCGACCGTGACCGCGCCGACTGCGACCGGCTCGGGTGTTTTCGTCGCGACTCTTGGCGGCAGCGCGGTCAAGTCCGGCACCGGCAGCCAGACCCAGGCGACTGTCACCTACACGCCGGGCGCCGCGGATGCGTCGCAGTCGACGTTGACGCCGACGAGTTCTTCGATCACTGCGAACGGGACGGCGACGCAGGTGTTGACGGTGCAGGCGAAGGACGCCAACGGCAACAACCTGACGAGTGGCGGCTCGACGGTGACGATCACGAAGCTGTCGGGCAGCGGCTCGATCAGCGTGGTCAGCGACAACGGTGACGGCACCTATACGGCGACCGTGACCGCCCCGACCGCGACCGGCTCCGGTGTCTTCGTCGCGACCCTCAACACCAACCCGGTCAAGTCCGGCACCGGCAGCCAGACCCAGGCGACTGTCACCTACACCCCCGGCCCGGGTGCTGGGGCGCAGTCGTCGATCAGTGCCAACCCGCATACGATCAACGCCGATGGCAGCTCCACCTCGACGATCACTGTCACTGTTTATGACGCCTACGGCAACCTGACCTCGGGTGGGGACACGGTCGTGCTGCATACCGACCTTGGTTCGCTCGGCTCGGTCACCGACAACGGTGACGGCACCTATACGACGAGCCTGACCTCGAGTGCGACGGTCGGCACGGCGCACATCACCGGCACCGTCAACAGCGAGACGATCACGACGACCGACTCGGTCGATTTCATGGGCACGTTCACGAAGTCCTCGGACGTGATGATCAACGGCCAGCCGACGGTGGGCACGACCGTGACGATCACGAACGGGGTCTACTCGCCGACGACGACGTCGCGTTCGTATCAGTGGGAGCTGTGTGACGGCACGGGTGCCCTCGCCAGCTGTTCGCCCATCGGTGGCGCGACGAGCAACCAGTACACCCCGGTTGCCGGCCAGGAGGGCTCGACGCTGCGGGTCATCGAGACCGTGTCGCGGGCCGGCTACTACGACGGCCACTCCACCTCGGATGCCAAGTCTGTAGTCAAGGGCAGCTTCACGACGAGCACGGCGGTCGCGATCAGCGGGACGCCGACGGTTGACACGCCGTCGACGATCACCGCCGGGAGCTACTCGCCGGCGCCCACGTCTCGCACGTATCAGTGGCGGTTGTGCGACGCCGCGGGCAACAACTGCAACGACATCGGTGGCGCGAACTCGAGCTCCTACACGCCGGGCGCGAGCGACGCCGGATCGACGTTGCGCGTCGTCGAGACGGTGTCGACGCCGGGCTACAACGACCTGGTCTCGACGTCTGCGAGGGCGCTCGTGCTCAAGGGCGCCATCGCGACGAACACCGCGGTGGCCATCAATGGGACGCCGAAGGTCGGGGTTACGTCCAACATCACCGCGGGGACGTACACGCCGTCGCCGACCGGCAGCTCGTATCAGTGGGAGCGCTGCGACAACACCGGCGCGAACTGCTCGCCCATCAGCGGCGCGACGAGCAACAAGTACACGCCGGTCGGTGCCGACGCGGGCTCGACGCTGGTTGTGGTGGAGACGGTGACGAAAGACGGCTACGCCGACGGCGGCTCGCCGTCTGCGGCGAGCGCGATCGTCGCGAACGGCAGCTTCTCGACGAACACGTCGGTGTCGGTGTCCGGGACGCCGACCGTCGGCACCGCGTCGACGGTCACCACGGGGAGCTACTCGCCGGGGCCCTCGTCCAGGTCGTATCAGTGGGAGCTGTGCGACAGCTCGGGCAACAGCTGCGGGAACATCACCGGTGCCAACTCGAGCTCGTACACGCCGCTCGCCGGCGATGTCGGCTCGACTCTCCGCGTCGTGGAGACCGCGACGAAGACGGGCTACAACAACGGCGGCTCGACGTCGAG
>Ga0307372_10007542_pt1 | contig 15546 bp, 14 predicted proteins | sample OX1MG_FD_202533 | JGI IMG/M metagenome (GOLD analysis project Ga0307372, IMG submission 202533) | Soil microbial communities from Risofladan, Vaasa, Finland - OX-1 | ecosystem: Environmental > Terrestrial > Soil > Coastal area > Acid sulfate soil | place: Finland: Risofladan, Vaasa | collected... | reverse complement strand
TCGAGCGTTGCTCAAAGATGAGGAAATCGCTACTATCGAACATACTCTTTCTGCATACCTTCCGACGCTCGAAACACTTGCGCTTCAAAGCTCAGTCCATCAACAAACAGCTGCGCATCTGACATCACAAAGTTACCTGCTCGCAACTATTCTGGCCGACCATCGCCGCAAACTCGATCATATGGATGGGTTCTATTGTCAAGAAAACAAACTCTGGCTCCCAGTGAAAGCCCTTTCTATCAAGCAAAAAATATTACGGAAGGAATGCGAAGAGGGCGTCCAAAGGAGGAAAAATAAACCACCCCCATTCAATGTATGCTATCCATATAGGATGGGAGCGGTTCTTCGAGTTTTGTCTGATTGATGTCGGCTTCTTACTTCGTTTTTGGCAGCTTGCTCATGGTGCGCAGGCAGCGCGTGCAAATGTTCACATTGCGCGTGACGCCATTGATTTCAAGACGGCGATGCTGCACATTCAGTACGAAACGACGGCGCGTGCGCTTCTGTGAAAAGTTGGAATTGTTACCGTGCATCGGCTTGCGCTCGCATACTTCACAACGACCTAACATGATTATTTTCCTCTCTATCCAGGTTTTCCAGGGCGGGGGGCAAGCCCTGTTGCGCTGTTCCCTTGATTATCCCTGCTGCTTTTGATATACTGCAAATGTTTCTCAGAACAGTTATCACGCATCAATATGATAACATATGAGATCATCTTCTTATGCCATGCGAGTATATCATGAGTTGGCTCGTTTTGGCAAGAGTTAGTGAGAAAAAGGCGCATGTCACGAACACCTGCTATCCCACTGCAAAATGGCTCGCGGCCACTGGGAAAAATTGAGGTATTGCCCAACGCTATACACACCATCACTGTACAGGCTATCAGCGAGTGTTACGGCGTTGTGGGTATCACCGCGCCGCGCCTGCATTACGGGCAGCCGGTGTTGTTGGAGCCGGAGCATCTGAACCAGGGGGTGCAGGTGCGCATCATCAACGAGCATATCGTGCTGGATGTGTATGTAGCGTTGGAGTATGGGTTGCGTATTTCGGAGATCGCGCACAATATCATGAGCAGCGTCAAATTTTCAATAGAAAAGATGCTGGGTGTACCGGTTGCGCGGGTCAATGTGAATGTACAGGGATTGAGCCATAGCGCGGGACAAACTACTGCGGCCAATGACGCAGAATAAGAGAGACGTAGGTACTATCTACCATGCAGGAACAGACACCACGCGCCACAACTTCTTCAGCGCATACCCGGCAACAGCGCCGTATCAGCGTTTTTGATGGGCAAGACTTGAAGAAAGCCATGCTGGTTGGTACCACGTGGTTGGCTGAACACCGCGACGCCATCAACACGCTGAACGTCTTTCCCGTACCCGATGGCGATACCGGCTCCAACATGTCGGCGACCATGCAGGCCGCCACGCGCGCCATAGCCGATAGCCAGGAGACCTCGGCAGGCATCATTGCCGCTAAACTGGCACATGGGGCGCTGCTCGGCGCGCGTGGCAATTCTGGCGTGATCCTCTCGCAGATTTTGCGTGGATTGGCCCAGGGCCTTGATAAAAAGCAAACCTTCAATGCGACTGATCTGGCCGCCGCGATGCAGTCGGCGCAGCAACTGGCCTATCGCGCCGTGCTCAAGCCGGTCGAGGGAACCATCTTGACCGTTGTGCGCGAGACCGCCGAGACGGCGCAGTCAAGCGCGAAGCGCGGGGATGATCTGGTCACGCTCGTGCAGGAGATGGTCATGGCTGCTCGCCAATCCGTCGCTCGCACGCCTGATCTGCTTCCTATCTTGAAGCAGGCAGGCGTGGTCGATGCGGGCGGACAGGGCTTCTGCACCATCCTGGAGGGCATCTGGCGTTATGCGCGTGGAGGAGAAGAAGAGATCGCGTGGAGTGTGACGGTCCAGGAACCCGCGGACGCGTCTCGCGCGCCTTCCTCTGAAACGGTTGGGAAAAAGGGACGCGTCAAGATTGAAGAAGAATTTGGCTATGAGGTCGTTTTCTTGTTAACAGGTGAGCATCTTGATGTTGAGGGGATTCGCCAGAGCATCATAGACATGGGTGGCGTCTCTACCGTCGTAGCAGGCGACGAGAAAATGCTCAAGGTGCATACGCATACCGACCAGCCCGGCAAAATCCTCGACTACGGGGTGAGCCTGGGTAGTTTGCTGGACATCAATATTGAAAATCTCCAGGCTCAGAGCCTTACCTACGCGGCAGAGAGTGATGCCGAACACGCGCAAGACGCGCAGCCCGTCACACAAAATATCGCCACGGTAGCCGTCGTCTCTGGCGTGGGCTTTGAAAAGGTCTTTGAGGGGCTGGGAGTTAGCTCCATCGTGCCGGGCGGGCAGACCATGAACCCCAGCACCGAAGAGCTGCTCGCGGCTGTTGACGCCGTGCCTGCTCAACATGTGATCCTCCTGCCCAATAACAGCAACGTCATCATGAGCGCGCGCCAGGTTACGAGCCTGTCTAGCAAAGAAATCTATATTGTGCCAACCGATACTATGCCGCAGGGCATTGCCGCGCTCATTCGCTTTAATTTCGGCTCCGATTTTGAAACCAACTGCAAAGCGATGACCGAGGCGGCTGCCAGCATCCACACAGCGGAAATCACGACCGCCGTGCGCAGCGTCCACATAGGCGGCGTGCGCGTGCGCGAAGGGGATTTTATCGGCCTCGTGGACGGGAACCTTACCATCGCCGGGCAGGATATACAGCGCGTGATCCGCGAAACGTTGCAACACATGGAGATCGAACGTTTTGAAATCGTGACGCTCTATTATGGTGAGGGTGTGAGCGCGCAAGATGCGGAAGAGACCGCCCGGCGTATCAAACAGCTGTACTCGCAGCTTGAGATCGAGGTCGTAGACGGGGGACAGCCCCACTACGCCTATATTTTATCGGCAGAATAAAGATATTATTTTTGGGTTTTGGAGGATATTTATGGGTGTTCGTATTGTCACGGATAGTACCGCAGACATACCGGCGGAGGTAGCGAACGCGCTCGGCATTACTATCGTGCCGCTCACCGTCTTTTTTGGTGATGAAGCGTATCTTGATGGGGTTGAGTTGGATAACGCGGGCTTCTATCGCAAACTCCAGGTCAGCAAAGAGCTACCGCGCACCTCGCAGCCATCGCCCGCCAGTTTTCAGGAAGCCTACACGCGCCTGATCGACGAGGGAGCCGACGCCATCCTCTCTGTGCATCTCTCCTCGAAATTGAGCGGCACCTACCAGTCGGCTTGCACTGCGCGTGACAGCCTTCCCGAAAGCGTCAGACATATCCCCATCGAAGTGATCGACACGAAAACCATCAGCGTGGGCATGGCGCGCTCGATCATGATGGCCGCGGAGGAGGCGCGCCAGGGACTGGGACTGGATGAGATCAAAGCGCACGCGCTCGACCAGCTCGCTCGCACCCATATTCTGGCCGTACTCGATACGCTCGAATACGTTAAGCGCGGCGGGCGTATCGGCGGCGCGCGCGCGTTGCTAGGCAATATGCTGAGCTTCAAGCCTATCATCGCGTTGAAAGATGGCGAAGTTGTCCCTGTAGAACAGCCGCGCACGCGCGCTAAAGCCTACGCGCGGGTCGCCCAAATACTGGCGGAAAAGGGCAGGATAGAGCATGTTTCCATTGCCGAGGCCAGCGAGGATGTAGGTCAGCAACTGGCAGCGGTAATAAAAACCATCTATAGCGGCGAACTTCCCATTTACCGCCTGGGGGCCGTCCTGGGTACGCATACCGGCCCCGGCACCGCCGCCATCGCCTACGTGCTGGCAAAGTAGGATTTCTGTAGGGACGCGATTTATCGCGTTCGCTAACACCGAACACCTTGCCGACACGGACGCGATAAATCGCGTCCCTACAGAAAGAGGCCAGGAAGAGGATAGATATGTCACAGAATTATGTCGTGCCCAGCATTTATTCTGATATGAGCAATCAGTCGCAGGGGTATTTTGCTTTCCGCTTCACCTGCCAGATTTGTGACTGGCAAATTGACTCGACGCCCATTCGCTCCAGTGTCAGCGTCGCTACCAATGTCATGGATATTGGAGTGGGGCTGCTTGGTGGCTTCTGGGGGCGCGCAGCCCAGGCTGGCGAGCAGATTTACGGCTCGAAATGGCACCAGGAGCAGGCCCAGGCCTTGCAAAAATCATGGGCATCGGTGCAGCACGAATTTCATCTCTGCCCCAAATGTCACTACACCATTTGCATGCGCTGCTACAATCCTAAACTCAACCTTTGTACGCGCTGCGCGCCCGATCTCAAGGCCGACGGGGCCAGTTTCCAGCATGAAATGAACGCCGAAGCCCAGCGCAAGCAGATCGAGCAGGGGTACCAGGCACCGCAGTTCGATGTCGGCGCTATCCCCTCCGCAGTCTCGCCCGATATGGTGAGACCGCCTATGCAACAGCGCCCGCCGCAGATTCAGCCTCCGGCTCAACGTCAGGCAGCCGGTCCAGTCAATCCACTGGCAGGCACGCGCTTCGATACCCCTGGCTATCCTTCGGAAGTGATGTGTCCCACCTGCCGCCGCATGGGACCGCCGGGCAAATTTTGCCAGGATTGCGGCACGAAACTGCCCCTGCCCGACCTTTTCTGTCCCACCTGCGCCGAAAAAGTTGAGGTCGGCGCGCGCTTCTGCCCGGAGTGCGGCGCGAAGTTGCAGCAGGCTACCTGATATGCTTCCCTTGACGTATCAGCGTGTATCAAGTTACAATAGAGTAAAGCAGATCGAGTCATCCCCGGTCTGACCTGAAACCAACTATCAGAGCCAATCGTTACCTGAATGGAGGCACTGTAAAGTAGGTACCAGTACCTGTTTACCACGTAGTTCGCTTGTTTTATCCGATGATCTATTGTTGTGAAAAGCCGTAAGGCTTTGACGACGAAGGAGGAACCACTGTGGGAATGTTACGGGTGATGTCGCGGCGCGGTGATGACCGTGTCAACTGGGATCAGCAAAAAGTTCTCGCGGGAGACCCTGAAGCAACTGCTGCTGTGCGCGAAGCCGAACGTATCTTTGCGCAGGAACGAGCCAAAGGGGCAACTGCTTTCCGTGTGGAACCAGGAAAACCTATACAGCGGATTGAGACATTTGACGAAACTGCTGAGCAGATAGTCCTTGTCCCGCGCGTCGTTGGTGGATGATGTTCATCACCCAGCAGGTGCTAACGACACTTGGTTGGGTAGTTCTCGCGCTCGCCATTTCTCCCATGCTATGGCTGCTTTTCCAGCCATATTTCAAGGGATTATCGCCTGCTGAGCGGCGCGCTGCCAGTCTCCTGCGTGACATGCTCACAGCCGAGCAGTGTCGTCAATTGATCTGGCGTGGCTACCTGGAAATACCAAGTCCGTCAACCGCGCAGCGTGTTTATCGTGTGCCTCGCACCAGAGGGTATGTGCAGGTCCTCGATGATGGTCATGCAGTCATGCGCCTGTGTCTTCAACCCGTTGAATCTTTGCCTGACGCCGACGTTGTTGTTCTCCATAAACTCATGATCGAGGCCAATGAGGAATTTTATCTCCAACAGGCCAACAAGTACCTCTGTGTCGAGTAGATAACATACTGTATGCTGAAAGGCTACCGCGAGGTGGCCTTTCAGCGTCTTATTCTTCGTCCTCTATCTCCCCGTCCTCATCCAAATCTTGCAATACCTCTCGATGCCCGTTTTGCCGCACGCAGGCATGTGGTCCGCCGTCGAGGGGCGCGTTGCAGAGTGGGCAGACGGGGCGTCCGCTCACTACCAGTATACTGATCGCGCTGGTCAGTGCCTGCGCTTGCTGCACCGTAAAAAAGATGGAGACCGCCTCGTCTTCGCGGATAATTGCCCGTGGCTCCTGGCCACGCTCAAGCAGAATCTCCATTGGCGCGGCGATCAGTGCCAGCAAGGTACGGCCCTCGTCGAACCCGATGCGCAACTGTCCCACCTGGAACTCAAAAGTCGGTCGGCTGGGAAAGTTCGCGGGCATGCCCTCCGGCGCTGATTTTGGCTCCGCCTGGGCAACGGTGCGCAACACATTGCCCTCCGTGATCTGTGCCAGCACCCGATCAAGCGCCAGGGACAGCGTATTCAACTGCTCTTTCTCCATCCACATGACCGCCGAGCGCGTACCTGCCAGCGCAAAGAGCCGGAAGCGTCGCTGTCCAGGTTCGCCAATTGCTTCTGCGCCAAGTATGTTTACAGCACCCAGGTCTGTACTCATCTCTGAAACCCTCCTCGCTACGTGGAAAAGGATAGCTAATAGCCTCTCGCCGCGTCATAGCGGTTGAGCAACTCTTCACCGGCACGAAAGCGTCGCATATTCTCCGCGAACAACTCGGCCAGGCGCTCCTCGTAATGGATACTATTCCCGGAAATATGCGGTGTTAGAATCACATTTTGCATTCCGTAGAGCGGGCTATCCGGCGGCAACGGCTCCTCCTCCGTCACGTCCAGCCCGGCCCCCGCGATCCATCCCTCTTTCAGTGCCTGGATGAGCGCTTGCTCGTCCACCACGCGCCCGCGCGCGATATTGACAAGGTAGGCGTTGGCACGCATCGCCCGCAGCTCCGCCTCGCCTATCAGCTTCTCCGTCGCCGGTGTAAGGGGAACCGCCAGCACCACGTAATCACTCTGGCCCAGCAAATCGTGTAATCGCTCCTGCGTATAATAAGCGTCCACATCGGCATCTTTCAGCTCATCTGCCGGTAGAGACCGCCGCATGCCGAGCACCCGCATGCCAAAGGCATGCCCCAGCTTCGCGATTTGTCGCCCGATACTGCCAACTCCTACAATGCCCAGCGTCTGCCCTATCAGCTCGCGTCGCCCAAGATGATACCAGCTTGGACTGCGCGCCCACGTATGCTGGCTCTGGAGGCGCATCATCTGTGGCCAGTTCCAGTTGAATATCAGCATGCTGCCAAATACGTACTCGCAAATAGTGGTCGCGTGGATGCCCGATGCCGTTGTGATGATTATTTCACTACCCGCATCGAGCAGACCCGTCGGTTTCAGCGCGTCAACACCCGCGCTGGGGACCTGTATCCAGCGCGGGCGGCGAGCGAGTTGGCCCAGGTTAGCTGGAATATCATTGCTACACAGCACGTCGGCGTTTGCCAGCCTGGTCACCAGTTCTTCGCCAGTGACACATACGATGGGCGCGCCTGCCGCCTCGCTCAGCATCTGCTGCGATGCCTCAGAGAAGCGAAACGTACTTACTACGTTCAATTCAGTAGACACGGTTAGAAACTCCTTGTTCTACATTTATTAGGAGCGATAGAGTCATTAAGTAGTCTATCCGATGCGGGGGCAATGTGGCAAGTTTTTTCCGGTTGATACCAACGTGCCTTTTTCTTGATACGGATGTGACTGGTAGGAAGCTAGCAGCTTTGCTACGTTCTTTAGTAGCCGTGTGTTGCGATTAATCGTATGAAGGGACAGCGGTGTCCTCGAATCTATTTGCTTCAACAGGAATAAGATTTCTCTAAAAGTTGTCGATAATGAATTCCAGGTAAAGCGGGGTCGCTCCGAAACCCATGCGGGCATGCCAATTGTCCTAATCAGGGCCTATTATGTGCAGATGTCCGCGCTGTAGCGTTTGAACAGTTAGATATCTCTATATAGTAGCATGTAAAGACGCGATCCATCGCGTCCGCCATATATCGGGCAATCCATCAAGGTTGTCCCCATCTAGCCAGGGAGTGGGTCGCATGTTGGTCAATAACGACGTTAACCGGGGAGGGCTTGCAGGGACCGGCCAGCCAGATGCTCTGAGTTGGAAGCAGCTCAAGCCTTCTTCTCCGAAGTCTACAGGTCGTCGTCGCCGTCGTCTCTTCGCCATTCTTAGCGCGGTTTTGCTCATTGCCGTCATATTCACCGTTATGCGCGTTGCCAGCGTCGCGGCTAATACCAACGATCAGTTGACGCTTACCATAGGTAATCAACAGTCCGCCTTGCTGGATTTACGCCAGAGTCTCCCCATCAGTTCTTATCTGTATGGAGCGAATGTTTTTCCAGAGGTTGGTTCCAGTTCGATAGAAGCCAACTATACCGGCTTCATGTCGTATGGCCCGCAGGTCGTCAACGGCTTGAAGAGCGCCGGCATCAATCTCCTGCGCTTCCCCGGTGGCAACTGGGGCGAGTCACAACCGCTGCATAACCATATACTCTCGTATAGCCAGCTTTACGATTTTAGCAACCTGCTGTATGCCACCGGCGCGCAAGGCATGATTCAGGCGCGCCTTTCCAGCCCCACCGACAAATATAATCAGGACCGCTCGCTGCAAGAACGCGCCCTCTTCGCTGAAGACTGGGTGGACTTCATGAACAATCCTAACAGCCAGTGGCGCAAGCTCAACAATATTCACGGGCAGGTGCATCCTGTCGTCCTGTGGTCGGTTGGTAACGAACCAGACCAGCTCATAAACCAGGATACTGGTGCCAAATATACGGTCAAGGATTATGTCGCCGCCTTTATCCAGTTCTCCATTGCAATGCACAACGCTGATCCTGCTATTAAGGTCTTCGGCCCCGAAATCAGCCAGTTTTTTGGTGTAGGAGTCGGGCCAAAAGATAGCTCTGGCGAACTGTGGATGGAGGGTTTTTTGCAAGGGGTGGCAGCTTACGAGAAAGCGCACCCGAAACTTCCCTATCACCTGCTGGATGGTGTCTCTTTTCATAGCTATCAATTTCAGGATGCGGCAACGTCGCCCTACTTGCTGATGAGCAGTTCAGAGGAGTGGAATTATCTGCTGCCGCAGTTGCGCCAGCTTATTCGGGACACGATGGGACGCGACTTGCCCATCGCCATCACTGAGATCAATTCCACCCCTTCTACGGGCAAAGAACCGACCACAGGTCAGGCCGCGCTCTGGTGGGCAGATACGCTGGGTACGCTGATGAACAACCAGGCAGACTATGTATCCTTCTTCTCGGCGCAAGGCGTTGACGCGCCCTATCCACTCTTTACGAGTGACGAGACGCCGCAGCAAACCGCTATGTATCGTGTGTTCCAGATGTTCACGCATATGCAACATAACCTGCTGCCATTGCAGATTCAGCATGATCCAGTTGATGCCTTCGCCACAGAGGATGGTGCGCGCCAGACGCTGAGTCTCATGTTCGTGAACAAATCGGGCGTTAACCAGACGGCGACGATCAGCCCGAAGAACACCGCCTTCGGCTACAGCCCCTGGCATACGCAGGAAGTCAGCATCGCGCCATATAGTATTGTCCTGATCACCCTGCATCGCGGCAGCGCCGCCGCGCAAGCCTATAGCTTCGACGTGCCGGTTTCCAATGCCGCTGCGTTAAATCCTGTAGTGCAAACCGCCTGCGGCCATAAATATGACCCGCTCGCCTTTAACATCCCATGTTAACCCAAAGGAGTAACCGTGTTTCTCACGTCAATTGGCTATTTCTTTGAAGTCATTTACCTGATTATCATTCTGCTGATGGTCTTCCAGGCCATCTTTAATATACGCCAGCGCCTTTACATATGGGAGACGCCGGAGCACGCGTGGCTGAATCGCGCGCCAAGCGTCTATCGCGATCCATGTCTTTCCTTCACTATTCTCTTGCCTGCCAAGAATGAAGAGGATGTGTACCGCGAAACCATTCAGAAGGTTTATGATCTCAACTACCCCGGTGACCTGATGCAAATTATCGCCATATGTCGCGAGGATGACCCCGGCACTATTGCTGAAGCTCAGGCCAAAATCGACGAACTGGGCGATACCAATGTGCAATTGCTCATTTATAACGATTATCCTGTGAGCAAGCCGCATGGACTGAACCTCGGCTTGCAGGTTTCGCGTGGGGATATCGTTACCATCTTCGATGCCGAGGATGAGCCGCACCCCGACATTCTCAACATCATCAATACTACCATGCTCAACGAAGATGTGGATGCTGTACAGAGTGGCGTGCAACTGATGAACCACAATACCAGGTGGTTCTGTTTCCTGAATGTGCTGGAATACTTTTTCTGGTTTAAGTCATCTCTACACTTCTTCTCGCGCATCGGTATGACGCCTCTGGGCGGCAACACCGTTTTCGTGCGGCGCGAATTGATGGAACAGCTAGGCGGCTGGGATGAGGCCTGTCTCACCGAAGATGCAGACCTGGGTATTCGCCTGAGCCTCTCGCATGCTCGCATACGCATCCTGTATGAAGATGAGTTTGTCACGCGAGAGGAAACGCCGCACACCATTGATCAGTTCATTAAACAGCGCACGCGCTGGAATCAAGGTTTCATCCAGATACTTTTCAAAGGGGAATGGTTGAAACTGGAGACGCTTCCGCAGCGCCTGTTAGCGTTTTACGTGCTGGTTTTGCCGGAAGTGCAGGCCCTGTTTGCTGTTCTGGTGCCAGTGGCAATTATTATGTTCTTCCTCGTCAAGCTTCCACTCTGGATAGCCATGCTGACCTTCGCGCCGCTTTACTGCTTCATCCTGGATGTATTTATGGATGTGGCGGGCCTGCACGAGTTTTTGAAGGCACATGGTCAGAAGTGGAGTTGGCGCGAAGCGTTTATTCTCGTTCTGGCGTTTTTCCCCTACCAGTGGTTGCTCAGTATCGGCGCGCTGCGCGCAGTGTTTCGCGCCTTCAAAGGCTCGACCAACTGGGAGAAAACCGCTCATATCGGACAGCATCGCGGTAAAGCAGCCGCTCTAAGATAATCAGCCTTACAAGGCTAGTAGGAACACCTCTTGTGGGTGTTCTTGTCCAGTAGGGACGCCCTTTGTGGGCGTCCGCGTGAAGAGTGAGACATGACAGTTACCTATAATAGATCGACACAAGACCAGGATCCGCAAGAGCCGGGTTCGCAACATACCCTGGCAGGAGCGCTACATGGGGGTACGAACCAGCAACCCGGCCAGGCTGGTTCACTACCCACTTTTGCCGATCCAGCGCGGCGTAATGTTGCAAACCCTCCTGTAACTCCTCTGCCGGGAGCCAGGTTCTTTGGCCCTGAGCACAGCGGTCAGAAGGGACCCGTCAATAAGCAGGTTCCCATAAGCAACGGCCAGCCTCTCAATTCCGGGCAGGGGGGTATGGAACAATTTCCTACCCGCGAGCAGCCCGCCAATTATAGACGACAGGAACTTGAGCAGTTGCATACAGCCGCGCTGCCGGGGGTTTCTCGTGCTGGCAATGGCGCGAATGGCGGCAATCAAACTGGCAGGGACGGGGAGCCAGCCGTGGTACGTAATGCGCCGGGTGTCGGCTTCATGGCGTATAAAGCGCCATCGATTGATAAGGCGCAGGCGGGTTCAGGGGCGGAATCAAATCTAGAGGTAGATAAAGGCAATATCATCCTGTATCGCACGCATAACTTTTTTCTGCGCACCGCCTACCGTCCAGGTCAACGACAAAACCCCCTGCGCAGGCCGACAGGTCATACCACCGTTATGCCGCGTGTTTTGCCGAACCAGGAAAAGCGTATTGCGAGCAGCGAAACGCGAGTGATGCCCAACATAACGGTCAACGCCACAAAGCAGACCAGGGGTATCGCGCTTCCCTCCTGGATGGAAGCGTTAATGGTGACTGTCGCGCTCATGGGCGTACTGGTGGCGCACGCCTACAACATGTTCAACTTCCCACGCTACGAACTCGACGAGGGCACATACATGTCCAACGCGTGGGCCATCACCCAGGGCATGATCTCGCCCTACTCCTATGGATATGGGCATCCACCTCTGGGCTGGATGCAGATTGCAGTCTGGTTGAAGCTCGTCGGCGGCCCTTTCGCCTTCGGTAATGCTCTCAATACCGGGCGCGTTTTGATGTTGTTCTATGCAATAGGCAGCGCATTGCTGGTCTATTTGATCGTGCGCCGTATGACGGGTAGTCGCATCGCGGCCTTACTGGGCCTGGCGATGTTCTCATTCTCGCCGCTCAGCATCACCTATCAACGCCAGGTCTTTCTGGATAACATCGCGACTTTCTGGCTGCTGGTCTCACTTTACCTGCTGGTCGCGAGCAACAGCCGCTTGAAGTATATCATCGGTGGCGCAATCGCTTTTGGTGTGGCCTTCCTTTCAAAGGAGACCATAGCTGTCTTCTTCCCCGCTATGATTTACGCGGCCTGGTTGTATACGACGAAGTTCCAGCGCAAGTTTGGTATGGTGGCCTTTATCTATGCTACGCTTGGCGTATGTTCCGTCTGGATATTGATGGCGGTATTGAAAGGTGAGTTGTTCCCCTATGGCTGGCTGCCCTGGGATCACCATCCACACTTGAGTTTCATCCAGACCTTCATTGGACAGGCCCAACGCAGCGAGAGCAATGGCAGCTTTATTGGAAGCTGGACCATCTGGATCGAAAACGATCCAGTGTTCATTATTGCCAGCCTTGCTGCACCGGCCTTTAACCTGATCTATGGTTGGTGGAATCGCAAACACCTGATGCTCGCGCTGCTGCTCCTGTCTTACTGGGCATTTGTCGCGCGCGGCGGTCAGACGCTCTCGTTCTATATCATCCCAATCATCCCTCTGACTGCCATCAACGTGGCAGCGGCGGTCAATACTATTCTGAGCTGGCCGGTCAAAGTGGTGCGTTTCGACGTGGTGCGCGTGGTGCTGCTTCTCTTAGCGGTGGCCGTTGTGGTGCCCTACGATATCCAGGAAACGAGTTTCCGCTTCTACCAGTCGCCTACCTCGGCGCAGGAGCAGGCCATGATATGGGTGCGTGACCACGTGCCGCACAACGATTTTCTGGTTGTCAACAGCTACCTGTACCTTGATCTGCGCTTGCCCGGCGGTCAGGGTGTCGGCGATGGCGCGCCATTCCCGCATGCCGAGGTCTACTGGAACGTCGCCTACGACCCCGATGTGAACCAGAAAGCGCTGGAAGGGAACTGGGACCGCATCGACTATATCGTTGCTGACTCGGAAATGATAACCGACTTCCAGACCTTTAGTCCCGACAACATCGTTAACCAGGCGATGGCTCACGCCATTCCGCTCGTGCAGTTCAGCGCCAATGACCACACCGACAAGATAGTCGTTACTATCTACAAGGTGATTCATAAATTCGCGCCGCCCACCGTTATGAGTGGGCAACAGTCCGGGGCCATCGCGACCAGTCAGCCCTACGAGCCAACCCTGTCAAGCGGTTCAGCACGCGGCGATCCCGTAGCCATCAATAAACAAAGATGGCTGGCACCCATGGCGTAAGGACGCCCGAGCCAGGGCGTGGGCTTGCCCCGCCCTGGGAACGTGGCGCGGAGGGATCAATTCGCTGAAGCATTCAGGGTGATTTGCCGATATACAGTAACGTCAAACTTATTATTTTCTCGCTAGTTCGAGAAATATAGATGCTTCAATTAAAGATACGAGGAATTCAAACAAATGGTAGCTACACAACCAGCAACAGATACCGTCGCGGTGACGCGCACCTTTGACGGCATAGAAGCTGCCGCGCACCGCGTGATACAGCAAATAGGCGGTATGGAATCGGTGATGCGCGGCGCGAAGATGGCTATCTTGAAGCCTAATTTCGTGGCCGGACGCGACGCCGAAACCGGCTCAACCACCAGCTTCGCCCTGCTCAAGGCCGTCGCTGAAGAAGTGCGCGCCTGCGGCGCGGAGCCGGTGCTATGCGAGACACCCGGCACCGAGTTTGACCGCGACGCGACCTATACTATTCTGGGCGTCGAGAAGTTCTGCGAAGAGAACGGCATCCGCATCCTCAAGGTAGACCCCGAGGGTGGCGAGCAGGATTGGATTGAATTGCGACCGGAGGGCGCGCGCCGCCTGCGCCGCTTCCGCATCCCGCGCGTGCTTAGCGAGGCGCGTTTGATCAACCTGCCCGTCTTGAAAACACATGTTGTATCGACCATGACGTTGGGCATGAAGAATCCCATGGGCATCCTGCCGCGTCCCGACCGTCGTTCCATGCATACCTTTGGTATCGACCAGAGCATCGTGGATATGAACCGTGGCATCAAGCCCGATCTGACCATCGTGGATGGCAGCGTGGGACAGGATGGCGAAGGGCCGCTCTATGGCGATAAAGCAGATTTACAGGTGCTGGTGGCTGGCCGCGATAGCCTGGCGGTAGACCTGGTTTGCTGCCAGGTGGTAGGCGTCAAGCCGCGCGATATTCCACATCTCAAGCTGGCGCTAGAACAAATGGGCAAGCCTGCATGGACGCTAGCGGGCGAGGATGTCGGCGTTATCAAAAAGTTTCGCCTGCCGCAGCAAAAAACGCTGTATCGTTTCATCTTCTGGATGATGTACCCGCTCGATTACCCTTATACCTGGGTTGCTGGGCGTGGCAAGCATCTTTGCACTACCCTGTATGAAACCGGGCTGGTGGGAACACGCCCGAAAATTCAAGAGGAGAAGTGTACGCGCTGTGGTGTATGCGTCGAAGCCTGTCCCTTGCCCAACGTGATTGATCTCAAAACCCTGAAAGTCAACCCGAAAACCTGCCAGCGCTGCCTTATCTGCTACGAAGCGTGCCCGGAGAAAGCGATCAGCGTCAAAGGTTATTCGGGAGCGAGGCAATAACTATGACCATACTGGTAACGGGCGCGACGGGCTTTCTTGGTTCCGCGCTGGTGGCAGAACTGGTGAAGCAAAAACAGCCAGTACGCGTGCTGGCGCGCGATGAGGGCCGGGCGCGCGCGCAATTTGGCGACGCGGTGGAGATCGTGGTGGGCGAGATCACCGGTGAGGTACAGGTGCAGCGTGCCGTTGATGGGGCGACCATCGTCTACCATTTTGCCGGTCGGCTCTATCATCCCAGTACCCCGGCGGAACTCTATTACCGCACGCATGTCGAGGGTACGCGCATCCTGCTGGAGGCCTGCCGCGAGCAGAGCCAGTTGGAGCGCATCGTGCATTGCAGCACCACCGGCGTACATGGCGTGACGGGCAAAACGCCCGCCGCCGAAGACGCGCCGTTCGCGCCCACTAATCCCTATGAAGAGAGCAAGTTACAGGGTGAGTTGCTCGCGCTGAAAGCGCAGCAGGAGTGGGGTTTGCCCGTCAGCGTGGCGCGTCCGGGGCTAGTGTACGGGCCGGGCGATCTGCACCTGCTCGGCTTCTTCTCCTCGATTAATAAGGAGCGTCCTTGCCTGATTGATGGGGGTAAGGCGCTGATCCATCCTGTTTATATTGATGATATGACATCTGCCTTTCTGCTCTGCGCCGAACGCCCCCAGGCCATCGGGCATAGCTACAACATCGCCGGAGATCATCCCGTCTCGTTTCGCGAACTGGCCACGGCTATCGCGCAATCCCTGGGGAAACCGTTGCCCGCGGGCGACATTCCGCTCTGGCTGGCTAATCTTGCCTCGGATGTCTTTGCATTCACGCCAGGTGTGCGTGGCGAAAATGCCCCGCTCACGCGCAGTCGTGTGAAATTCCTGACCAATAGCCGCGTTTATGATATTGGGCGCGCCAGATCGGAACTGGGATTCACGCCTATCGTATCGCTAGATGAAGGTATGCGGCATACTGCCGAGTGGTATTCTAAGCACGGGTATTTGTAAGACGTTGTTAGAGTTCCATATGCTAATACGCTCTTAATA
>Ga0307372_10007541_pt1 | contig 15547 bp, 14 predicted proteins | sample OX1MG_FD_202533 | JGI IMG/M metagenome (GOLD analysis project Ga0307372, IMG submission 202533) | Soil microbial communities from Risofladan, Vaasa, Finland - OX-1 | ecosystem: Environmental > Terrestrial > Soil > Coastal area > Acid sulfate soil | place: Finland: Risofladan, Vaasa | collected... | reverse complement strand
CGGTGAACGGCGATTTGGGATCGTAATCGGAGAGGATGATGTCGGTGCGGCCCAGTGCGTACTGCGCGCGTGGCGATTGTGGTGCGCGCTCGGCGAGGGTGCGGGCCAGCCGCAGTGGCTGGCCCCAAGCGTAGGCGGTAGCCGCGGTTTCGGCGGTCCACAGCAGCATCAGACCGCCCAGCAGCACGCCGCGTGCGACAGGCATCGGCAGGCGTTGCGCGGTTGCGGCGAGTAGCGGCACCAGCGCCAGCAGCAGGCCGAAGCTGGGGAAGTAGTTGCGGTGCTCATAGACCAGTTCCAGCGGCAGGACGGTGGCGGTGAGCAGTTGCGCGCCGAGAAACAGTGCCAGTCCTAACGCGACCAGCGGCGCGCGTTTGCGCAGCCCGATGGCCAACACTGCCAAGCCGGCGAGGATCAGTACGCAGGGCAGCGTGGTCCACGGCGTCAGCCAGCCGGTGGAGACGCGGTAGTCGTCGTGATAGAACGACAGGGCGTGCGGCGTGGGTAGCAGCGTCCAGCGGATGTAGTCGGCCACGATGCGGGCTTCGCTGAGCAGGCGCTGCGGCAGGGTGAAATCGCGCGTCGCCCAGCTTTCGGGGTTGAGCAGGCCGGGCAGTTGCCAGGTCAGGCCGGCGCTCAACGGTATGACCAGCACGAGGATAAACAGCCCGAGAATGCCGGTGTCAAGGTGGCCGTCGGCCTTGTGCGCGCGGAACAGCGACCACTCGATCAGCGCGGCGTAGAGCGGCGTCATCACCGCGGTTTCCTTGGCCAAAAGACCGGCGGCGGTGGCCAGCACCAGCGACGCAGCCGCAGCCGCCAGCCCGCGCTGTCCGTCCAACATGCGCCGCCGCGCGGCGACGTAGCCGAGCAGGCCCAGCAGCACAAAGACGTTGGCCAGACTCTCCATACGCTGCACCACGTAGAGCACGCCGGTGAGGTTGATCGGCAGCAGCATCCAACCGGTCGCGATCAGCAGTGCGATCCAGCGCGGGTCGCGATCTTCCGGTGCCGAAGTGTTGCGCCGGGCCGCGAGGATCAGAGCCAGCGCCAGTGCGTAGACCAACACGCCGTTGATGAGATGAATGACCAGATTGGTCAGTTTCATCCAGTATGGATCGAGCCCGGTCAGCAGGTAGTTGGCGGCGAAGCTCAGCGACGCCAAGGGCCGCTTGAACTCGCTCGATGGCGATGACAGCGCGGCGCCGACCAGATCGGGGATGCTGGCCGTCTTGATCTGCAGCGCGTGGTTGTCGACGATGTTGGGGTAGTCGTCGAACAGAAAGCCGCCGTACAGGCCGGGCCAGTAAACCGCCGCCGTAAATATCAACGCAAGGACGAGCCCCAGCCGTGCCGGGATAGACCGGGATTTCATTGCGGTCGATTATCGGCGATGTACGATGCGGCAAGAATTAGGTTCTGACCCCGATTGTTTGCCGATTGTTTGGGGCAGGCCATGCCGCGCTGATTCTCTGGCAGATCGTGCTGCAACGCTTTGCGCAGGTGTTCGATCTCGTGCGGCCAGTAAGCTTGCCGGCGCAATACCCAGGCATGTACGCGGGCCATCGAGAATCCCTGTGGTGGCTTTAGCGGATGTTGTTGCAGCAATCCCAATTCGCACAGCGCCAGCCCTTGCTGGCCAGCGCTGCCGAGGGTGGCGGCCTGTTCCAGCGCCGAGCCGGGGCGGGGTTCGATCGACAGCGCTTGAGCAAAATAGCGGTAGGCCGCCAGTGGTTGATGCTGTGCCAGCGCGTAACGTCCGCGCAGATTGAGGATGTCTTGCTGCCAGCCCTGGGTGGTGCGGGTGCCGGGATTATTCCAGGCAGCATCGATCAAACTTTTGACGGCGGGAAAATTCAAACCACGGCAGCTTGCGTGCTGGGCCTTGCTGATCGCCTTGCCCAGCCACTGAAAGCTGAGTTCGCCGAGGCGGCGGGTGCGCAGCAAGGCCTGCCGGGTGGCCTCGAGATCGGCGTCCGGGACACCGTCAAGCGCACAGTCCGCGCCGACCAGATTGAAAGCGATCTGGATCTGATCGGGATACTGCTTGAGCAGCGGGCGCAACCGCACTTGCGCCCAATGCGGTTGACCGTGCGCCATCATGATCTGCGCGGCGTAGGACTGCGCGCGCGGCGAGTCCGGGTTCAGCTTGGCCCACAGCAATGCCTGTTCGGTGGCGTTGCCCCACAGCTCGGCGCGGGCGTGGGTCATCAGTCCCAGCGCGACGACAATCACCAGCGCCAGTGGCGCACGCAACCGCAGTGGTTTGCCGGGCGCGGTCAGCCACACCGCCAGCGGCCAAAACAGCACCAGTGCCGGCAGGTAGTTGCGGTGCTCGAAATACAACTCCAGCGGAATGGTGGTGGATTCCAGCAACTGTCCGGCCAAGTAGAACAGGATCGCAAACGCCCACAACGGATAGCGGCACCGCAACGTCCACGCGCCTGCAATCAGGCCGGCGATGCCCAGCAGCGCCGGCAATGTCGTCCACGGCTGCAGCAGGCCGGTGGAGGCGTGAATCTGGTCATTGAACAGGCCCGGCGTGAACGGCCGCGGCAGCCACAGCAGCCGCAGGTAATCCCACAGCACGCGCGGTTCGGTCAGCAGACGCTGGCCTTCGGTCCAGTCGCGGCCAAACGGCGGCGGGCCGCCGAGCCGATTCCATGCGGTGTGCAGCAGATAAACCAATATCACCAGGGCGGGAAGCCACCCCAGCGCCAGCAGAGTGATCCGGTGCATGCGAGGCGTAGGAGAGGCGTCGTGTGGACGCAGCAACAGGTATTCGATCAATAGTGCATAAAACGGCAGCAACGCGCCGTTGGCTTTGCACAGCGTCGCCAGCAGGGTGCCGAGGCCGAGGCCGGCGAGTTCCAGCAGCAAGCCGGAGCGGGTCTGGCCGCGCATACATCGCTGTCGTCCGGCCAACCACAGCAGCAGCCCGCCGATGATGAAAATGCCGGGCAGCATCGCCTCGCGCTGCACGATATACAGCGTGGCGGAGACCAGCAGCGGATGCAGTCCCCACAGTGCGGCGCCGAGCACGGCGGCGGTGCGAGCGTGTATTTCAGTTAAACCGTAGCAGCGACCCAACGCCAGCAGCAACCACGCCAGCAGCGTGATGTTGACCAGATGAATCAGCAGATTGGTGCGTTTGAATGGCCGCGGGTCGGCGGGCCAGTCACGTGCATCCAGCAAAAAACTGGCGACGGCGATGGGGCGGCCGGTGGGATCGGCGTGGCCGGAGCTGAGATAGCGCCAGAGCGCGGGACCGTTATCAATCGGCCCGGTTGCGCCCAAAGGGGGCAGGTTGGCAAAGTCGTCAAATAGAAAGCCGCCGGATAAACCGGGGCGATAGGCCAAGCATGTGGCCGCGAGCACTGCCAGCAGGGCGACCCCCAGCAACAGGCCCCTCATAAATCAATGGGGTCAGTGCCTGACCCCATTGAGTCTGAATCTTTGTGACCCCATTGATTCGCCACTGGGAATCAGGCCGCAATATCCACGTAATCAACGTGGCTACGCGCAGGCGGGATCGGAGTGCCGTCTTCGCGCATGCCATCCAGATGGAAAGCGATGGCCTCACGGATCTGCTCCTCAACCTCTTCAACGGTGCGTCCCGTAGCAACGCAGCCGGGCAGATCCGGGACATAAGCCGAGTAGTTGCTTTCGGCTTGTTCGATGACGATTGCGTAGCGCATGGAATTACCTTTTGAGGTCGGACTGGTTAAGGATACTGTTGAGCGTCCCTGGCGCCAAGTCATCGCCTGGCTTGCCCGGCACAGTGACTCGGCCAGACTTGGATGGATGCTTGTATTGGCGGTGGCTGCCGCGCGTTGCCACAAGTCGCCAGCCATCATCCTGCAGCAATCGAAGTACATCCCTGACTTTCATATGCAGAGCCTATCTTGAAAGTTGGCTTGTTGCTCCGGAGGATGTGGGGCGAGTGGTGGTGTGGCCTCAATCACCAATCACGCAAGCAGAAAGACTAAAAAAAGGGTCGCCGAAGCGACCCTTTGTGAAGATTACAGCTTGTCAGAATCTATGGGATTCAAGAATCAATGGTGTCTGACCCCATTGATTCATTCTTCCTGTGCTTCCTAGATTAACTGCGACAAGAAGATGGCAGGTACTTCTGAGCCATGCTGGCTCCGCCTTTGCAGGTAAACTGCAGGTTGCTGCCACTCGCAGCAATCGGCGACAGCAAGAGAGTCGCAGTAGATGGAATTGCAGCATTTGCCTTCGGCCCGCCAAAAGAGACCGTAATAAGGCCGGCGGCGACATCTACCTTCGTGACATAGTTGCCGCTGATGCTTGTGTCTGTCGCAATTCCAGCAGAAGCGTTGTTTCCTGGAAGGCGCCCAGTGTTGGTGTAGAACTCGCCAACGCCAACCTTGGCGCCATCAGCCAAGCTCAAACCTTCAGACACCTGCGAGCGAATCACGTAATCCTGATACGCGGGAATAGCGATAGCCGCCAGTATGCCGATGATCGCGATGACGATCATCAACTCGATCAGGGTAAAGCCTTGTTGCTTGTTCATGGGGTAACTCCGTTTAACGGTAAATGTCAGGTAAATGTCAATGGGTGTTTCTGAACGGCTGCAGCTCGTTCTGTAGTATTGATAAGCAGGTGCTGTGCCAGCTTGTGATTGCAATAGCATCAATTAGTTAGGTTGCGACGTACCTGCCGGGCTGACACGTTGACGTATGCAGGCGACGGTTTGCGTCAGTTCGGCGTGGACGGTCGCGAAACCCGGATTGAACGGTGGAAACAATCGGGGTCAGAACCTGATTGTTTTCTCTGACCTACGTGTCATTGCGAGCGCAGCGCGGCAATCTCGTTATGCATGGGGGCAAGCATGAGATTGCCGCGTCGCCTTCGGCTTCTTGCAATGACCCGGCTAAAACTTCACGGAGCAGGATCAAGCGGCCGTCATTCGGACGGATAGAAACAATCGGAGTACAGGGAATCCCCCGGCTTGCCTGCGGCAAACCGGGCTACTGGCCTGATTTAGACGCGTGATTATTCATAGTAGCTCCACATCCGCATGACCTTGACCGTGTGTTGTGCGTCCAGCATCTGATAGACGAGCCGGTGCTGGATATTGATTCGCCGGGAGTACGCGCCCAACAGGTCGCCTACGAGTTTTTCGTACCGTGGAGGATTCTGGTATGGATTTTCTGCGAGCGCTTGCAGCAGATCGCCGGCTTTGTCTTTCAAGCCAGACGCGGCGAGTTTCTTCGCGTTTTTTTGCGCTTGCCTGGTATAAACCAGACGCCATTTCACCAATTAAGCTCCTGTTCACAGGCTTCGATAGATGTGGAGAGGCCCTCGCGAATCGACTCACGCATCCCCGGTATTCCAAGCAGGTACAGGGTTTCTTGCACTGATGCCCAGTCTGCTTCGGACAGCAGTGCGTAGCCCGGTTTCGCACAGCGAAGCCGGGGGAGTCCGACGGCTCCCGGCTCCTGACAGAATATTTTGTGGCGGGGCGGGCGGGGGCAGATTACTTTTCTTCTGCCGTTTCTGACGTAGCCGCTAGTTCGCGTTTGCGCTTCAGTAGCGAGCGGACTGCTGGCACTGCCACGGCGAGCGCTGTGCAAGCCAGTAACCATTCGACGGAACGGAATGGGATCGAGTAGCGCGGATCGGTCTGAAAGATGCAATAGACCACGGTCACGTAGATGGCTATAGCCGCTACAGCGACTGACGATCCCTGATCGGCGGAGCGGGCGTGGGCGGCCCAGGCTTTTTTGAAAGCCACCACAAGGCCTACCAGGCCCAACAATAAAATCCACACGTTGACCACATGACACAGCGCGGTCCAGGCACGCAGGATCGGTTGTGTTTCAAATGGAGAATTCAGAGTTGGATATACGTAGATATCACCCTGACCGATGCGGATACGCCAGCCCCACAGTACCCGTGGTTTGCGTAGTAGATACCATTCGAGATAACGCACCGGATGCATAGCCATGCGTTGCATAAGCCGATGCAACCCGGCAGCAGGATCTTGGAGCATGAATTGAGTGTCGTCGTCGATCGCATGCAGCGTAGCCTTCGCGGCGGGATTGCCCCGAATGGCGGCCAGATATGCAGAGTGGTATTGCGGCCAGGCGCCCTGCACCAGATTTTGCATTGCGCGGTCTGAAGAGCCTGTGGTGTCACCAAGCTGAGAATTGCGAGCACCCCAGGCGGCGGGGAGGAGTAGAGAGCACAGCGCGAATATGAACAGATGGCGTTTGTTGATCTGCTTGCGAAACACGCAGGCCAGTGTCAATGCGAGCACGCACCCTGCCGGCACGTAGATGGCATTGGTCAATGCAGCCATGCCAAACAGGATGCCGGCTCCGGCGAACCAGAGCACCGTTTCGCGACGGAGTGCGGCCGCCAAGGCCAGCAATCCCGCGGCGACCAGAAAACCGAACAGGGTTTCTGTGAGCAAATAGTCGTTGATCGTGACGCAGTGGGGCCATAAAGCAATGGCGATACCGACTGTGAGAGCCCACTTGCGTGTGAGCCAAAAACTTCCGATCTGCATGGCCAGCACTGCAGTCAGTGCGCCCAGGAAAGCTTGTGTCATCAGCACGGCGGCGTACCACGCCGAGCCATCGCCCAGTGCACGCATCCACGCAGCGAGGAGAACCGGATAGCCCGGATCGCGGTAGTTGTCCGGTTTGACTACTGCCGAGTTTGGGCGAGTTTGGGAAAAAACGCCGTGATGAACGAGATTCCATGCATCCGCGTGATATTGAACCGCATCTCCGCGGATTGGATGGATCACGACGGCGGTGCTGACGTAATACCAGCGCAGTGCGAAAGCGCCGATAAAGACGGCCACGAGCATCAACCACCAATAAAGCTGACTGTTTGCGCGCAAAGGCAAGCGATCCGAAGTCGAAGCGATGGAAGATGACATTTAACAAAGGCCTGTTTCAATAGGGTACTAATCGAATGATTGGGTGCTCAGAAATCTACCGTTTTTGGTGCGTTGAATGCCCATAACCGGCTTAGCAGGAATACGATGACGGGTGTTATCAGCAGTACGCCAATCAGCGGAGTGAGCGGTGGCAGATGCAATGCATCGACTAGGGTCCAGGCAATCAATGCATTGCTGCACAAACCGATCAGCGACGCTGTTAAAAAACGAAACAGGCTTGCGGTAAATGCGCTGCGGTGGTGTGCGAAAGTCCAGTAGCGATGACCACAGAACGAGATGCCGAAGGCCACCACGAAGGCTGCTCCGGTGGCCTGCAGCGGGCCGATACCATGCCTCACCACAAGGTCGCCGTAGGCGGTGGCATGAACGGCGGTGGCTAGCAGTCCGACGATGCCAAAGCGTGTCAGTTCGCCACGCAGACCGGCGGTATGAAAGCGTGACGTCATGTTGATGGATCGCCATCGCCCGGTTCGTGCGTCTGGCGTACAACGTACAGCGGACGCTGCTTTGATTCGATGAAGACGCGTCCGACATATTCTCCAAGAATGCCGATGCCGAGCAGGTTGATGCCACCGAAGAACATTACGGCGGCAAAGATCGACGCGTAGCCGGGGACCGCAGCCCCTTCGATCATCGTGCGCAACACGATGTAGCCGCCGTAGACGAAGGCCAGCAACGAGATCAGGAGGCCGACGTAGGCCGAGATTCGCAGCGGCGCCGAGCTGAATGATGTGAGGCCTTCCAGCGCCAAGCTGAACAGGCGTCGGTAGGTGAACTTACTGCGCCCGGCTTGGCGCGGTGGCCGGTCATGCTCAATTAAACATTGGCGGAAACCAATCCAGCTGAACAGGCCTTTGTTGAAGCGGGTGCGTTCGCACAGGCCTAGAAATGCATCAATCACTGCACGGTCAAGCAGTCTGAAATCGCCGCTGTCGGCAACGATATTGGTTTTGGAGACGGCATTGAGCATGCGGTAATAGGCGGCTGTCAGCAGGCGGCGGCTCAGTGAGTCACTAGTGCGTATGGCGTGTACCGCTACGATTGATTCGTAGCCTTCACGCCAGCGTGCCAACATCTGTGGAATGAGTTCCGGCGGGTCCTGCAGGTCGGCGTCCAGCAGGATCGCACATCGTCCGCGGCAATGGGCAAGCCCGGCGACGACGGCGGCCTCCTTGCCGAAGTTGCGTGACAGGTCGACGACGCGCAGCTCGTGGCTAGAAGCTTGCAGTGCCAGCAGCTGTTGTAGTGTGTTGTCAGTGCTGCCGTCATTAACGACGATGATCTCGAAAGACCCTACAGCCGGGCGAACAATCGGTAAGAGCGTGTCAAACAGCGTTGTGAGGCTGGCACTCTCGTCGCGACAAGGTATGACTAGACTAAGTTCTGGGCTCACGGGGTTCATGACTGGCTGGCTTCTAATTGTGGGCGCAGGCTGGCTTGTCGAAATGCGTCCTGCTGCAGGTCGATGCGGCATGACTCAAATTTATCAAGCTTTGGAATTTCCAGAGCGCCTCAGTCTACATGATTGAAATTGATTCACTCCCAAGCAGAACGTAGCCGGGGAGTGTAGCGACGGCACCCGGCTTGCCGGTGGCAAACCGGATACTGACTATCCGGGATTGATTTCCTTATTGTTGTATATACAACAAATTATGAGCATCAGTTTCGATCCAGCCAAAAGCGAGTGGAATGCTGCGCTCCGTGGACTCTCGTTCGAGATCGCGGAGGAGTTTGAATGGTCGAGCGCGCTGATCGTCGAGGATCTTCGCAAGGATTACGGTGAGCCTCGGTTCCAGGCTTTGGGATTTATCGACCATCGACTCTACGCGCTGGTGTTTACTCCGCGGGCGGATCTGGCTGCATGTCATTAGCCTGCGGAAAGCGAATTCACGCGAGGTAAAACGGTATGAAGCACAAAGTTGATACAGAGAAACCCGGGCGCGATAACCCGGTGTGGACGAAAGACACGTTCGCGCGTGCCCGCCCGGCAACTGAAGTATTGCCCGATCTGGTGGGTCAGCGTGCAGCGGTGGCAATGCTGAAGCCACGCGGTCGGCCCAAGGCTGCACAGGCACGCACCGCGATTTCGTTACGGCTGCCACCGGAAACCCTGGAACGCTGGAAAGCAACGGGCCCGGGTTGGCAGACGCGAATGGTCGAGATATTGGCGAAGGCGGTTTAAACCAAGAAAACAATTGAAAACAATTGGGGTCAGAACCTAATTATCTGAAGGCGCGTAGTCGAGGGCATCTGCCGACGGCTCCCGGCTTGCCGATTATTTGAAGTCTGTTTGGGTCAGGTGGGAATGTCTGGCAGCTTGATGCTGCAGCCGTCGAGGCCGGGCAGCGCGATCTGGCCCTGGATAACCTGGGCGCGTTGATACCCGGCCGGACCGGGTTCGTGGTGGCGCGAGATGACTCGGCTATTGAGGTCGGCCAGCCAGCACTCGGGGATGCTGTGTTGCGCGTACAGCGGTAGTTTGATCCCGCGATCGTAGTCGAGGCTGCTGTCGGCCACTTCGATGATCAGCAGGATGTCGGCCGGAGTCGGGTGGGCGTTACTGTAGTAGTCCGCGCGTGGGCGCAGAAGGGCGATGTCGGGTTGGGGTTCGGTGAATGTTCCAAGATGAATTGGGCTTTGAGTGCGCACGATGGCATGTGATTTCACCGCCGCGAACAGCAGTTGGCACAAGTGATCTGTATAACCGGAATGCCGGCTGCCGATCGGTGTCATGTCGACGATCTCCCCTTCGATCAGTTCCACCCGCGCCTGCGGCGGCAGGATACCAGTCTCTGCCATGCGGTAGTAATCCTGCACGGAGTAGCGGTGACGTTGCGGAGGTCGCAGTACGGCGCTCATGGGTCTTGGCGGGGATTGGGACTGATTAGTTGTATATGGGGTGAGTGTGCGACGAATGCTTGAGGGTGACAAGCCGTTTGGTGGGCAAGCAATAAACCGGGCTATGAACAAATTAGGGTCAGAACCTAATTATCTGAAGGCGCGTAGTCAGGGTATTTGCCGGCGGCTTACGGCTGGTTATAGGCAAACCGGGCTACAGTCTGGTGCTGTCGATGATCAGCGATGATTGCTTGTCAGGCGTCCACGAGCCGACATCGGGCATACGCGCAGCTTTTGTGTCGAATGTCATCATCGGTACTCGTTCTGCCAAGCGACATTGGCCGACATGGAGGCAATCGGCAAATTCAGCCGTGCTGCGCCGGTATAATTGAAGCCCCCACTCCAAAGCGGCTTCGTTCTGGAATTCTAATTCCTGGGTTTCAAGCAGCGCATTGAATGCTCGGAGAATGGTTGGCTTGTCGAAGCGGTAGCGTGACCGCAAGACCCATTCCACCTCAAGCATCACCGTCGTCGGAACAAAAAGTCTGTCTTGGTCAGCCCGGACACTAAGCAGCAAATTATGAACGCGGGTGCTTTGTCGCGGATCGTCGTCGATCAGCCAACGTATCAATAAATACGTTGGTATCAAGCCCAGGCATCAGATACGGCCGATTTGCATATCTTCAATGGCGACTTTTCGAGTTCCCCGCACGGGCTTGAGCATGCCCTTGAGATCCAGAATTGAACGGGTCTTGCTGCGCATAATGGTTGTTCCGTCTTCCAGACGCGTAAACACCACCCGCTCGCCCGTGGTCAGCCCCAGTGCTTTTCGCACATCGGCGGGAATGGTGATCTGACCTTTGCTGGTCACTGTGGCTTCGGACATTGCGGTCTCCTTACTTATGAAAACATTGTAAGGAGTTTCGGGGGTTCTGCAAGTGCTGTGCGGGGAAGCCGGAGTTGTCAGCGGTGGCTCTCGGCTTGCCGATGGCAAACCGGACTGCGGACTCGTCGATTATTCGTAATGGCGCCACATGCAAATGATCTTGCCTGTGTGCTGTGCGTCCAGCATCTGATAGACGAGCCGGTGCTGGATATTGATTCGCCGGGAGTACGCGCCCAACAGGTCGCCTACGAGTTTTTCGTACCGTGGAGGATTCTGGTAAGGATTTTCTGCGAGCGCTTGCAGCAGATCGCCGGCTTTGTCTTTCAAGCCAGACGCGGCGAGTTTCTTCGCGTTTTTTTGCGCTTGCCTGGTATAAACCAGACGCCATTTCACCAATTAAGCTCCTGTTCACAGGCTTCGATAGATGTGGAGAGGCCCTCGCGAATCGACTCACGCATCCCCGGTATTCCAAGCAGGTACAGGGTTTCTTGCACTGATGCCCAGTCTGCTTCGGACAGCAGCACGGCGGTTGTTGCGCTTGCCGGTGATCTGGACGGGTTCGTGGGAAGACGCGACTTCATCGATGAGGCGATATAAGTTGATGCGTGCTTCGCTGGCAGTGAGTGTGGCCATGGCGATCTGTTGATGGAGTCAGGCAGACGTAACGTACGACAAATCGTACTTTATGTAAATGAGAGTCTGAACCCTGAGTCCGACTGATCGCCGTATCATTGCGAGCGCAGCGTGGCAATCTCGTTATGCACGGGGGCCGGCATGAGATTGCCGCGTCGTCTTCGGTTCCTCGCAATGACGAGGTTAAACTTCACGTGGCAAAATCAGGTGGTTGTCATTCAGAAGGGTAGGCCAGACACACTGACTTGTGCTCGGTGTAGTTGTTGAGCACTTCGTGGCCCATCTCGCGGCCCCAGCCGGACTGTTTGTAGCCGCCGAACGGCATGGCGGCGTCGAAGGCATTGAAGCAGTTGATCCAGACGGTGCCGGCCCGCAACTGCGCGGCGATGCGGTGCGCAGTGCCGACATTGCTGGTGAACACGCCTGCGGCCAGTCCGTAGATGGTGTCGTTGGCGCGAGCGATGAGGTCGGCGTCGACGTGTTTGAACGGCACGGCGGTCAGCACCGGCCCGAAGATTTCCTCGCGGTAGACTTTCATGTCGGGCTTGGTGTCAACCAGCACGGTAGGTTCGACGAAGTAACCCTTGCCTTCGATGCGTTTGCCGCCGACGGTGGCTCTGGCGCCTTGTTCCGCGCCGCTCTTGAGGTAGCCGGTGACGCGCTCGAGCTGAGCGGTGGAGACCAGCGGGCCCATCTGGGTGCTGGGGTCCATGCCGGGGCCGACTTTCATCCGCCTGGCCAGCGCGGAGATGCCTTCGATCACCTGGTCATAGATTTTGTCCTGCACGAACAGGCGTGAGCCGGCGCAGCAGGTCTGGCCTTGGTTGAAGAAGATGGCGTTGGCGGCACCGGGGATGGCGACGTCGAGATCGGCGTCGTCGAGGATGATGTTGGGCGATTTGCCGCCCAGTTCCAGGCTGACTTTCTTGAGGTTGCCGGCGGAGGCCTTGAGGATCAGCTTGCCGACTTCGGTGGAGCCGGTGAAGGCGATCTTGTCGACATCGGGATGGCCGGACAGCGCGGCGCCGGCAGTCTCGCCGAAGCCGGTGACGATGTTGACCACGCCCGGCGGCACGCCCGCCTCCATCATCAGCTCGCCCAGACGCAGCGCCGACAGCGGGGTTTCTTCGGCCGGTTTGAGCACCACGGTGCAGCCGGTGGCCAGCACCGGGCCGAGCTTCCACGCCGCCATCAAGATCGGGAAGTTCCAGGGAATGATCTGGCCGACCACGCCGACCGGCTCGCGCCGCGAGTAGACGTGATAGTCGGTGCCGGGGGTGAGGGCGCCGAAGGAGATCGGGATGGTGTTGCCCTCGATCTTGGTGGCCCAGCCGGCCATGTAGTGGAACAGGTCGGCGGCCAGCGGCACGTCGGCGCCGCGGGCAACACTGATCGGCTTGCCGTTGTCGAGTGACTCGAGCTGCGCCAGTTCCTCAAGGTGTTCGAGGATGAGGTCGCCGATCTTCCAGATGATCTTGCCGCGCGCGGAGGGCGTCATCCTGGACCACTCGTTGCTTTCGAAGGCTTTGCGTGCGGCCTTGACCGCGAGATCGACGTCGGCCTTGTCGCTCTCGGCGGCGTGGGCGAGGACGTCGCCGGTGGCCGGGTTGAACACTTCGAAGGTCTTGCCGGAGACGGCGTCGACCCAGTTGCCATCGATCAGGTTCTTGCGCTTGAGCGCGAGAAACTCGCCGACGTATTTGTCGATCTGGACGGTGTTGCTGACTTGTTCTGCGACTGCACTCATGTTGGTCTCCTCTTGGTAGGCAGGCACTGGTTAAAAAGACCCGGTACAGCCCCTCGATGGTGCCCCCTCGGGGATTGACGCCACGAAATCTTCGGACTCCCTTTATACCGCTTCGTTCCGAATTTCGCGCAACCGTTCGCCCCGCTTCCCCGTGTGCGAACGTTAAAATGCAGAACCGACAACCGGGTTGCTGACGAGAAACCAGTCTTGCGACGGTACCACCCCGGATTCAAACGGAGTCACCATGCAGAAGGAGGATGATTCGAGGTGGCGCACGCGCGGCGCTGGGCGCTTGAGCGGAACACACTCGTGGTGCCGACGAAAGTAGCCCGGTTTGCCGCAGGCAAGCCGGGAACCGGCTCAGTTGAACAGCACCAGCACCGCGCTGCCGGCGCCGACGGTAAGGTAGGCGTAGCCATGGTCGATCTGCGCGGTATCGGTGTAGAGCGGCCGCCAGTCGCCCTGCGCGTCGGCCGTGCCGCTGGCCAGCGTGACGCCGTTGGCGGCGTTCAGCGCGGCGCCGGACAGACGCAGCACGTTGCTGTTGCGCAGCGGGATATCGGCGTCGACCCGCACGTCGACGGAGCGGTTGGCGTCGGGATTGATCAATACCAGCTGCAGGCGCTGATGCCGATCCAGCAGGGCGTGACTGCGCAGGACCGTGGGCGCGGGCTTACCCCCTGGTTTGGCGCCGGGGATCAGCGGCGGGACCACCGATGAGCCGACCGGCTGTGCCGGCAAGGTCAGGGCCAGCATCCGCAACGCGTAGTAGAGCGGGCCGCTGCGCAACGGTAAACCGGCAGTGTCGGCGTTGAGTTGCAGCACGTCGTGAAAGCAGATGCCGGCCCAGGGTGCGGTGAGCGCGCCACAGCGTTGGTAGAACAGATCGAGGGCCCACAGCGCCGCGCCGAGGGTATCCATGCTGTGCCGTTGTTCGACGGCGCGCGCTTGGGTGATGCGGCAGGGCCGCTGCGCCTGTCGTGCGGCAGCGGCGATGCGGTCGAGTCCGGTTTGCTGTTTGTCGCTGAGTTCGAATACGTGGCCGGCCAGCGAGCCATAGCCGTAACGGCGTTGCGGTTGGCGGGCTTCATGGCCGTCGGCCTGTGCCGTGATCAGCTGCAGGTCGTTAACGCAGGCTTTGATGAAGGCCCCGGTCCATTCGGGGTGGGTGATATCCGCGGCGGCGGGGCCGGCCAATGGTGCGTTGGGTAGCTGCGCGCGCACCGCTGCGGCGTAGCGCTTCCACTCGGCGATGGCGGCGTTGACGTCATAACCGGACGGCCGCAGTTTCTCGCCGACGTAGCGATCCGGCGCGTTGCCCAGTTCAAAGGCCAGCACGCGTTTGCCGATGAGTCTGGAGACGTAAACGGCTTCATCGGCGGCACGGGCGGGATCACCGTGGGCGAGATTGAGGCTGTAGATCAGCGACCAGCCGCTGCGGTCGACCAGCTTGGCGAGACGGTCGATATCGTCGTGGGTGATGGCGTAACGGTAGGGGGCTTGCGGCTTGCCGTTGGCTTGCCACTGACCGGTGCGGGTCGAGCGCCCGCCGAGGCGGATGACGCCGTGCTGGCCAAGTCCGCGCAGCAGGCCGAGCAGTTGCGGATTGTCGGCGGTGAGTAGTCGCGGCTGCGCCAATGCGGAGTTATCGAAACTCAGGCCGAGCATGCCGTCGTCCAGCGCGGCGCCGCGCTTGCGGGTGTCGATACGCACCGTGGTCGGCCCCGGCAGACTGAAATCCAGTTGCGCTGGAGCGCCGTTAAAGACACCGCAGCCGCTCAGCGACGCCGCGCTCAGGCCCAGTAACAGCTCGCGCCGTTTCATGTCCTGGGGAGTGGTCGGCGGAGGGGGCGGGGGTTCGCGATCAGCGGCTGTTGGATGGGGGGCAGAGTGTGAACGGGGGCACCGGTTGGCTGCGGCGGGAATGGTGAGTGCACAGAGTGGCGCGACGCCTGGAAGTTCCGCGTTTATGTGGCGTCAGTGTGCAACCGGCTTGAGTACCCGCAGGAAGAAGGCGCACTGATCGGTGACGGCGCGTTCGAAGCCGTCGCCGACGTAGATGTCGAAGTGGCCGATGGGATAGCGCTTGACCTCGGCGCGGCGGGCGGCACCACGGTATCAGCAGTGCAGATGCAGAACAGGATTGGGCAGGGCAGGCGTGCAGCCAGCAGACTAGGATGATACAGCGGCAGCGTCAGCATCCAGGCGCAGCTGATGCGGTTGTCCCAGTCGGCCGGGGTGATGGCCCGATAGCCGTCTTCCACCGCGGCGGAGATGACGTGACCGCCTGACATCGAGCTGCCCCACAGCGCGATGCGGGTGGGATCGATGCCATCGAGACTGCGTGCGTGGCGGATGGCCGCGCCCCAGTCATCAAGTTGGCGGCGAGTGGAGTAGAGCTGGCGTGGCTGGCCGTCGCTGGCGCCGAAGTGGCGGTAATCGAAGCACAGCACGCGCAGGCCGGCATCGGCGAAACGTTGGGCGAAAGGCGCCAGACCGGCGG
>Ga0307372_10007540_pt1 | contig 15547 bp, 13 predicted proteins | sample OX1MG_FD_202533 | JGI IMG/M metagenome (GOLD analysis project Ga0307372, IMG submission 202533) | Soil microbial communities from Risofladan, Vaasa, Finland - OX-1 | ecosystem: Environmental > Terrestrial > Soil > Coastal area > Acid sulfate soil | place: Finland: Risofladan, Vaasa | collected... | reverse complement strand
CTGTCGCACCGTGAGCACCGAGACAGCGCGTCTCCGGCAGACGGATGCATCGAACAGGTCCAACGCTTCGGAATTTCGAGGCGGGCTGCACAATCATGGGATTCGCGGACGTTAGCTTAGCCGTGGCGGACAGCTCATTCATCTATTCCGGAACCGAGCTGGACGCCATGGCGCAAGCGCGGAATTATTGCCGCGCGATCCTTGGATATTTTGCGCCATATCTCGGGGAAAACGTCGTCGAGATCGGCGCGGGCGCGGGGACTTTTTCTCAACTTTTGTTGAACCATGGCCGCACTTCGGAGCTCGTTCTCTTCGAAGCTGCCGCCAATCTTTTCCCCACGCTGCGCCAACGGTTCGAAGCCGAACCTCGAGTCCGCTTGCACTGTTGCCCCTTCGATGCTTCCCTATTGGACAGATCCCCCGATTCGGTCGTTCTTGTGAATGTTCTGGAACATATTTTGGACGACGCCGCGCTTTTATCGCAAATTCAGCAGTCGTTGCGCCCAGGCGGCAGCCTGCTCCTCTTCGTGCCTGCGCTGGAATGGAATTACGGTTCACTGGATAAGGCCTTCGAACATCATCGGCGTTACAGCAAAAAGGCATTGAGGAAGAAGCTCGAAGGAGCCGGATTTCGCGTTGAGCAAACACGCTACGTCAACATACTGGGGATTGCCTCCTGGTTTTTCGCGGGCAAGATCCTCCGGCAAACGACGCTGATCCCTGCGCAAGTGCGCTGGTATGACCGCTGGATTGTGCCGTGGAGTTTCAAGCTCGAGCGGATTTGCGAGCCACCCATCGGCCAGAGCCTGTTGGCGGTGGCTGTGAAATGATCGCCGCGAGCGTGAAACCCCGGTTGAATCGATACGACAAGATTCTTATTTTGCTCTTCGTCGTTTCCCTTCCGCTAGTGAATCCCTGGGTGCGCGGGGATGGCGTGGGATACTACGCTTACGCGCGTTCCTTGGTCGTAAGCCACAATCTGCAATTTGAACCGGATTGGCTGCACGCCAATCCCAGCTTTTATATGGGCAGGGTTGATGCCGCGGGACGCATCCGCGCGGATCAATATACGTCCACCGGGCACTTGGACAATCACTTCACGATTGGGCCGGCTCTCATCTGGATTCCTTTTCTTGCCGTCACGCATGCGGCGGTGCTCGTGGCGGATTTTCTCGGCGCGCGTATTCCCGCGAATGGCTTCTCCTGGCCTTACCTCGACACGATGGCCATCGTTACGGCGCTCGCCGGATTTCTGGGACTGTTTCTTTCTTTCCGGCTGGCACGGAAATATTTCTCCGAGCGCAGCGCTTTTTTGGCAACGCTCGGCATCTGGTTTGCCAGCTCGCTGCTGGTCTACATGTATTTCAATCCGTCGTGGTCCCATGCGCATTCCGCTTTCGTGGCTGCTCTGTTCCTTTGGTATTGGGATCGCACGCGGGCGGCTCGAACCTTCGGGCAATGGGCCGTGCTGGGATTGATTGCTGGACTGATGCTCGATGTTTATTATCCGAACGCGTTATTTCTTCTCGTGCTGCTTGTGGAATTGGCCGTAACCGCCGCGCGCATTTTCCGTTCGAGCGTGCCAAACCGCGCGCGTGAACTGTCGTCCATGCTTCTCAAAAGCAGTCTCTTTAGCGCCGCTCTGATCGTTGCATTTCTTCCGACGCTGATCAGCCGCTGGGTTATCTATGGGAGCGCTCTGTCCTCGGGATATGACCAGAAGCTTTGGCATCCAGGCCATCCCGCATGGCGGAAGGTGCTGTTTAGTTCCGATCACGGATTATTCAGCTGGACTCCGATTCTGTTCCTGGCTTGCGCCGGGCTTCTGTTTTTGATGCGCCGCGATCGGGAGCTTGGCGCCGCGCTGATACTCTCCACGATTGCCTTCTATTGCTTGATTGCCTCGTATGCGGACTGGGACGGCATTTCATCCTACGGCAATCGTTTTTTCATCTCCCTAACTCCGATATTTGTGGTTGGGCTCGCGGCGCTGATTGCTGCGTCCGAAGGGCTGGTGCGCAACAAACGCGTGGCGCGGCAAGGCGCGATTGCCGTAATTGCGATGCTAGTTCTGTGGAACCTCGGCCTCGTTTTTCAGTGGGGCATGCACTTGATCCCTGAGCGTGGTCCCATCTCCTGGAGCGAAATGGTTTCCAATCAATTCCGCGCCGTGCCAGCGGACTTGTCGAGGTCCCTTGAGCGTTATTTCACGCGCCGGCATCAAATGATGCAAGGCATCGAAAAAAAGGATTTGCGCCAGCTCGGCACGAACGACACCAAGCCGAAGGGCCAGCCATGAACGCTGCGAACACAACCGCCGTCGTCACCGAGCCGCCGGTCCTGCGGATCGCGCCGCCGCACGGCTGGTGGGAGGTCGATTTCCACGAGCTGTGGCAATTTCGCGAGCTGATTTATTTTTTCGTCTGGCGGGATATCAAGGTGCGCTACAAACAGACCACCATCGGCGCGGCCTGGGCCATCCTGCAACCGGCTCTCGCGATGATTGTCTTCGCGCTGTTCTTCGGCAAGCTGGCGCACATGCCCACCGAAGGCCTTCCCATTCTCGTTTTTTACTACAGCGGCCTTTTGCCGTGGATGTATTTCTCGAACAGCCTGACGAACGCGACCAGCACCATCGTCCAGAATCAAAACATCATCACAAAAGTCTATTTTCCGCGCCTCGCGCTGCCCATTTCAGCCGTGCTTTCGGGACTTCTGGATTTCGCCATCGGCTGCCTGCTGCTGGTTCCGCTGATGGTTGTTTACCGCGTCCGGCCGGGACTGCCGCTGCTGTTGCTGCCGGTTTTTCTGCTGCTCACCGTTCTGATGGCGGCCGGCGCCGGGCTGTGGCTTTCGGCAATGAACGCGATTTACCGCGACGTGCGTTACGTGGTGCCATTTCTCGTGCAATTCTGGCTGTTCGCGTCGCCCGTGGCGTATGCCAGCTCGATCGTCCCCGCAAAGTATCGCTGGCTCTACGGCCTGAATCCCATGGCGGGGATCATCGAAGGCTTTCGATGGTCGCTCACGGGACGCGGCGACCCGCCGGGGCCGATGATCATCGTATCTGTTGCCGTCGTGCTGGTGGTTTTGGCGTCCGGGCTGTTTTATTTTCAGAAAATGGAGAGCACCGTTGCCGACGTGGTGTAAGCGATCTGGTATAAATATAAATGACATGGCATGGACAATGCGGCTACACACTAAACCACACTAAACAATGACTGATGCCGTCATTCGCGTCGAAGGAATCGGCAAGCGCTACCGCGTCGGGCAGCGCCAAAGCTACCGCGCGCTTCGCGACGTGCTGGCCGGCGCGTTTCGCCGCAACGGCAAACGCGCGCCCGCGGACTTCATCTGGGCCGTCCGCGACGTTTCCTTCGAGGTCAAGCAGGGCGAAGTCGTCGGTCTGATCGGCAGAAACGGCGCGGGCAAATCCACGCTGCTCAAATTGCTGGCGCGCATCACGCGGCCCACCGTGGGACACGCGGAACTCCACGGGCGCATCGGCAGCCTGCTCGAAGTCGGCACCGGCTTTCATCCGGAGCTGACCGGCCGCGAAAACATTTTCCTCAGCGGCGCGATTCTGGGCATGAGCCAGGCCGAAATTCGCCGCAAGTTCGAAGAAATCGTTGCCTTCTCCGAAGTCGAGCGCTTCATCGACACGCCCCTCAAGCATTACAGCAGCGGCATGGGCATGAGGCTGGCCTTCGCCGTCGCCGCGCATCTCGAACCCGAAATCCTCCTCGTCGACGAAGTCCTCTCCGTCGGCGATGCCGCCTTCCAGAAAAAATGCCTCGGCAAAATGCAGGACGTCTCCCGCGCCGGCCGCACAATCATTTTTGTCAGCCACAATATGACCGCGCTGCAGCGGCTTTGCACGCGCGCTGTGTGGCTCGACGACGGACATCTGGTGGAAAATGGTGATGTAGGGGAAGTCGTTCGTTGTTACCTTCAGAAGAACACAGTGGCCAATCTCGAATCCGTTTGGTCAGACGAGCGGACGGCTCCGGGCGATCACCGCGTGCGCCTGCGAAGCGTACGGCTGATTCCACAAAGTGATTCCTCTGACCACATCACGGTGCATACTCCGCTTCGAATTGAATTCACTTATTGGAATTACGTGCCGGGCGCCGTTCTAAACGTGTCGATGTTTCTCAACAGCCTCGAGGAAATATGCGTTTTTAATCTTGCTTCGGATTTTGAACCTCGGCCTGCTGGGCTGATCCGCCATACACTTGAGGTACCTGGCGACCTTCTGAATGCCGGCTCCTACTACGTCAATATGCTGGTCGTAAAAGACGCGTCGGTCGCCATTCTGATACAAAATAATGTCCTCGCTTTCGAGGTGGCCGAAGGCGAAGCTGTGGGGAACTGGTACGGGAAGCTTCCTGGCGCAGTGCGGCCAAAGTTAAAATGGAAGAGCGAAGCCATCGAGGCCGACGATTTAATTCTGTCGGCAGCCAGAAATCAGAAGGCGTGACAAACGCTCGGCGCTAAGTTTTTAGGTAGGCTTCCCCTTCTTCGCGGGAACGCTTCGCCTTCGCTGGATTTCCGTAGGCAACAACAAGATCCGGGATGTCGCGAACGACCACGGCGCCCGTACCGACCACCGAGTGGCTGCCAATGGAGATTCGGTCTGACACGCTAGCTCCGACACCAATCGCTGAACATTCACCAATTCGTACGAGTCCTCCCGTGGAGACGCCGGGAGCAATGCTGGCGAAGTCGCGCATCGAGCAGTCGTGATCAATCGAACTTCTCGTATTCAGGATGCAGAATTCGCCTACCTGCGATCCCGGTCCGACGTGGGAGCACGCGAGAATGGCAGTTCCTTTCCCGATTTCGGCGGTTCTCGCTATGGCCGCCGACGGATGCTTGACAACCGGAAACTCCAGGCCCTCCCTCGCCAAATCTAAATAGACCTTCCGACGCCACCAATTATCCCCGATAGCAATCACAGCGGCTGTGATCAGCTGATCAGCGCAGACTGCTGCTGCCTCGTCGATCCGGCCAAGTACCGGATAACCTCGCCGAACAGTTCCACGCGCAAGAGTGTCATCGAGATAGCCCATGACGCGATAATGTCTAGCCAACTCAATCGCGTCAACCAGAACCGAGGCATGGCCAGATGATCCAATTAGCAAGAGCTTAGGCTTATTGTCGTAGACAGGTCTCACAATTCTAAGCCCCTCAAAGGATGATCTTGGGTCTAAGCGATTTCCGCATGAATGCCAGTATAATATATCGGCGGGGCGGAGTCGTCGATCCCGCCCCGTGAATCGTCGACGGACGGTACAAATATCATGTGCGAGACTCTTAGGAGTTGCTCTAAGCCAAAACTCGAAGATCTGGCGATCTCAGGCGCGCCACCGGCCTTCGCCGAAAAACTGCACGTAGGCCGCCCGAACCTTGGCAACCGCGAGCGGCTGATGCAGCGCATCTCGGACATGCTGGATCGCAACTGGCTGACCAACGATGGCCCGTACGTCCGCGAATTCGAAAAGCGGCTCGCGGAGTTCACCGGTGTGCGCCATTGCGTGGCGATGTGCAACGCCACGATTTCGCTGGAGATCGCCATCCGCGCGCTCGGTCTGACGGGCGAGGTGATTGTCCCATCCTTCACTTTTATCGCCACGGCGCACGCGCTTCAATGGCAGGAAATCACTCCCGTATTTTGCGATATCGATCCGAGGACCCACAACATCGATCCCGCCCAAATCGAGCGGATGATCACCCCTCGAACCACCGGCATTATCGGTGTTCACACGTGGGGACGGTCTTGTGACGTCGATGCTCTCGAGTCCCTCGCGCGCCGCCGCAACCTGCAGCTCATGTTCGATGCCGCCCATGCCTTCGGATGCTCTTACAAGGGCAAGCTGATCGGTGGCTTCGGGCGCTGCGAGACCTTCAGCTTCCACGCGACCAAGTTCTTCAACAGTTTCGAGGGCGGCGCCGTTCTGACGAATGATGACGCCCTGGCCGGGAAGATGCGCCTGATGCGCAACTTCGGCTTCCAGGGAAATGACAACGTCATTTACATCGGCACGAACGGCAAAATGACGGAAGTATGTGCGGCCATGGGGCTTACATCCCTGGAAAGTATCGATGAGTTCATGGCGATCAATCGCCGCAATCACCACGCATATCGGCGCGGACTAGCGCAACTTCCCGGCGTGACTTTGATGGAATACGATGCAGGCGAGAAGACCAACTACCAATACATCGTGCTGGAAGTGGATGAAACTACGGCGCGGCTCGCTCGCGATGAGCTCGTGAGCGTGCTCCATGCGGAAAACGTTCTGGCGCGCAGATACTTTTACCCTGGCTGCCATCGCATGGAGCCGTATCGCTCCTACTTTCCCCATGCGTCGCTCGTGCTGCCGGAAACCGAGAAATTGTGCCGTCGCGTGATGGTGTTGCCGAATGGCGCCAGCGCTAACGAACCAGCGATTGCATCCATCTGCCAGGTCATCGAAACGGCGGTCGCCAACGCGCCCGCAGTACGCGCGGCATTGGCCGCTTCAGCCGCTTCTCAAGCGGCCAAGCGATCAGCCATGGCCGCTCCATCGAGTCCGGTCAATTCATAAGCAACAGTCCGTTTCATCCACGGCTGGCTTGCTTCGCTCTGGAGAACACCTTGTACCGGGAGCCAATGAGAGTATATGCCGCAAGTGCTGCTAACATCCGCCGACTGCCCGGGACCCGCCAACCACCGAATCGCAGGCAGTTAAGAAGGTGATGTCCCGTCTTCACGGCCTCCCGATTCTGTAATGTCGCCCTAGCCATATCCAGGAAGTATTCTGCAATGTTTCGCCGAATTGTATCCGTGTATTGGAAGTCCAGATGCCTGTCGAGGGCCATCAGCATCCGAATACTCTCGCGCCGCTGATCGAGGCCCGGTCGAGCCGACCAAGCTGCCCCAGAATGCAGGCGATACACCGCCATGACCTCATCCATCAGGAAAACCTTTCCGTGGTTTGCAATCAATGCGAACAGGCCCCAATCGGCATGCTCCATCGTACCAAGCCAGGAAGGAAGCGCACCAGCCGAGTCCCGGCGGTATACTGTCGCGGCTGGCAGGACGAAATTCTCTCGGAGTAATTCTTTAATGCTGTATGACCCAGCCGCTAGCGGCGGCCACACACCCGCGCGTCCCGCGTCCGTTTCATCGAGGAGTTGGGCACGATGGCAGCACAGGGCGTAATCCGGATGTTGATCGAGAAAATCGACCTGCTGTTGAAGCTTGTCTTCGGACGTCCAGTAATCGTCCCCGTCAAGCATGGCCACATATTGTCCCTGGCATGACGCGAGTGTGTCACAAAAGTTCCGGGCTCCGCCAAGATTATGATTTCTCAGAAGCGGCACGATTCGGTCCGGAAAGCGGCGGTAGAAATCCATGAGAATTTTACGAGTTCCGTCAGTCGAGCAGTCTTCTCCGACGACGATCTCGTAATCAAAATTCACTCGCTGGTCCAGAATGCTCTCGAGCGCTTGCGCGAGGAATCGCTCATGGTTATAAGTAATGATCCTCACGCTTAACTTCATACGATTATTCTGTCTCAGCTCCATAATTTTGTCACGTCCTGATGGTGTCCAAGGCCGCCAATTTTGTCGAGCCGCCCGGCGGCGGGATGTCTTCCCTGGCCAGCTCAACGCACGCGTCATCTTTTGGCCAAACGCCGCCGCCGTGCTACGCTAATTTGCGTGAGGCAGGCCTATCACGACGAGGCCATGACTAAGCCACTCGTTTCCGCGCTGATCGATACCTACAATCAGGGCCAGTTCCTTGAGCAGGCGCTCGTGAGTGTCTTGGAGCAGGGATTGTCGCCGTCGGAATTGGAGATCGTGGTCGTCGACGACGGCTCAACGGATAGCACAGCGTCACTCGTTCAGAAATTTACTCCCCGCGTCCGCTACATCCACAAGGAAAATGGCGGCCAAGCATCGGCCTTCAACGCGGCGATTCCCGAGACGCGCGCCCCGATTGTCGCTTTCCTCGACGCCGACGATTGGTGGGCAAAAAACAAACTCGCGACAGTCCTCGAAGTTTTCGGTCAAAACCCGGAGCTGGGCGCGGTCGGACACGGTTACTTCGAAGTTCGTGGCGTCGCAGCGCCCGCGGAAATCGTCGTGCCGCAACAAGCCTGCCGAATTGATTTGGCAAACTCCGCTGCGGCCCGACTTGCCGACTGCGGAAGGCACTTTCTCGGGACGAGCAGATTAACGGTACGAAAGAGAGTTCTCGCAAGGGTCGGCCCCATTCCTGAGGAACTTGTCTTTTGCGCGGACGCTCCGATCCTGACTCTGGCACTCGCCCTCGGCGGCGCAGTCCTGCTCGATCAGCCCCTCTGTTACTATCGTTTACACGCCGCAAACTTGTTCGCGTCGGCCACCGCGGATGCCGCCCAGCAGCGCAAAAAATTCGAGACTCTCCAGTTTCTTCTCGATTTTCTCCCGCGCCGACTTGCCGAGCTCGGAGTTTCCCGCGAGGCGATTGCTGCGCTTCTGCAATCGGACCAGTTGGAAGCCACCCGTCTCAAGCTTATCTTTGACGGGGGCTGGCCGTGGGAAACTTTTCATATCGAATCCAGGCGTTTCCGTGTCGCGTATCAGAAACATAGCGGCGGTTACGCCGTTTTCAAATGGTTCGTGCTTGCAGCAACGCTGTTCATGCCGCCGCGACGTTTTTATAGGCTCCTTCGCTGGTACTCGGAGCACAATCTGCGGCGGTTCCGCAAAATACTCGGAGAGCCGGTTCCGGTGCCTGCGATTCAAGCGCAACGAAGAAAAGTTGCTTTACCTCAATGAATGGACAGAATGCGTGACGCCATCGTTGTGTCGGGTTGGAACTGGGAAACATTCAACGTGCCGGAAAGGGTCGCGCTGGCGCTCGCGCGCCTCGGGGGGAAAGTTCTTTACTGCGAGAATCCCGTTTCCGGGCTGCGCCGCACGGGACGTCCGCTGAAGGAGATCGAAAGCAGGATATACCGCTTCGGCCCCGAATTTCTCGGCTACCGCTTGAATCTGGTTCCCGTCGGCTTTCCGCAGTTGCAGGCTAAGATGGTCGCGCGTCAAATTCTTCGGAATGCTTCTCAACTGAACCTCAAGGACCCTCTGTTTTTTTACGCGCACGGCGACTTTTTCCTGCCGCTGTGCCGCGAATTCAAGCGCAGGGGATTTCCCCTCGTTCACGTCTGCATGGACTATCCTGAACGGGGCCAGGAAGAGCTCATTCAATTGTCGGACCTGACGCTTGCGATTCCCAAAAGCGTGTTCCACCAATTGAGGTCCAAATATGGAGACAAAGTAGCTTTGATTCCGCAAGTGACGGGCATTTTCGACGTAGGCGGGCAAACTGACGTGGCCGCTGCCGCGCCGGACGAATTCGCCGCGATACCCCGGCCGCGCCTCGGCTACATCGGGCCAGTCACGAACCGGCTGAATTTGAAGGTCCTCGAAAAAGTGCTGGCCGCTCGTCCGGATTGGCAGTTCCTGCATTTTGGCGCGGCGAAATGCCTTCCGCTTCCCAACGTGCACGTGATTGCATGGCGCGCGCCCGAGGCGCTGAAGGACGTGGTCGCGAATCTGGACGTTGGCCTCATGCCCTACGATTGCTACAGCAACAAGAATTTTCACTGTATGCCGCTCAAAGTATTCGACTACTTTTACGCGGGCCTTCCGGTCGTATCCACGCCCATCGTGAATCTGTGGGAATTCGCGGATACGATTTATTTTGGAGACAACGCGGACGAGCTTTGCCGTGCGGTCCAATCCGCGCTCGACGAGCCTGCCGATAGCCCCAAAAAATCCGCGCGTATCGCCATCGCCCGCGAGCACTCGATCGAAGGACTTTCGATGGCTCTCGACCAAGTATTCGCGTCCCGTCATCAGTTTCTGACAGGAAAAACCAGCGACGTGAAAGCGAAGTTCGTTGATGAGGAATTCGGATGATCGGAGTACGAAATCGCGTGGCACAGTTGCTGCTGCGTCTGCCATTTCAGCTCGGTTCATCGCGAGAATTGCCCGTTGCGGGAAAATGGATTCACAGGCTGAGTCACCGACTGCTGCCTTCGGGAGAGAAAGTGTGGTCTCGCGTTCGGCAAGGTCCGGCAAAGGGCATTTGGCTCGAGGTGAATCCCAGAACGGGCCATGATTACATCCAAGGGCTCACGGAAGCCGCCACCCAGCGTCGAGTGGTCGAATATCTCAAGCCGGGCATGGTGTTTTACGACCTCGGCGCAAACATTGGACTGTTTTCCTTGCTGGCCGCCCGCATCGTTGGCCCGAGCGGCAACGTATTCAGCTTCGAACCGGATTTCGAAACAGCGCGGCGCCTGCGACGAAACGTGGAAAGAAACAAGTTTTCGAATATAACCGTGGTTGAGGCAGGCGCATGGTCATCGACCGGCAGGGCAAACTTTGTGGCTGTTGCCTCTTCCTCGCCGGATCGAGATCTTGGCAGATTCACCTTGGACGCGGAATTCGCCGCCGGGACTAGCCTTGCTTGCTACGCTCTTGACGATTTTGTTCGCACCGCATCGCCGCCGGACGCGATCAGGTGTGACGTCGAGGGCGCAGAACTGGAAGTGTTTCGCGGCGCGGAGCGCACCATTGCCGTCTGCCGGCCGTGGATTATGTGCGAGATTCACTCCGCGGCGAATCGCGACGGGATATTGGAGTTCTATCGCCGCTTTGGATACAAGACTCAGATCGTGGACGATAATCATCTTCTGGGTGTCCCTTAGAGAAGTCCGGTGCGCATCGTGTGCAGGGGCTTCGAGTGAGGGGTCATCGAGGGTACAAAGATATCTTTGCTTGGCACGCTATCGCCGGATGCTGTGCGGGACCTGTTAGCATGACTGAAAAAAAGCTCCGCGTGCTGCTGCTGTGCACGCATCCGGTTCAATACGGGTCGCCGATGTGGCGGCTTATGGCGCAGCGACCGGAGCTGGAAATACTGGTCGCATATTGCAGCCTGCGAGGCGCCGAGGCGCACATGGACCCTGAATTCGGCGTCGAAGTCGTCTGGGACGTGCCGCTCCTCGACGGCTATCCGTGGGTACAGCTCAGGAATATTTCGCCTCGGCCTGCAATCGGCGGATTCTTCGGTTTGATCAATCCGGGGGTCTGGCGGCTCATACGCTCCAAGAAATTCGACGCTGTCATCGTGTTTACGGGCTACATCTGTGCCACTTTCTGGATCGCCCTGGCGGCTGCTAAAATCCGTGGCATCCCGCTTCTCTTCGGCACGGATGCCCACGATCTGAATCCCCGCAACCAGAGCGTTTGGAAGCCACGAATTAAGCGGCATCTCTGGCCCAAGCTATTTCGCCTGGCGGACGTGGTTATCGTCCCATCCAGCGGGACCGTCGCGTTGATGCGCTCGCTGAAAATTCCTCCCGAGCGGGTGATGCTCACGCCCTACGTCGTCCATAACGAATGGTGGATCGAACAGGCAAAGCATGTGGACCGCGCCGCCGTACGGCGCAGTTGGAGCATTCCCGCGGACGCGCCTGTCGTCCTCTTTTGCGCCAAGCTGCAACCCTGGAAGCGCCCCCAAGACTTGCTCCGCGCCTTTGCGCGCGCGAACGTGCCCGGCAGTTATCTCGTATACGCCGGAGACGGTCCGATGCGCGCGCAGCTCGAGGCCGAAGCGCAGGCGCTAAACATCTCCGGCCGAACTCGTTTTCTGGGATTCGTCAACCAATCCGCTTTGCCGCAGGTGTATTGCGCATCCGGCCCGCTCGTTCTTCCTTCCGAGTACGAGCCTTTTGGCGTGGTGGTGAATGAGGCGATGCTCTGCGGCCAGTGCGCAATTGTGAGCGACCGCGTCGGCGCTAAATTTGATTTGATCCGCGAGGGCGAGACCGGATTTGTGTTTCCCGCGGGCGATGTGGACGCGCTTACCGGAATTCTGAAGCAACTGCTTTCTGACTGCGAACGGATTCGTGCCATGGGCGAAAAGGCTTGCAAAAGAATAGCCCAGTGGACGCCCGAAACCAACATGGAAGCAACCATCCGGGGGATCGAGAAGGCGATCGAGCACAAATTGGGCGCAGCGGAAAGTGTGAACCAATGAGAGTCCTGATTTACTCAGAAGCATTTGCACCAAAGATTGGCGGCGTTGAAACCATTGTCATGTTGCTGGCGCAAGGACTGGCGCAGCATGCTTCCTCCGCCCCCAATGAATTGGTGGAGGTGACGCTCGCGACGCGCACGCCCGCAGACGGGATGAACGACGCGGCTTTGCCCTTCTGCGTTGTCCGACGCCCGAATTTCAGCGCTCTTGTTCGCCTGCTCCGCCGCTCCGACGTGATTCATTTGGCTGGACCCTGCTTCCTCCCGCTCGCCCTTGGTCTGTTGTTTCGCAAATCTGTCGTGGTCGAGCATCACGGCTTTCAGGCGATCTGCCCAAATGGCCAACTGCTCTACGATCCGGCAGGGACGCCTTGTCCGGGCCATTTCATGGCGGGCCGACACCGCAAATGCCTTCGATGCAACGCCGCGCAGGGAAAACTGCGCAGCCTGAAGATGTGGCTGTCGACGTTTCCCCGCCGCTGGCTCTGCCAGCGCGCTTCCGCCAATATCCTGCCCACGGAATGGCTGGGAACTCTGCTGCAATTGAATCGAATGGCGACGATTCCCCATGGACTGTCCCCGACAAGCATTTCCGCGATCACACGGGTTGCGCCGCAGGTGCCAACGTTCGCATTTCTCGGACGTCTGGTCAGCACGAAAGGAGCGCGCACTCTGCTTGACGCTGCGCAACAGTTGAACGCAAAGGGGCTCGCATTTCGAATTAAAATCATCGGGCAGGGGCCCGAACGCGAAATACTGGAACAGCAGGCGCGGGACCTTCAGATTCAGGATTGTGTTCAGTTTCTGGGATATATTCCCATCGACCAGTTGCAGGACAGCTTGGCAGATACAACGGCTGTCATTATGCCTTCGCTGGCCGGGGAGGTGTTCGGTCTGGCGGCGGCGGAGAACATGCAGCGCGGTCGGACGCTGATTGTTTCAGACATTGGAGCGCTCGCAGAAGTCGTCGGCGATGCTGGCATAAAGTTCCCGCCGGGCGATGCTGCCGGTCTAGCCCGCTGTATGGAAACCGTGCTTGCGAGCCCGTTGCGAGCGGAGGAACTCGGCCGCCGCGGCCGCGAACGCGCGCTGAAACTTTTCCAGAGTAAGGGTATGATTGACGCACACGCTTCCCTCTATCGGGAGATAATGCGACGTTGATCTGTCTCATTTTGGAGGAACCAAAGTGATTGGGGCCCGGATCAGCGCGGCGAAGATTCAGCCACTCATATCCGTGCTGTTGCTCGGGTTCGGTCTGCTGGCAGCCCTGCAGCTCGGGAATTGGATCGATTCCGGGGACGATCGAATGCTGCTCTACTCCGGAATGGTGTGCGTGCTCTGCGTAATCGCCCTAACCATTCTGAAAAGCTGGCGCATGGGCTTCTACCTTTTCGTGGTTTGGCTGCTCTTTGAAGACCTGATTCGCAAATACCTTGGCAACAACATGGTGATCTATTTCGCCAAGGACGTCTTGGCGGCCCTTACCTATCTTTCTCTGTTCGTTGCTATTCGCCGCGGTCAGGCAAAACTCTTCCGCCCGCAGTTCCTGCTCTTCCTGAGTTTGTTCTTCTGGCTCGCCGCTCTTCAGATATTCAACCCGTATTCTCCGAGCGTTCTTTACGGGATCCTCGGAATGAAACTCTACTTTTACTATATCCCATTGATGTTCGTCGGCTACGCGCTCATCCGCGACGATCGGGATTTGTGGCGATTCCTGACTATATTCATGGTGCTGGCCGGAGTTATTTCCGCGCTCGGCATTATCCAGGCCGTCGTCGGCCCGACGTTCCTGAATCCCCGCACTCTCGCGCCCGCGCTGCAGGAGCTCGGCTCACTCGACAAGGTAACGCCGCTGACGAACCAGGTTTTTTTTCTTCCGTGCGGGGTGTTTGTTAGCGCCGGCCGTTTCGCCTTCTATCTGCTCCTTGCCGGGCTTCTTGGCCTGGGGACTGCGGGTTACTTCATTCTTTCTGCGCTTCGACGGCGCAAAGTTGTTTTCCTGGGCATTGCGCTGGTCGCGCTCGCCACTCTTCTCAGCGGTTCCCGCGGCACATTTCTGTGGTTGCTCATCAGCACGATCGCATTGACTCTGGCGTACCGCTGGGGCGCTCCGATGCGCGGAGATCAAAGCCGCCGGCTGATGAAAGCCATTCGCCGGAGTATTATATTCGCTGCGGCTGGAGTTTTGATCTTTATTGCATTTTTCCCTTCCGCGGTCAGTTCTCGTTTCAATTATTATTCGCAGACACTTTTGCCCGGTACTTCGGCCTATCAGCTCGGTGACCGGGCTTGGACTTATCCGATCGGGGAATTGGTCAAGGCTTTCTCCGAGCCCCATTGGTTCGTGGGCAACGGCACGGGAACCGCATCGCTCGGAGGTCAATACGTGACCAAGCTGACGGGCTCGGCTTCGAACGTCGCCGTGGAAGAGGGCTATGGGCAGCTCATTTTAGAGATGGGCATCCTGGCGCCGTTTTTGTGGATTTTCTGGACCGCCGAGCTTCTTCGGTCATCGTGGAAAGCTGTCCGGGCGCTCAGACATACGCGCCTGTTTCCGGTCGCGGTAGCGATTCTGTGGTACGCGTTCGTGATGCTCTATCCCATGGCGTATCTGGGGCTCGACGTCTACGAAAACTTTGTCAACAACGCGTTTCTTTGGATTCTTGTGGGAATTTTATTCCGCTTGCCGGAAATCGTGGCGACCCCGCCTGCTGCGGAAATCACAATGGCGCGTCCGGGCCCCGCGCAATTGGCATGATCGGCGCGGAGATGCGGCAGCGGAAGCATCGGCTTCAGATGGATTCTCCGGAATTGACTATGGCATCCACAAAGAGGCGCCCCCGGCTTGCCGTTGTCTCGCCATTCGTCGACAAGCGCCACGGCACGGAACGGCGAGTCGCGGAGTCGCTCAATCGAACAGCTGAGTTGTTTGAAATTCACGTCTACAGCCAGCACGTCGAAGACCTCGATTTATCGCGAATCGCCTGGCACCGAATCCCTGCGATTCCTGGCCCCCATCTTTTCAATTACCTTTGGTGGTTTATCGCCAATCATGTCTGGCGCGCCTGGGACAAATGGTTCCGAAACCTGCGCTACGATCTTGTCTACAGTCCCGGAATCAATTGTCTGGATGCCGACGTGATTTCGGTGCATATCATGTTCGCCGAGCTGCTCCGCCGCAACTTGCCCGCCATGCGTTTCCGGGATCATTCCCTGCTTGCGTGGCCGCGGCTTCTGCACCGACATCTGTATTACAGGCTGATTGTGAAACTGGAACGCGGCATCTATCCGAATCCGAAGATTGATCTCAACGTAATCTCCCGGCGAGTTTCCGATGGGCTCCAGGAGTTCTATGGCCGCGAAGGTCCATCTCCCGTGGTGCATTGCGGATTGGATGGCGAGGTATTCAATCCGAAGCGCCGTCTTGAATTGCGCGAGAGCGCCCGCCGGGAGTTCCATCTGGACGCGG
>Ga0307372_10007539_pt1 | contig 15548 bp, 13 predicted proteins | sample OX1MG_FD_202533 | JGI IMG/M metagenome (GOLD analysis project Ga0307372, IMG submission 202533) | Soil microbial communities from Risofladan, Vaasa, Finland - OX-1 | ecosystem: Environmental > Terrestrial > Soil > Coastal area > Acid sulfate soil | place: Finland: Risofladan, Vaasa | collected... | reverse complement strand
TGGGGCACCCTGGGGCAGGCGTAGGCAGCACAGTAGGCATCACCGTAGGCATCAGTGTAGGCATTACCGCGGCTCGAAATTCAGGCGGCGAGAAAGCGGCCGATGCGCGCTTCGACTTCGGCTCGCGGGCGGCCGAAACGGCGCCGGCTGATATCGACGAGGCGGCGCGCATCGGGTCGTCGGGGGAGCGGCGCGTCGTAGAGGTTGACCCGCAGTGGCGAGGTCGGCACCCCGCCGGCGAGGAGCCGCGCCCATGCCGTGTGGTTCGGCAAATCGAGTAGCGCGTCGGCACCGCCGAGGCCGATCTGCTCGGCGATGAGCGGCGCGTCGCTCGCGCCGGTGCGGCAGGCGAGCATCGAGCCGACATTGCCGAACACCGCGGCGCGGAGTTTGTCGGGGAGCTGGTCGAGGTACTGGTGCGCGACGGTCAGCGTCAATCCGTACTTGCGGGCTTCCGACAGGATCAGCGCGAAGCTGTCGGTGGCGAAGGATTGGAACTCGTCGGCGTAGAGGTGGAAGCTCCGTCGATCGGCGGCCGGCAGGTCGGCGCGCGATAATGCCGCCTGCGCGATCGTCGTCGTCAGCAGCGCGCCGAGCAGATGCGAGACGCCCTCGCCCAATCGGCCCTTCGCGAGATTGCAGATGACGATGGCGCCGTCGTCCATCAGGCGGCGCAGCGTGATCGTGCTTTTCGGTTGGGCGAGCATGTTGCGCAGCCGCGGCTCGATCAGCGCCTTGCCGATCTTGTTCTGGATCGGGGAGATCGCCTCGGTGCGGAAGTGGTCGCCATAGGCGGCATACTCGCCCTGCCAGAAGGCGCGCACGTAAGGATCGGCGACGTGGCGGTCGACGAGCGGCACGCGGAAACTCTCGTCGATCAGCAGGCGGGGGAGCATCAGCAATGTGCCGCCGGGCACGTCGAGCAGCGCGCGCACCGCGTTGGTCAGGATGTAATCGAGCCGCGGGCCCCAGCTCTCCGGCCAGACGTGACGGAAGGCCGAGACGACGCCATCGGCGACGATCGGTTTGAGGTCGTCGGGCACCGCCGATAGGGGATTGAAGCCGATCGGCCGGTCGCTGTCGGCCGGGTTCAGGTAGACGAGATCGTTGGTGCGGTCTCGAGGAATATGGAGCAGCACCGCCTCGGCGAGATCGCCGTGCGGGTCCAAAAGCGCCAGCCCTTCACCGGCGGCGAGGTCCTGGGTGATCAGGTTCAACAGCAGCGTCGATTTGCCGGTGCCGGTCTGGCCGACGATGTACAGGTGGCGGCGCCGCTCTTCGGCGTCGAGCGTAACGGCCGCATCGGATGCGCGGCGGATTCCGAGGAGAAGCTGTTGGGTTGATCGTGGCATAGACGGATGGAGCCGGTGTGCCGTGCGCATCGCAGGGTGGAATGACGCGGACAGCCCCCGTTTCCCTCGGGGGCGTCGGGGCTAGTGGGCGCCGTCGCCATTGTGCGTTGATGGCTTGGCTGCCGAGCCCCCCGCTCACTACCGGCTCCGTGTCTGGCCACGATCTTTTCGAGATCGGGGCCTCGGTTGATTGTAACCGGCGCCATCGAAAACACCGGCACTGCGGCAGGGGAGAGCGGCGGCGCCGCCGGCTATCCACAGCCCGGTCCGGAGAAACCTGCAAGCGCGCGGTAAGATTCGCGTGTGGGGTCCAACTATCGGGGGAAGGCGAGCTATAGCCGATTACGCTTTATCGATCTGTTCTGCGGGATCGGCGGCTTCCGCCTTGCCGCGGACAGTTTCGGAATGGAGTGCGTGTTTTCCTCGGACATCGACCCGCATTGCCAGGACGCCTATCAGGCGAATTTCGGCGAGCGGCCAGCTGGGGACATCACCAAGATCGATCCGCGCTCCGTTCCCGATCACGACGTACTGCTCGGCGGCTTCCCGTGCCAGCCCTTCAGCATTATCGGCGAGCGACGGGGCTTTCGCGACGCGCGCGGCACCTTGTTCTTCAACGTCGCGGCGATCATCAAGGAGAAACGGCCACGCGCCTTTGTCCTCGAAAACGTCAAGCAGCTCGCCGGTCACGACCGCGGCCGCACGATCAAGCGCATCGTCCGGGAACTCGAAGCCCTCGGCTATAGGACGGAATGGCGGATCTTGAACGCGCTCAATTTTGGGCTGCCGCAGAAGCGCGAGCGGGTACTCATCGTCGGGCTGCGCGACGCCGTGCGACCGATGAACTGGACCTTCCCGCCGGTCGCGATGCAGTCTCTTGCCGACATTCTTGAGACCCGCGTGCCGCGCAAATACTTCGCGTCGGACGCCATTGTCGCGAAGCGCCGGGCGGCGCACCGCGCGTCATGTCGGCCGGCGATCTGGCATGAGAACAAAGCAGGGAACATCAGCTCGTACCCGTACTCCTGCGCGCTGCGCGCCGGGGCTTCGTACAATTATCTGCTGGTCGATGGGAAGCGCCGCCTGACGCCGCGCGAGATGCTGCGCCTCCAGGGTTTTCCCGACAGCTTCACGATCGTCAACGAGACGCAGACCCGCAAGCAGGCAGGCAACGCGGTGCCGGTGCCGATCGTGCGCGCCGTACTCGGCCGCGTGCTCGACAGCCTGGCCGCGCCGGAAATGCCGATCGAGGTTCCGCAGCTGCTCGCCGCCTGAATTATGCGGGAGCCGCGGCTGCGCACGGTGGACAAGGCCAACCCGCCCTATCCGCTCAACCGGTTTCCGCATTCGTTCGTTAATATCGTCGGCCGCGAGATCATCTATCTCCTCGCGTCGAGCCGTCACCCGGCACTCGAAGGCCCGGAGTGGGAGCGGATTTTCGCGAAGGCGATCGACGCCGAATGGAAGCCGTCGAATGTCGGGCTCGACGACATCGTCAAGGGAGCCTTCGCCTGGGGTGCCAAGACGGTCAAGAGCAACGCACCGCACGAGGCGACGAGCGTGCGGCTGATCTCGGGCCGCAACAACCCGGAGTATTCCTTCGACACGATTGCCGACAGCGACGACGGGATCGGCGCACAGGTCTTGCAAATCTGGAACGCGCGGGTCGACGCGATCCGCGACAAGTTCAAGGAGGTGCGCACCGTCGTTTTGCTGAAGCCGGCCACTCTGGCGGGGGAGAGGAGCCCCTTCACGGTGTTCGAGTTCGAGACGATCCGCTACGCGGTCGAGGACTTTGAATGGCGGAAGAACGCCAACGGCAATTACGAGGGGGTCGACAGGCGCACCGGCGAACACCGCTTCACCTGGCAGCGGCACGGTTCGCAGTTCACGATCAAGGAACCGGTGCCGGAGGCGCGGCTGCGCTTCTTCGTCAAGAAGCCGCCCGCTCTCGGGGACGATCAGGTACTCGCTCTCGTCGGCTTCGACCCCTCATGGATCGAGATCGTCGACGGCTGACCGGGGCACTGGGGTCGATGTGGCGTCAGAAACCAATTCTCTGCGGTGGGACGGAAAGCGGCATTCTCCGCGGAGCCGACATGCGACTGCATCAGCGTGCCTGCCGCGCCGGTCAAGGTCGGCCGCAGGCCGCCCCGCAGGGGTCGCCTTTACCGGCGCGGCAGGCGCGCTACCATTTTCGTCATGCGGAGATCACCTGCTTGCCGCTCGCTCGAAGCTGTCCGGTTGGGGAGACGTGTCGGTACAGCGTCTGACTGCTAACGCCGAGTTCACGACAGAGATCGGCGACGACGGTCCCCCGCTTGCCGAGCGCGGCTTGCGCGAGGCGAAGTTTGGCTGGCGTCATCTTGGGCTTACGACCACCCTTTCGGCCACGGGCGCGAGCGGCGGCAAGGCCCGCAATCGTGCGTTCGCGGATCAGCTCACGCTCGAATTCGGCGAGCGCAGCAAAAATGCCGAAGACGAGCTTACCGGCTGCGGTTGTGGTGTCGATCGCGGCACCCTGGCCGGTCAACACGCGGAGGCCGATGCCATGCTCCGTGAGATCGTGCACGACGTTGACGAGATGGCGAAGGCTTCGACCGAGCCGGTCGAGTTTCCAAACGACGAGCGTATCGCCGGCTCGGAGTGCTTTGAGACAGCTATCCAGGCCGGGGCGATTGTCCTGCTTGCCGCTCGCCGCATCGCTGTAAATGTTGCGCTCGGGGACGCCAGCCGCGAGCAAGGCGTCGCGCTGCAAGTCCAGAACCTGCGAACCGTCGGCCTTTGATACCCGCATGTAGCCGACGAGTGGGGAAAGCGCGGCACTCCGCAAACGGTCGTTTTTGGAACGGGTGCGCCGCGGCTGATTTTCACGGGATTTCACATCACTAAATAAATCACTTTTTCAATATATCGCAAACGGTGGGGTGTTGATAATTCGCAACGACCAATATTCCAAGATCATTTTGCATTTACTTTACCGGTCAAGATCCATGTCGGATCGACCGTATCCCACCGGAGAGCGGTCATGCGCCCGACAGCAATCGCGCGGGCGAGCGCGAACCACCGAACCACCAAGGCCGATCGCTTCCGTGGAGATGACGGCGGCCCATGCGCCCCGAACCGGCCCTTGTTCGGCCAGGGATATGACCATCCGGGGTGGATGCGACTATAGAACGTTTGATCGGGCAACTTGGCACCGATGCCTGTCGAGGGCCGCGGTTGGCCGCGGTGGTGCCCTTTCCGGCTAACCGGTAAAATGACATTACTGACTAGGCTTGAGTCGGTCGTACAGTTCCTTGACGAACGGAGAGTTGGCTTTCCGGCGGAAACAAACATGCAATTCATGGCGGGCCCGCGTCACGCCGACGTAGAAGAGGCGCCTGGCTTCCCGCAGATCGTCGGCGCGTTGCTGATCCCGCCAACTCGGTATCACGTCGTTGTTCATTGCGAACAGGATTACCGAATCGAATTCGCGGCCCTTGGCGCTGTGAAGCGTGCTGAGATTGAGTCTGCCGCTGCCTTCGAAGAAGCCGCCAAAATGAGCCAGTGGCAGATCGCCGTGGGGGCCGGACGGATCGGTTCGGTCGATCATCTGGTTAATGACGTCCCAATCTTCGCTGACTTCGCGAGCATGCAATCTCCACGATTGGAGCAGCGTATCGCGAAATTTCACAAGCCAGTCACGTGTACTCTCGCCTGCATCGATCGAGCTTTTCAAAAAGGAGATGAGCTCCAGTTGGATCGCTTGCTCCTCTTCGAAGCTTCTGTGAATGCCGTACACAAGATTGACGGCCTCGTCTGTTAATCGACGAAAGCGCGGCTGCGCGACCTTCCAGCCGCCAGCCGCCCACCGCGCGCAGGCCTCAACAAATCGCGAGAGCCGTGAGTTGCGGCGGACGAGGGCTTGGTTGTCGGCCCGGACGAATGGAATGTCCGTCCCCGCCAAAGCGACCGCTATGGCACTGCCCTCGTTAGCGGTCCGGTAGAGGATGGCGATTTCTTCCAGGGGGATTTCCCGGCCGCGAATTTCGGGCAAGAGATGTTCGACGATGTCGGTGGCTTGCAGATTAAGGTCGCCGGCGGTCGCTTGAAAAAAAACTTCGCCCTCGTGGGCTCCATCGGGCGCTTCGTAACCGCGCTCTTCCCCGAGTGCCGCCATTGATACATCGATGATTTGCTTGCCGCACCGGTAGTTGTAGCGCAGGCGGATCCGATGAACGTCGGGTCGCGCGGATAGGCGGAGCAACAGGTCCGGGTTCGCGTAGTTGAACCCGTAGATCGACTGATCGGCGTCGCCGACCGCGAAGAGCCTGATACCGGATTGGAAACACAAGCCCAGCACGAGGTGATGCAAGGCGTGACCGAGGTCCTGGTATTCGTCGACAAATAAGACCGGAAATCGCGCCTTAAGCGCGGCGCCAATCCAAGGATTGGCTTGAACCATCCGATACGCCAAGAGCGGCATATCGTCGAAATCGATCAGTCCGCGCCGCCGCAGTTCGGCTTCGTACGCTTCTATGAAATCGGCCAATTCGACGTTGCGGCCCCGCCACTCAGGAGCCGTGCGATCGACTTGCCGCTTGCGCTTCTCTTCCGCAAAACGCCACCGGGCGAGCGGGTTGCCGCCATCGTGAAAGAGGTTCTGGTAAACCTCCCGGATTGCGGCTTGCGCCTCATCGCGTGACGCGAGACGGAAATCCGGCGGCAGTTCAGGCAGCACGCATCGGGCGTAGGGGGAAATGACGGCGGACAGCGCGAAGCTATGGACGGTACCGATGAATATCCGGTGGCTTGGCTCGATCGCCAAGCGCCCGAGGCGCGTTTCGAGTTCCAGCGCGCATTCGTTGTTGTACGTGATGCAGGCGATGCCGCGCGGCTCCACTACATCTTCGAGCAGCGCGCGAGCCATAGCGATGGTCAGTGTCTTTGTCTTGCCGCTACCTGGACCCGCGAGCAAGACGCAATTCCGGCGCTCGAGAACAGCGTCGTACTGCTCCGGGTTTGAGCTCAGCTCTTCGATGGCATGGTCAAGAAGATGCCGGTCAGACATTGGCGACGAGCTGTGTGATCGCGTTCGCGATATAGGTCGGCGGCGGAAGGCCGACGGCCTTTGCAGCCAGCCGCCCAGCGAACCGACCTTTGCCTATGTCCGCTATCATTGCAAGCAATTGCTCGGCATTAATGGGCGTTGTGTTCGCCTTCCACGAAGCAAGTCGTGCCCGCCGCACAGCGCCGAAGTCCTCCTCTTCCAGTACCGAAAGCATCGCGGTTGATACGGTTGGGGTCGCGCTTATCTGGGTTTCGAGGGTAGATTGGTTTAGGAAAATCCCTACACGGGCGACAGTATCTCGAAGCTGGTTGTCGTCCGCTTCGAGCATCGCCCGGGTCGCTTGTTGGAGAAGAGGCTGGCCTCGGACTTCAAGGATTGCATCTAGCAAATCGATAGCTCGCTTCTGGCCAAGCGGACTTGCCCCGGCCACTGGGTCCCAGTCTGTGATCACGACCATCGGTAGGTCGAGAGCCGTTGCCAGCTTTACATAGGGAGCAAAGTTGACGCCGCCGACATTGCAGACGGCGATCCCCAAATCATCGAGATCGTGGCCGCAGCTTTGAGCGAAAATCGGGAGCAAGGTCTCTTCGGCGTCGCCTTCGACAAACGCCACGCCGCGGCTGAAAAGGATATCGGCTCGATTGCCGCCGATATACCTTTGGAGATCGTCCAGCTCGTCGGCCGACAAAGGCAGACGCGCAAGCGAGTATCCCTTCGTGCCAGCGTCGGGCATGCCCTTTAAAAGCACGAGGGACCGCAGCGGAGAGACGCTGGCGATGCTGGCGGAATGCGTTGTGAGAAAAAGGCTGCGTGGCTCTTCCGTAGGGGTCGTGAACAGTTTGTGGAACACCTTCCTCTGCAGATGAGGGTGCAAATGCGCTTCGGGTTCCTCAATGCAGGCCAGAGTGAAGTTGCGTTCGTTCTTCTGCTTGCGCCAGGCGAATTCCACAAGACGGAGGGCCAATAGGGCAAGGTTTGCGGAGCCCAGGCTCGCGTCAGCGATGCCGCGCTTGCCGTCATCGATGTAAACGCCGATAGAACGAAAAAGCCGGACGGCATCAGTCGGCGCGAAGCCGAATTTTGCCTTGATGTCCTGAGCGGTGCCTGCCAGGTCCGCTATATGCGTCCGGATGTTGGTCTCCAGCATCGCAATGGGCTCCAATGCGCCAAGCTTCGTCGTTGCCGCCGCGATATCCGCGCTTATGGCATCTAGCTCGGTCGTCGGCACGCGCCCCACCGCGTCGTCCAGGAGCGGTCGAAGTGGTGATGAGCGCCAGGAACCGAGGTCCCCTTCCGCATCGCGAAGCGCGTGCAAGACCTCCATGGAGATACGGCGTCGGGTCTCCGGGCGGACGCCGCGCGCAGGATCGTCGCCTCCGTAGATTTTGAACTCATAGTCAGCCTCGGATGTCGGAGCTCCTGTGACCTCCCCTTTCTTTTGAAAAACGTATGTTAGGCGAGCGAGCGTGTGATCGGTCGCGAGCCGGTAATCGGTAAGCAACGCGGTTAGACCCGGGTCGTTATCAAATTCGGCGAAGTCCAGATCGACCCGTATTTCAGGAGACTCGGAGAGCAGGCAGCCATCCCAAATATCCGTGAGCTTTAACTGCCGCACGGAATCCGGCAATGCGATATCTAGGACAAGTCGAAGAGCAAAAATTAGGTTGCTCTTACCAATACGGTTTTCGCCGACGAGGACCGTGTTTTGAGACAGAGTGACGTCGAGTGCCGCGAAGTTTCTGAAGTTCTTTATCTGAACGCGGTTGATGTACATCGTAGTCTCGCACTGTCATTAACGGATTTGTAGGCGCTCTAAACTACTGACGGCATTATCCACGATCTCCGATACACGGTAACGCTGTAATCACGGTCTTAAGCGGCGTGTTCTCAATATAGCATCAAAAGGAAATAATGTGCCCAGGCGCTCGGGGACCATCCGAAATGCGTCGAGACCGGCGGGCGCGGCTCTCTCAGGGCTGATGTCCCGTTTCGGCGCTCTGCGGCCGATGAGGAAGTCGCCGGCGAAGGGGTGCACGGCATCCGATGGGGCAGTTGACCTCCGTGGCGACGAAGGGCCGCTTCGGTTTGAACCGGCCATTCATCATTCATTCCGTAGACCGGATGAGTTATCCCCGCCGAAAGCCCACGTACAGATTTGGTCCCGTCGGACCCTCGCGCGCGTCGGCGCTGCTTTCCGTCGCGCCCCGCGCTCTCCCGCCTTTTCCGTTGGCCCTGTCGGCGTCCCCGCCCGACTCCCGAGCGGGCTCCCAAGCTCTCGCGCGCGAGCGGCAGCGAGGCGGGAGAGCGCGGGGCGAAAGCAGGCGGCGAGTGATGCCCCAGCACACTCGCCGGCTGCTGATGTCGGCGCCATGCCCACATGGCACCGAAATTCGCTCGGGAGTCGGGCGGGTAGCCCGACGCGCGCGACTTGCTGCAAAGCCATTTTCTCGACCGCTTCCCCGCCTTACCCTAAAGGCGGGGCATAAGGCGGGGTTGCCCACAGCCCCGATCGCCGCTTGCGGCGCCACCAAGCGCCGCCCGTCGAGCCCATCCCCGTTTTGAGAGAATGCATCCCATACTGGGTATTCTTTTTCTTTGTATTCTTATACTGGGTATTAATAAGAGGAATGATTTCGGCTGGCCGGTAACCGGATGCCGACCTGTCGATATCTTGATATCGGCCGGCCGATATCAAGATATTTGGCGCTTGCCATTCTTGGGTGGCCGCTGCACCACAAACTTGATTTTGTACAGATTGGTTTTGCCCTGCCCGCGGCGGGTGATCTCGATGAGGTCTGCTCCCTCCAACTCCTTGATGAATTCGCTGACCCGCGACTGGCTCATGCCCATGTCGGCGGCCAGGCGATCCTGGCCGGGGAAGCAGCTGTGGTTGTGCCATGCGTAATGCAGGAACATCGAGTACGTGACCTTCGCCCCGAGGCTGAGCTCACCGTGCTTGAGGATGAAATTGGGGACCTGGGTGAAGCCGCCGCGGACGACGGGATCATTGGTCGCCAGCTCGATGTTGCGCTCTCTGAGAACATCGCCGATGTGTTGTGGCCCCGGTGGCATGCACGCATTGTAGCGCGGCTACGGGTGCCTTTCGGCGTTATCCCCTGCTTCGTCGTGCTGCCGCCGATCCGCATTGTTGAAGGCTTCGGCGTAAGAGCGGTCTTCGGGTTGCGATCCCGCCGGCCGTCCCAAGAGCGGCGTCAACATTTTCTGCAAGCCGGCGATCAGCACGTTGGTTTCCCGCGCGCGCTCGGTCATCTCCTTGATCTGGCCATCCTTGACGGTGACCTGCCCGCGCAGGAATTCGTTCTCCCCTTCGAGGCGCGCGACATAGCGCGACACGAAGTCGGCCTCGGCCGCGGTCTGCCGCGGCGCGTCGCGGCCGGTCGATGGTTGTCGGGCGTCCTCCGGAGCGCGAACTCCCTCATGCGACGTTGCCGCGACCGGTCGCGGCGCGTCGCGGCCGGCCATGGTCTGTCGCGTCTCCTCGATATAGGCGATGTGCTTCGCGACCGACGCCGGGGAGATCAGGTACTTCTCGCCGTAGGGGATCTCGACGCGACGACAATCGAGGTGGCCCTTGGCGCAGTAGCGCTGGATCGTGCGGAACGTGCGGGGGAGGCCGGCGTGTTCGTAGCGCTCGGCGGCGTCCTCGATCGACAGGGAATACTCGGTGTCGGGGCTGGTCGCGACAGGTCGCGGCTGGTCGGTGTCCATTACCACTGATGATAACGCGGCCGCCCGCACTACCGGCCGCGTTATCCCCAGCTACGTGCCGCTCCAAAGGGAAGCGAGGCGCTGCTCCCACTTCTCTAACGCGCTCCGCATTTCGGGAATGTATGAGTGGCGCTGATACACGGCGACGATGCCTGCGAACGAGCCGGAGCGGTGGGCAAGTAACGCCTCCGTATTGTCGATCGGCACGCCCAGCGCCTGGAGGCCAGATGCGAAGGTGCGGCGAAGGTCGTGGATGACGTACGGCGCTACTCCAGCGAGCTTTCGGTCGAAGGCCTCCTTGGATTTCGAGTACCCGCTGAATGGCGTGTCTCGACCACGGGCGGGGAGCAGGTATCCCTCTTTGGGAAGACTGGCAATGATCGCCGCGACCATCGGTGACAGTGGTATGGAATGTCGTCGGTTGCTTTTCATTAGCTCTGGCGGCCAGGTGATCAGGCCGGCCTTCTCGTCGATATGCTCCCGCCGAAGGTTTACGATCTGACCCTTGCGCTGTCCGGTGAGGATCAGCAGCCGGATCATGGTGCCAAAGGTCGAGCCGTCACCAGCGGCGCGAAACACTGAGCGAAGCTCGTCGTCGGACAAAACACGCTCGCGTGGCACGTATCTGGCGGGGGGCGGCAGCCCGTCGAGCGGACTTCGATCGATCATTCGCCGGCGCCAGGCCCAGCGGAAAATCAGCCGCGCGGCGGCATAGACGTGGTTGGCAGCTCCCGGCTTGGACAGGAGCCTGTCGATGACTGCAGCGATCTCCGGTGTTGTGATCTCTCCGAGGCGGCGCGAGCCGAACCGTGGCAGGAGATGCTTGGCGATGATGCGAACGGTTTCCTGTTTTGTTCTATTGCGCGGCGGACTGTAGGTCTGCGTGAACAGTTCGAAGGCTTCGGCAAAGGTCGGCGTCGGCACCAACCGGTCGAGACCCAAAACCTTTTCCGCTAGGAGCCTCTTGGCTTTGTCGCGTGCCTGGGCAAGCGAGACGATCGGATACCGGCCGAGGGTGACCAGGCGGCGATCGAGGCCGTGCATAAGGGTGAACGTCTTAGTGCCGCCCTGTGACACGCGCACGCCGAATCCGGAAAGCGCTCGGTCGTAATAGGTTCGCTGGCCCTTCGAGGGCGGTTTGAGATTCTTGACCGCGAGGTCCGTCAACGCTACCCGCATTAGTCGCACCCTAGACTCATCCAACCGCTGGGTAGCGGCGCGTCTCGATGAGTTACTAGGAGGCGACGGAAACCCGAAAAATCAATGGTGCCCGTAGGTTACGGGTCACTATGGGTCACGGTGAGGCAACAAAAATTTGCCATTGAGGCGTTTAGGAAACCGATGCTCTATCCGGCTGAGCTACGGGGACTCAATGACTTACGGGATTTTCTCCGGGCCGGGCTACAGCCGGGCTACAGCCACCTCATGGGTTACAACGAGCCAGCAAGATAACCGGTGACCGTCGGCTTGGCTACCGGCGCTTCGTTCGCAAGACCGTGCTCGGCTCGTAGGGATTCGTCGACGGCAGCGTCTCGGATCTTGGACGATCGCGCGAAGGGACGGGTCGCGAAAATTGGACAAAACGCAGGCGCGAGTGGGTCTCGGATACTGGATGGCTGGGTCACGAAAATTGGACGCGGAAGGGGGCGGAGAACGTCACGGATTCTGGACGGGCGCGTAGTGCTGGCGGCCTGGTTGAGCGGTGGGAGGGAGTTTGGTTTCGGGGGGTACGCGGGGGCGGTTTGGGCGTCGTTTGGGGTTTGGTTCGGGCGGGTGATTGTAGGGGAAGAGGATGTCGACCGGTGCGGCGCCGTGAACCCGGTGCGTGGGCCGGCTCGTGGCCGCTCTCTTGAGCGGGCTGAATCGGCGAATGGGTTTTCGCGCGGGTCAGCTCGGCCCGTGTCTTTGGGGGGCATGCCTCGGGGAGTTGACGAATCCGGCCTCATTGATGTTCCCTCTATGTTCCCACCGAGGGAGGGCGTTATCCTACCATTGTATGCAGCGCGGCTCGATGATCTCGGGCCGGGCGATCTCGTCCAGCTCGAATGCGTCTGCGGCCACTCCGATCTGCTCACGGCTGCGATGCTCTCGACGGCTGGCGTAAAACCGAGCGACAAGGTCGTCGATCTCGCTCCTCGGCTGCGGTGCCGGGAGTGCGATGCACGGGGGAAGGCGGTGGTGTCGATCAAATGGGCTTCCGGGAGTGGGCGCGGTTGAGGGCAGCGGCTGTTATCAAATGCTGGTAGAGTGGTATAGTCCTAGGCAAGCCGATTACGAGAACCCCGCCCTATGGCTCAAGGTCAAAACCAAGAATTTCCGCGCGCGTTGAACCATACGGATGGCTGCGCTGCTGAGCTCGGTATTTTCCGAACGTACGTCATGCTGAAGCTGGTCGTTGCTGGCGGGCCTCGGGAGGGGGGAGCACCAGATGGAACTAATTAGGTCTATGTTTGAACAAGCCTTCAGGAACATCGACGACATCCTGCGGAAAGAAGCTGGCTGTACCACCGAGCTCGATTACACCGAGCAGACCTCGTGGCTCCTGTTCCTCAAATATCTCGACGGCTTGGAAGAGGATAAGGCCATGGAGGCCGCGCTCGACGGGAAGAAATACGCCTTCATCCTCGACGCGCCGTATCGCTGGGACAGCTGGGCCGCGCCCAAAGGTAAGGACGGCAAACTCGACCACAACGCTGCGGTGACCGGCGACGATCTCCGGGATTTCGTCAACGCGAAGCTTTTTCCCTATCTGCACGGGTTCACACAGAAAGCCAGCGGGCCGAATACCATCGAGTACAAAATCGGGCAGATCTTCGGAGAGATCAGAAATAAGATTTCGAGCGGCTACAATTTGCGCGAGATCATCGATCGCATCGACGAGCTGCGCTTCCGTTCGCAGACGGAGAAGCACGAGCTGTCCGCGCTCTACGAAGAAAAGATCAAACGCATGGGCAACGCCGGGCGCAACGGCGGCGAGTATTACACGCCGCGCCCGCTCATTCGCGCCATCGTGCAAGTGGTGGCGCCAAAGATTGGCGAGCGCATATACGACGGCGCGGTCGGCTCGGCGGGCTTCCTCTGCGAGTCGTTCGATTACCTGAAGTCGAAGGGCAAGCTGACCACGAAGGACCTGACGACGCTCCAGACCCGCACGTTCTACGGCAAGGAGAAGAAGTCCCTCGCCTACGTTATAGCGATCATGAACATGATCCTGCACGGGATCGAGGCGCCCAACATCATCCACACCAACACGCTCACCGAGAACCTTGCCGACGTTCAGGAAAAAGACCGCTTCGACGTGGTGCTCGCCAACCCGCCTTTCGGCGGCCAAGAGCGCCGAGAGGTGCAGCAGAACTTTCCGATCCGCACCGGCGAGACGGCGTTCCTCTTCCTTCAGCATTTCATTCGGATGCTCAAGGCGGGCGGGCGCGGCGGCGTGGTGATCAAGAACACATTCCTCTCCAACACGGACAATGCGTCCGTGAGCCTGCGGAAGCTGCTCTTGGAAAGTTGCAACCTGTACGCCGTACTCGATTGCCCCGGCGGCACGTTCCAGGGCGCGGGCGTGAAAACCGTAGTGCTCTTCTTCGAGAAGGGTGCGCCGACGCGCAAAATCTGGTTCTACCAGCTCGATCCCGGCCGCAATCTCGGGAAGACCAATCCGCTCAATGATGCCGACCTTGCCGAGTTCGTGAAGCTCCAAAAGACCTTCGCTGACTCGCCGAAAAGCTGGAGCGTCGATGCCAAGACCATCGACAAGACGACTTTCGATCTCTCCGTAAAAAATCCCAACGGCGGCGAGGAAATTGCGCATCGCACGCCGGCGGAGATCATGGACGAAATCGCTGCGCTCGATGCCGAGAGCGCGGAGGTTCTGGAAAGCATCAGGGCGTTGGTATGAAGAAGGGGTGGCGGAGAAAGCGTCTTGGCGATGTACTGGAAATCCAGAACGGCTATGCATTCGACTCGGCGGGTTTCAATCCCACGAAAGGAATGCCGCTTGTCCGTATCCGCAGCTTGAAGTCGGGAACAGAGACTGAGACCCGCTTCGATGGCGATCATGACAAAAAATATGTCGTGAAAGCGGGTGACTTGCTCATCGGAATGGACGGCGAGTTTGGCTGTTACGAATGGAAAGGCGAACCGGCCTTGCTCAATCAACGAGTGTGCAGGCTTCAAGGGTTCACAGGCGAACTCGTTCCACGATTTCTATTTTACGGCGTCAACGACTACCTGAAGGCAATTGAGGATGTCACTGGCTACGCCACGGTGAAGCATCTTTCTTCGAAGCAGGTTCTTGCCATCGAGTTTCCCGTTCCCCCGCTTCCTGAACAGCGACGGATCGTCGGCATTCTCGACGAAGCGTTTGCGGGTATCGCCACCGCCAAAGCCAACGCCGAAAAGAACCTCCAAAACGCCCGCGCTATCTTCGAAAGCCACCTGCAATCTGTGTTCACCAAACGCGGCGATGGGTGGGTGGAGACGACAATTGGCGAGGTTTGCACGCTGCGGAGCGGAACCACGTTACCGAAGGAAATTGAAAAGTCCTCGGGTGAAATACCCTACCTCAAGGTCGCTGACATGAGCATCAGTGACAACCTAAATGGGGTTACCCGCTCCAGTCGCTACGTCAACAAGAGCGACGTGAATGCTAACAACCTCCTGCCAGTTGGGGCTACGATATTCCCGAAGCGGGGCGGCGCAATCTTGACCAATAAGAAGCGACTTACAAAACGTGTCATTTGCGCCGACCTTAACATCATGGGCGTGACCCCCGGCAAGGCGTTATTGCCTCAGCTCCTATATTTTTATTTTTTGAATGTCGATATGCGCGAACTCGGAAGCGGTTCGTCGATTCCACAGATCAATAACTACGATATTGAGCCGATGGCAATATCTTTCCCCAATCTCCAGAGCGAGCAGATAACAATTGTGAAGCAGCTGGAGAGCCTGTCAGCCGAAACCCAAAGCCTCGCGAGCGTCTACCAGCGAAAACTCGCCGCGTTGGAGGCGTTGAAGAAATCGCTGCTGCACCAGGCCTTCAACGGCGAACTCTCAACGCCACAATCAGTCACGCGCGCAATGGCCACGGTATGAACGAAGCCGAGACCAGAGCCGAACATATTGACCCCGCACTCGCCGCGGCAGGCTGGGGCGTCGTCGACGGCAGCCGCATTCGGCGAGAATATCCGATCACGCTCGGCCGCATCGAAGGCCACGGCAGACGCGGCACGGCGCTCACCGCCGACTACGTCCTGATCTACCGTAATACCAAGCTGGGCGTCGTCGAGGCCAAGGCATGGGATGAACCGCTGACCGAGGGGGTGGCGCAGGCCAAGAACTACGCCGGAAAGCTCGCGGTCCGGTACACGTACTCGACCAACGGAGAGGGGATCTACGGCATCGACATGAAG
>Ga0307372_10007538_pt1 | contig 15552 bp, 15 predicted proteins | sample OX1MG_FD_202533 | JGI IMG/M metagenome (GOLD analysis project Ga0307372, IMG submission 202533) | Soil microbial communities from Risofladan, Vaasa, Finland - OX-1 | ecosystem: Environmental > Terrestrial > Soil > Coastal area > Acid sulfate soil | place: Finland: Risofladan, Vaasa | collected... | reverse complement strand
AAAAGACGCTGCGCTGGATCTTCGCCGGCTTCGGCAAGCTGCCGGACAACACTTGGCGTCGCATCGCCGAACAGAGCGTCCGCCGCAAGCCGGACGGTACGCTCGGATTCAATTACGATCCCAAGATTGCAGTGCCGTTCAAGCAAGGCTGGTTCGTGCGCGACGTTGTGCTGTGGAATATTTACGACGCCATCACCTGTCCGACGCTGGTGCTGCGCGGTGCCGACAGCGACATCCTGCGCCGTGCCGACGCCGAAGCGATGACCCGACGCGGTCCGCGCGCCACACTCGTCGAGTTTGCCGAGATCGGCCATGCGCCGTCGCTGACCACGCCCGATCAGATCGCCCGCGTGCGGGATTTCCTGCGTGGCTGAGACGACGGGCTATCTTGCGCCCGTCGGTTTCGTCGACGAGCTGAAACATGAGCTCGGCGCCGCGGTGCGCACGACACACGGCCGGCTGGTGATCGCGGATGGACCGCCGCGGCCGGTCGCGTGGGTCGCGAACGTCTGGCACGCGCCGCAGGCGCATAAGATTGCGTCGATCGGTGATGCCGCCAAGCAGCTTCGCGCTATCCAGCGCAACTGGGCGCTTTATCCGACGGCGCATCATCGCCGCGCCGCGCTGATCATGGAAAAGTTGCCCAAGGTCTCGGCCAAGCCGCTGCGCTTCGGCGAACCGACGCCCACGGCGCCACTAGGTTCGTGGACGCTCCTCAATGCCGACACCATGCTGGCCGCGTCGCGGTGTTCGAGCCCGTTTCCGAACGGCGAAGCACGCTTCGTCGAGGACAAGACCGCGCCGAGCCGCGCCTATCTCAAGCTGTGGGAGGCATTCACCGTCATCGGTGCACGGCCGAAACCGGGCGAGACCTGCCTCGACCTCGGTGCCAGCCCGGGCGGCTGGACATGGGTGCTGGCGCGGCTCGGCGCGCAAGTGACGGCGGTCGACAAAGCGGCGCTTGCGCCGTCCGTCTCGCGGCTGCCGAATGTCACCATTTTGCAGCAAAGCGCCTTCGCACTCGAGCCGCCATCGGTCGGACCCGTCGATTGGCTGTTCTCCGACGTGATATGTTACCCGTCGCGGCTATGGACGCTGATCGAGAAGTGGATGAAGGCGGGCACCGTGCGGCGCTTCGTTTGCACCGTGAAATTCCAGGGCGCGACCGATTTCGAGACGACGCGGCGTTTCGCGCAAGTTCCCGGCGCGCGGCTGCTGCATCTCCATCACAACAAGCACGAGCTGACATGGCTGAAGCTGTCCTAGACGGCTTGCCACCGTTTCGGCCGCGCCTGCCGTGGTGGGGGCCCGATCTCCAAACCATCCGTTCCGTCGTGGTCAGGAGCCGTGCGCTCGACGGCCACGCCGGCGAGCGGCATTACTTTCCGTTCGCCGACGGCAGCGGCGACCGGTTGGCGGCGATCTTGAACCGGCCGGTGGCCGCAACGACGAAGCCGCTGGTCGTTCTGGTGCACGGCCTGACCGGTCTCGAAGACAGCTTCTACATGAAGGAAAGCGCAGCACATTTTCTCGCGCAAAGTTTTCCGGTGCTGCGACTTAATCTGCGCGGCGCCGGCCGGTCGCGGCCGTACTGTCTGACGCAATACCACGCCGGCAGCAGCGACGACCTCGCGCATATCTTTGAGTCGTTGCCGGCCGGGCTGACGCTGCACGGTGTCGTCGCCGTCGGTTATTCGTTGGGCGCGAACCTGCTGCTCAAATATCTCGGCGAGCGGGGCAAGGGCGCTCAAATCGCCGCCGCCGCGGTCGTCTCTGCGCCGCTCGACCTCGCGGGCACCGCCCGGCGCCTCGGCCGTTTTCGCAACACGGCGTATCAGCGCTATCTCCTCCGCTATATGAAAGCGGAAGCCGTGGCGCCAGGTGCCGACCTGTCGGCCGCGGAGCGCCGCACGGTGCTCGGCGCGCGCAGCGTATGGGAGTTCGATCACGTCTACAGCGCACCGCGGGCCGGCTATGACGGCGCCACCGATTACTATGCACGCACGGCATCGGGGCGGTTCCTTGGTGGCGTCACGGTGCCGACGCTGGTGATCCACGCACTCGACGATCCGTGGATTCCGCCAGAGCCGTACCGCGACTTCGACTGGCAGCGGCACGCGAACCTCCGCGCGGTGCTGACGCGCCGCGGCGGCCATGTTGGCTTCCATGGCGGCGACGATGTGGCGTGGCACGATCTTGCGATCGCGCGGTTCTTCGACGGGCTCAGCCGGCCTTGAGGCGCGCGGCGGCTTCGCGCGCAAAATAGGTGAGGACGCCGTCGGCGCCGGCGCGCTTGAAGCCGAGGAGCGATTCCATGATCACGCTCTCGTCGAGCCAGCCGCGCTCGACCGCGCCGCGCAGCATCGCGTACTCGCCGCTCACTTGATAGGCGAAGGTCGGCAGCTTGAAGCGTTCCTTCACGCGCCAGACCACGTCGAGATAGGGCATGCCCGGCTTCACCATCACCATGTCGGCGCCCTCGGCGATGTCGAGCGCAACCTCGCGCAGCGCCTCGTCGCCATTCGCCGGGTCCATCTGATAGGTACGCTTGTCGGCCTTGCCGAGCGACGACTTGGAGCCGACCGCGTCGCGGAACGGTCCATAGAAACCCGAGGCGTATTTCGCCGCATAGGCCATGATCTGCACGCGCTCGAAGCCGGCGCGGTCGAGCGCGTCGCGAATCGCGCCGATGCGGCCGTCCATCATGTCCGATGGCGCGATCACGTCGCAGCCGGCCTCGGCCTGCACGAGCGACTGGCGCACCAGCGCGACGACGGTTTCGTCGTTGGCGACGTCGCCGTCGCGCACCAGACCGTCGTGGCCGTGCGTCGTGTAGGGATCGAGCGCTACGTCACACATCACACCGAGATCGGGATGCGCCTTTTTCAACGCGCGCACCGCGCGGCAGACAAGATTGTCGGGATTGAAGGCTTCTTCGCCTTCCGGCGTCTTGACGGCCGGCGGCGTCGCAGGAAACAGCGCGATGAGCGGAATGCCAAGGTCCTTAGCCTTGCCGGCTTCGACGGTCAGCGCCGCGATCGACAGACGATCAACGCCGGGCATCGACGGGATCGGTGCGCGCGCGGCTTTCTCGTCGTGGACGAAGACCGGCCAGATCAGGTCGCCGGCCGTGAGCGCATTCTCGGCGACGAGTTTGCGTGACCAGGCGTACCGGCGGTTGCGCCGCAGGCGCAGCCGCGGAAACGCGCCGGAGCGCCGTTCCTGCGCGGGGGTCGAAGCGCGGCGTGGTTGATCGTCCATGGGCCGGAAGAATCGCACAGTTCGCGGCGCGAGGCCAGAGCCCGCGGCCTTGCCCTTCGCCGCCGCTCCGCCCATGCTCCGGGCCCAGATGCGGAGCGGCTCCGTGGATCAGGAGGTCTTGAAACTGCTTGAGCGGCGGCTCGGCCGCCTTCACGCGCGCCAGCGGCTCGGCATCGAGACCGATCACGAAACCCGAATCTTCGGCGGTGGACTCAACTTCTTCCATATCGAGAACTGGTACTCCGCGCACGCAATGATCCGGACGACGCTGCGTCTGGCCGGTCTCTACGGTCGTGGCCGACGCAACAGCGAGCGCGTGCGGCTGCGCCAGAACGTCGTGCGCAGCGCCAAGCTGCCGAAGGCTTTCGACGGTTTCTCCATCCTTCACCTGAGCGACATGCACGTCGACATGAACGCCGGCGCGATGCAGCGGGTGAGCGAACTCGTCGCAGGTCTCCGCTACGACATCAGCGTGATGACCGGAGACTTTCGCGGTCAGACCTATGGTCCGTTTGCGCAGACGCTCGAAGGATTGGCGCGCGTGCGTGCGAGCCTCAAGGGACCGGTCTACGGCGTGCTCGGCAATCACGACACCATCCTCATGGTGCCCGGCATGGAGGCAATGGGGATCCGCATGTTGCTCAACGAAGCCGAGACGATCGAGCGCGACGGCGCTCGCATTCACTTCGCCGGCATCGACGACGCGCATTATTTCCGCGTCGACAACATCGAGAAGGCGGCGTCGCATTTGCCGCACGACGAGTTCCTCATCCTGCTGTCGCATACGCCCGAGATCTATCGTCAGGCGGCGCATGCCGGCTTCGATCTGCTGCTGAGCGGCCACACGCATGGCGGCCAAATCTGCCTGCCGGGCGGGATACCGATCACGCTCGATTCGCGGTTGCCGCGGCGCCTCGGCGCGGGCGCCTGGCACTACCACACCATGGCCGGCTACACCTCGGTCGGCACCGGATCGTCGATCATCGCCGTGCGCTTCAACTGTCCGCCCGAGATCACGTTGCATCGCCTGCAGTGCGCCTGAGCGACGTCAGTTCAATAGGGCCGCTCGCGGATACGCCAGCGATAGAGCAGGCGGGAAAGGGCAATTTCGCCGACCAGGAAAATCGCCGTTACGGCGACGATGTCGCCGATGCCGAGCATCAAGGCGCTGCGGCAGGCGAACGCTGGCAGCAGCGATTCCGGAATTTGATCGAGGCCGACCGCCCGGCTGCTCGGTCTGAGCCCGAGCCGGCGCTTGACGAAGCTCGACAGCAGGTCGCCGAGCATCGCGACTGCCGCCGCCGTCAAGCCAGTGACAGGCGTCACGCCGATGAATGGCGCCACAGCCGTCGTTATCGCCAGCGCGAGCACCACGCCACGGACGGTTTTCGACACCCCCAGGAGCGGCCGACGGTCGATGAACGTCATGCCAGCGTCGAGCGGCCATGCCCAGCGGTCGTGCAACAGGCGCCGCGCGACGACCGGCGTACCGTTCGCCACCGTCAGCAAAACCAACACCTGCACGATCGCGAGCGGATGCACGCCGTCAGTGTAGCGAGGGTAAGCGATTCGGCGCGAGACCGCCGCATTCGCTGCGACAACGGCCGTTCACAAACTCGTGGTTTGACGGCCGGTCGGCAAACCGCTGGATTGCCCTGGCCAATTTCATTGGTCAACACGGAGAGGGAGGTCCGCATGCGTTCATTGGTACTGATCGCAACAATCGTGGGATTCAGCATTGCGCCGGCTTTTGCCGCCGACATGGTGCCGGCGATGTCCGGCAAATCGGACAAAGGGTCGGTGATGGTCGATGGCAAGCACATGACGCTCTATACTTTCGCAAAGGACACGGCGACCCAGTCGAACTGCAACGGCGCCTGCGCGAGCAACTGGCCGCCGTTGATGGCGTCGGCCGATGCCAAGGCGAGCGGCGACTGGACCGTGGTGAAGCGAGCCGATGGCGCGACGCAGTGGGCGTACAAGGGTCATCCGCTTTACGGCTGGATCAAGGACAAGAAACCCGGCGACACGACCGGCGATGGTTTCGCAAACGGCGCCTGGCACGTCGCCCGGCCGTAGATTCCGCTCAATACTTTTTGAGGCGCCCCGCTTCGGCGGGGCGTCTTTTTCCAGCCTGCGCGCATTGATGCGCTGGGGACCGGTCACTATGATCCGCCGGCCATGCATGCCGGATTCGCCGCGAAAGGCGCCATTGCGCCGTGACGGAAGAAATAATTTTCGAACGCCGCGGCGGCGTCGGCGTGGTGCGGCTCAACCGGCCAAAAGCCCTCAATACGCTGTCACTCGGCATGTATCGCCGGTTAACGCCGCAACTCATCGCGTGGGGCGACGATCCTTCAGTTTACGCCGTCATCGTGATGGGCGAGGGCGGCCGTGCGTTCTGTGCCGGTGGCGACGTGCGCGCGATCTACGAAGCGGGGCGCGGAGCGAACAACGAAACCGCCGATTTTTTTCGTGAAGAATATGCGCTGATCGCCCGGGTGCACCGGTTCCCGAAGCCGTACATCGCGTTGATGGACGGTATCGTCATGGGCGGTGGTGCGGGGATTTCGGTCAACGGTTCGCACCGCATCGCGACCGATAAAACGCTGTTCGCCATGCCCGAAGTGCACATCGGCCTTTTTCCCGATGTCGGTGCGAGCCGCTTCCTCAATCTCTGTCCGGGCCGGACCGGCCTCTATCTCGCGCTGACCGGTCGACGCATCGGCGCATCCGACACTCTCTATTGCGGCTTCGCGACGCACTACGTCGCGAGCGCGCGACTGCCGGCGCTGGTTGATGCGCTGACGAGCATCGCTTGGCGCAGCACCGAAGCGCGCGCGCAAGTCGACGACGTGCTCGCACGCTTTGTCAGCGATGCCGGCGTGTTGACGCTTGCAACGACTCAACGCGACATCGACCGCGTGTTCGCTGCGCAATCAGTCGAGGCGATCGTGGAAGCACTCGATGGCGAGATGTCCGATTGGGCGAAGGAGGCGCGCGCCGCGATCGCACGCGCGTCGCCGCTGTCGCTCAAGATCGCCTTCCGCCAATTGCAGCGCGGCAAGGGAATGAGCGTGGAAGCAGCGCTCGGTCTCGAATATCGACTGACACAGCACGTACTCACCGGTCACGATTTCTTCGAAGGCATCCGCGCCGTTCTGGTCGACAAGGACAACGCGCCGCGCTGGCAGCCGGATGCGCTCGCCGCGGTGACCGCGTCTGCGGTCGAAGCATGTTTCGAGCCGCTCGGCGAGCGCGAGCTGCATTTCGCCTAGCTTGACGCCTCGGTATCGTGGCGAAAAATCTTCGCACTCGACGGTGCCGTTACTTGGCGCGCCGACACGAATTCTGTGACTTTTCTGTGATCCATAAGTTTCGCCGCGATGCTGCGGCGCCTTTCGCTTAAATGATCTATTAACCTGCTGAACCGTAAAATCTGCGGCAACGGTTCGAACACACTGTAGCCGAGGCAACAATGCAAACCGCCTATATGGACCTCATCGCCCTGGTTGAGCGCCTCCACCGCCAATTTTTGGAGGTGGTGAAGCTGGAGCTCGATACCAACAGCGTGCACGACATCAACAACGTGCAGGCAATGATCCTGTACAACATCGGCGATATGGAGATGACCGTCGGCGAGTTGACGCTGCGCGGTTGCTACCTCGGCTCCAACGTTTCCTACAATGTCAAGAAAATGCTGGAGAACGGCTATATCGTTCAGGAGCGCTCGCCGCATGATCGCCGCTCCGTCCGGGTTCGCCTCACCGACAAGGGCCTTGCGCTGCACGAAAAGCTCAACGCCATGCATGAGCGGCAAATCGCCGCCCTCGGCCAGGGCGTGCTGTCGACCGAAGAGCTCACCCAGGCGCACAAGACACTGCGTCGTCTCGAGCGCTTCTGGACCCAGGCCGTCGAACTCGGCGCGCGCAATCTCGCGTTCACCTCGGCCGCCTGAACCGACTCATCGTCGTCCGCAATCGCGGCCGGTCTCGAAAGGGACCGGCCGTTTTTCTTCGTTTGGCGTCGCCCAGCGGATCGCGCGGAGCGTGACGAGTCGGCACGACGATTGACGGCGGCTGGTTTGACGCCATTCTGCCGGAATGAACCGGCGCGCTTCCCCGGATACGCCGCCGCGCAGCGCCAAGCGCGAGCGAACCATCTGGCAGGTCCTCGGGCCGGGCCTGATCACCGGCGCTTCGGACGACGACCCCAGCGGCATCGCCACCTATTCGCAGGTGGGCGCCCAGCTCGGAACCAGCATGGCCTGGACGATGCTGTTCAGCTTTCCGCTGATGGCGGCGATCCAGGAAATTTGTGCGCGCATCGGTGTTGTTACCGGCGACGGTATCGCCGGCAATATCCGGCGCCATTACCCGCCTTATCTGCTGCAGAGCACGGTGCTGGTGCTGCTTGCCGCGAACATCATCAATCTGGGCGCCGATCTGGGCGCGATGGCGGATTCGGTTCAGCTCCTGGCTGGCGGACCGCGGCTCGTCTACGTCGTGGCATTCGGCGCGCTGTGCGTCGGGCTCGAAATCTTCATGCGCTATCGTCGCTACGTCAGCCTGCTGAAGTGGTCGACGATCGCGCTGTTCGCCTATGTCGCGACTGCTTTCACGGTCAAGATCGACTGGTCGAGCGTCGCCTTCGACACCTTCGTTCCGTCGTTCCGATTCGACAGCGCGTATACGTTGGCGATCGTCGCGGTGTTCGGGACGACGATCAGCCCGTACCTTTTCTTTTGGCAATCGTCGGAAGAGGCCGAGGACGAGCATCAGAACGGCACCGGTCCGCTGCTGCTGACGCCGCTGCGAGCGCCGAAGGAGCTGCGGCGCATTCGCATCGACACTTATCTCGGCATGTTCTTCTCGAACATCGTCGGCTGGTTCATCATCGTCGCGGTCGCTGCGACGCTGCACGCCCACGGCATCACCAACATCGCGACCACGGCCCAAGCCGCGCAGGCCTTGCGGCCGATCGCCGGCCCATTTGCTTTCGCGCTGTTCGCTCTCGGCATCATCGGCACCGGCATGCTGGCGGTGCCGGTCCTCGCCGGCTCGGCCGCCTATGCCCTGGCCGAGGCGCTGCAATGGCCGGCCGGCCTCGCGCGCCTGCCGCTCGACGCGAAAGCGTTCTATGCGACGATTGGCGTTGCTACCGGTCTCGGCGCGCTCATGAACATCACGCCGATCGATCCGATCAAGGCGCTGTTCTGGGCCGCGGTGCTCAACGGCGTCTGCGCCGTGCCGCTGATGGGCATCACCATGCTGATGGCGCGCAACCGCCGGGTCATGGGCTACTTCACGCTGCCGCTGTCGCTGACGATCGCAGGATGGGTCGCCACTGCCGTGATGGCGGCGATCGTCGTCGCGATGTTTGCGACGTGGAGCGGCTAAGCGACGCGAGCGCTAGAACGCCGCGATGCCGGTCTGGGCGCGGCCGAGGATGAGGGCGTGGATGTCGTGCGTGCCCTCGTAGGTGTTGACCGTCTCGAGGTTCATCATGTGGCGGATGACGTGGTACTCGTCGACGATGCCATTGCCGCCGTGCATGTCGCGCGCCATGCGCGCGATCTCGAGCGCCTTGCCGCAGGAGTTGCGCTTCAACAGCGAAACCATCTCGGGCGTCGCGCGGCCTTCATCCTTCAAGCGGCCGAGCTGCAAGCAGGCATGGAGGCCGAGCGTGATCTCGGTCTGCATGTCCGCGAGCTTCTTCTGGATGAGCTGATTGGCGGCCAACGGCTTGCCGAATGCGTTACGCGACAGCGTGTAGTCGCGCGCCGCGTGCCAGCAGAACTCGGCTGCGCCGAGCGCGCCCCAGGCGATGCCATAGCGCGCGTTGTCGAGGCACGAGAACGGGCCCTTGAGCCCGCTGGCGCCGGTCAGCCGATTGGCCTCAGGCACGAGAACGTCGTCCATGACGACTTCGCCGGTGGCCGAGGCGCGGAGCGAGAACTTGCCCTCGATCGCGGGCGTCGATAGCCCCTTCATGCCGCGCTCGAGAATGAATCCGGTGATGACGTCGCCTTTGCCCTCGTCGAGCTTGGCCCAGACCACCATGACGTCGGCGAAGGGCGCGTTGCTGATCCACATCTTGCTGCCCTTGAGCACATAGCCGCCGTCGACCTTGCGGGCACGCGTCTTCATGCCCATGACGTCGGAGCCGACGTCGGGCTCCGTCAGGGCGAAGCAGCCGGCGAGCTCGCCGGTCGCGAGCTTGGGTAGGTACGCCTTGCGTTGCTCTTCGGTGCCGAAGGCGAAGATCGGAAACATCACCAGCGACGACTGCACGCTCATAACCGAGCGGTAGCCGCTGTCGACGCGCTCGATCTCTCGCGCGACGAGGCCATAGGCGACATAGCTCGCGCCGGCGCAGCCATAGCCGTCGATGGTCGAGCCGAGGAATCCGAGCGCGCCCATCTCGTTCAGGATCGCGCGGTCGAAACGCTCCTCGCGGAAGGCTTTGAGGATGCGCGGCGCCAGCTTGTCCTGCGCATAGGCGCGCGCCGCGTCGCGGACCATGCGCTCGTCTTCCGAGAGCAGATCATCGAGACGCAGCGGATCCTGCCAGTCGAACACCGCCTTGCCGGCAGGCTTCGTCTGCGGCTTTCCGTGGCGTGCAGGTGCCGGAGTCATGGTGTCGTCTTAGTTTGAAATCGAGCCTCTGACAACTGGGCGTTCAGGCCGGCTTGAGCCGCGGCCGGCGCAGCGCCGCGCGTCCGAAAGCGGTCGCGGTCACCGCGGCGACGATGCCGAGCACGACCCACGCCGGCCGCACGCCGGTCTCGAGCGAGAGGTCGGCCATCAGCACGCGGTCGATCGGCACGTGCATGTGCAGGTAGAAGTAGAGCGCCTCGGCCATGGCGGTGAACGGTCCCGCAGCGAGGCTCAGCAGCACGACGCTCCACAGCGGCACCGGCTGCCGACCGTAGGCCCAGGCCAGCACGCGCCAGCCCATCAGCCAACCGAACAAGCCGATCATCACGATTGGCTGCGTTTCGTCGAGCTTGGTCTGCAGGAAGAAATGCCACGCGCCGAAGGCGGCGACGAGATAGACGAAGCGGTGCAGCGCCTGCCAGCGCCGCGGGCCCATACGGCGGACCATGCCGTCAGTCGAGGTCACCGCGAGGGCGGCGAGGCCAAGCCAGGCGACGAAACCGATGGAGAGATAGACGCGCTTGAGGATTTCGCTGGCGACGGTGCCGAGATTGAACGCCTCGCTGACGGTGTAGAGCGTGAGATGCGCGGCAACATAGGCAAAAGCCGCCACGCCCAGCATGCGCCGCACCAGGTTGAGTCGTGGCCAGGCCAACATTCGCGACAGCGGCGTTATCGTCAGGGCCAGGAACACCAGCCGCAAGGTCCACTGCCCGATTTCGAGCAGCGCCTCTTGTAGCGGACGGGCGCCAAGCTGGTCAGTGGCGAATTTGTAGGCAACCCAGAGCGCCGGCAGGAACAAACCGATGAAGACCGCCGTCTTGAGGGCCGAGACTCGGCCGCTGTAATCGCGCCACGGGCGCTTGAGGGGCTGCATAGCCTCTTATCTAACGTGCCCGGCGTTGGCCGCCCAGGCACTTTCGATCACAAGTGCCGGAGCGCGGTGGGCCTTGCTCCTGCCGGGGCCACGCCTTTACCTTGAGCGGGCCGTCGCGGCGACGCCGGTTGCTCGCCGCGCGGGGGAGGGGCATGGCGTATTTTCTTCAGCAGCTCGTCAATGGGCTGACGCTTGGCTCGATTTACGCCCTGATCGCCATCGGCTACACGATGGTTTACGGCATCGTTGGCATGATCAATTTCGCTCACGGCGAGATTTTCATGATCGGCGCGTTCATCTCGCTCATCTTTTTCGTCGTACTCGGCGCGCTCGGCATTACATGGTTGCCGCTGGCGCTGCTGCTGGTGTTGCTGATCGCGATGGCGCTGACCGCCGTCTACGGTTGGGCGGTCGAGCGCATCGCCTATCGCCCGCTGCGGGGCTCGTTCCGCCTGGCGCCGCTGATCTCGGCGATCGGCATGTCGATCTTCCTGCAGAATTACGTCCTGCTGGTTCAGGGCGCGCACGAGAAGACCCTGCCGCCGATGATCACGGGCGGCTTCGATCTGATGCAGAGCGGCGGCTTTGTGGTGAGCGTGAGCTGGCTGCAGCTCATCATAGTCGGCGTGACACTTCTGTTGATGGCCGTCTTTACCGCGGTCATCCGGCTGACGCCGCTCGGGCGGGCGCAGCGCGCTACCGAGCAGGACATGACCATGGCGGCGCTGCTCGGCATCGACGTCGACCGCACCATCTCGCTCACGTTCGTGATCGGTGCGGCGCTCGCCGCGGTCGCCGGCCTGATGGTGACGCTGCAATACGGCGTGATCGACTTCTTCATCGGGTTTCTCGCCGGCATCAAGGCGTTCACCGCAGCGGTGCTGGGGGGCATCGGCTCGCTGCCTGGCGCGATGCTCGGTGGCTTGCTGATCGGCCTGATCGAGGCGTTCTGGTCGGGCTATTTCCCGTCCGAATACAAGGATGTTGCGGTATACGCCGTGCTTATCCTGGTGCTGATGTTCCGGCCGACCGGCCTGCTCGGCCGTCCGGAGGTCGAGAAGGTCTGATGCGCTGGGCGCCGCCGCTCAAAGATGCCGGCTGCGCGGCCCTGGTCGCGCTCACTCTTGCCTTTCCGTTGATCGGTTTCCAGACCAGCGACGCCGGCGTCGGCTTCACGACCCGCTTCGCGTGGGTCGGGGTCGCGGCCGTCGTCGTGTTCGTCGGACGGCTGCTGCTGGGATTCGCGCCGCAACGATTCCGTCTGCACCAGCGCGGGGTGCGAAGCACCGCGGTATCCGACGGCAAGTTCGTGAAGCTCGCTGCCGCCGCATTGATCGTATTCGCGGTGTTGCTGCCCGTGACGCCATTAGCGTCGCGGCGATCGATCGACTTGGCGACGCTCGCCCTCATCTACGTCATTCTCGGCTGGGGCTTGAACGTCGTCGTCGGTCTCGCCGGGCTGCTCGATCTCGGCTACGTCGCGTTCTATGCCGTTGGCGCTTACTCCTTCGCGCTCGCGGCCCAATGGTACCACCTGTCGTTCTGGGAAATGCTGCCGCTCTCCGGCATGACCGCGGCCATGGCCGGAATTCTTCTGGGCATTCCGGTGCTGCGTCTGCGCGGCGATTACCTTGCGATCGTCACGCTCGGCTTCGGCGAGATCGTCCGCATCGTGCTCAACAATTGGACCGCCGTCACCGGGGGCCCGAACGGTGTCGGCGACATTCCGCGCCCAACGGTGTTCGGCATGCCGATCGCGTCCGGCGCGCCGGTTGGCGTGACGACGTTCAACCAATTCGTCGGCATCGCCTACGATCCGATGCAGCGGCTGATCTGGCTCTACTACGTCGCTTTGGCCGTGGCGCTGGCCATCAATTGGTACAGCTTGCACATTCGCCGGTTGCCGGTCGGCCGGGCGTGGGAAGCCATGCGCGAGGACGAGATCGCCTGCCGCGCCCTCGGCCTCAATCCAACGACGATCAAGCTCTCGGCCTTCGCGACCGGCGCGATGACCGGCGGCTTCGCCGGCGTGCTCTTTGCGGCGCGTGCCGGCTTCGTCAGTCCCGAGAGCTTCAATTTCCAGGAATCCGCGACGGTCCTTTCGATCGTGGTGCTCGGCGGGATGGGCAGCCAATTAGGCGTCGCCTTGGCAGCGGTGATTCTGGCGACGCTGCCGGAATTCGGCCGCGAGTTCGCGCAATACCGCATGCTCATTTTCGGCGCGGCGATGGTGGCGATCATGATCTGGCGGCCGCGCGGCATCTTCACCGTGCGCGCGCCTTCGGTGCGGCTCGATCGGCCATGACTCGACTGCCGCTGCTCGCCGTCGAGAACCTGTCGATGCGCTTCGGCGGCGTGATCGCGGTGGACGATCTCTCGTTCACCGCCTACCAGCACGAGATCACCGCCATCATCGGACCCAACGGCGCCGGTAAGACCACCGTCTTCAACTGCCTCACTGGCTTTTATCGGCCGACTGACGGCAGCCTGGTGTTGATGAGTGACGGCCGGGATTTCCGCCTCGAACGCCTGCAGGGCTATCGCATCGCACGGCACGCCGGCGTGGCGCGCACGTTCCAGAACGTGCGTCTCTTTGCCGGCATGACCGTGCTCGAGAACCTCGTGGTGGCCCAGCACGTCGTGCTGACCCGCGCCAGCGGCTACAACATCGGCGGCTTGCTCGGATTGAAGCGTCACCGCGATGCCGAACGCGCGGCGATCGCGCGCGCACGCGAGTGGCTCGACCTGATCGATCTCACCGAGCGCGCCGACGAGGTCGCAGGCAATCTGCCGTATGGCGCCCAGCGCCGGCTCGAGATCGTCCGCGCGATGTGCACCGGGCCGCGGCTGCTCTGCGTCGACGAGCCGGCCGCCGGCCTCAATCCGCACGAGAGCGCCGATCTCGCGCAGTTCCTGGTCTCGATCCGGGATCGCTATGGTATCGGCATCCTGCTCATCGAGCACGACATGAGCGTGGTGATGGGCATCTCCGATCATGTCGTCGTGCTCAATTACGGCCGGAAGGTTGCCGACGCCTCGCCAGCCGAGGTGCGCCGCGATCCGGCAGTAATCAAGGCCTATCTCGGCGAGGAGGACGATTGAGCGCGCTCCTCGAGATCGCCGGCCTGCGCGCCGCTTACGGCCGGATCGAGGCGCTGAAGGGCGTCGATCTGACCGTCGCCACCGGCGAGATCGTCGCGCTGATCGGCGCCAACGGCGCCGGCAAGTCGACCCTGCTGATGACGATCTGCGGCCGGCCGCGCGCCACAGCCGGCACCGTCGTGTTCGACGGCCGCGACATCACGCACCTGCCGACCTTCGCCATTGTGCGACTGGGCATCTCGCAGGCGCCCGAGGGACGACGCATCTTTCCACGCATGACAGTGCTCGAGAACCTTCAGGTCGGCGCGACCACCGCGGCGCCCGAGCGCTTCGATAGCGACCTCGCGCGCGTCTTCGCGCTGTTTCCGATCCTGGGCGAACGCCGCCACCAGCCCGGCGGGACGCTCTCCGGCGGCGAGCAGCAAATGCTGGCGATCGGCCGGGCGCTGATGAGCCGGCCCCGGCTGCTGCTGCTGGACGAACCGTCGCTTGGGCTCGCGCCCTTGGTGGCGAAGCAGATCTTTAGCGTCATTCGCGCGATCAACGCCGAAGAGAAGATCACGGTGCTGCTGGTCGAGCAGAACGCGCATCACGCGTTACGGCTGGCGCACCGCGCCTACGTGCTACAGACTGGGAGCATTGTGTTGTTCGGCACAGGCGCCGAGCTCTTGGCGAATGAGGAGGTGCGGGCGGCTTATCTCGAAGGCGGTGCCCGCGGTGCCGCTTAACCAGCCGGCCGGTGTTTGCTAAGCTGTCATGAACACGGGAGGGATCTCATGCGTTGGACAATCCGGTTTTTGCTCACGGTGGCGTTTGCCGCGCTATCGGCGGGCGCTTATGCCCAGGATATCAAGATCGCGACCGTTGGACCGATGACCGGCAGCGAGGCCGCGGTCGGCGAACAGATGCGCCGCGGCGCCGAAATGGCGGTCAAGGACATCAACGCTCACGGTGGCGTGCTCGGCCGCAAGCTGGCGCTGACCGTCGGCGACGACGCCTGCGATCCGAAGCAGGCGGTTAGCGTCGCGAATCAGCTCGCCAACGCGGGCGTCGTTTTCGTCGCTGGCCACTACTGCTCCAGCACTTCAATCCCGGCCTCGGCGGTCTACGCCGATAGCAACATCCTCCAGATCACGCCGGCCTCGACCAATCCCGCGCTCACCGACGACGCGGCTACCAAGGGCTGGATCAACGTCTTCCGCGTCTGCGGCCGCGACGACAGCCAAGGCCGCATCGCCGGCAATTACATCGCCGCGCGCTTCAAGGGTAAGCCGGTCGCGGTGATCGACGACAAGTCGACCTACGGCAAAGGCCTCGCCGACGAGACGATCAAGGCAATGGCGGTGCGCGGCATGAAGCCCGCGGTGCATGATTCCATCAACGCGGGCGACAGCGACTTCTCGGCCCTGATCTCGAAAATGAAGGCGGCCAACGTCAAGGCGATCTATTTCGGCGGCTATTTCCGCGAAGCCGGTCTGATCGTGCGCCAGGCGAAGGAGCAGGGACTGAACGCAGTCCTCATGGGCGGCGACGCCTTGGTGACGACCGACCTGTGGAAGATCACCGGCGAGGCCGGCACCGGCACGCTGATGACCTTTCCGCCGGATCCGCGCAACCTCGCGGTAGCGCAGCCGGTGGTGAAGGAGTTCAAGG
>Ga0307372_10007537_pt1 | contig 15553 bp, 12 predicted proteins | sample OX1MG_FD_202533 | JGI IMG/M metagenome (GOLD analysis project Ga0307372, IMG submission 202533) | Soil microbial communities from Risofladan, Vaasa, Finland - OX-1 | ecosystem: Environmental > Terrestrial > Soil > Coastal area > Acid sulfate soil | place: Finland: Risofladan, Vaasa | collected... | reverse complement strand
CTCTTTGTTTCGCTTTTACAAAAAATCCCGCACGATATGTGTACTGCGAAACGCTGTAAGGCATGTAATTTGTGTGTGACCCGCCGTAAGTAGTCGTTGTGGCATTAGCGTTTATATCTCCGGTAATCGTTGTATTAGAGGTTTTAGGGGCACTAGGCGTTATCCAAGGTAAATAGGAAGTTTGTGTACCCATATAGTCGCTGTGCAATAGAACTATACAAGCACCAACATTTTGCGCTTGTTCGATAGCTTTAGAATTATTCGTTGGAGGACCATGAAATACTGCTGACCCAATGAGTAAGTAATTATGCTCAAATAAAATATGCGCATCACCCTTAATATCCTGACTACCATAAATCTGAGGGGTACACGGCGTGAAATCTATAATCGATAATTCTGTCGGTGATTTCCCCAATAGATTGTCATGGTAATAATTTATATATGGATTTTCCGCAAACTGATTAGTGGCACAGCTCGATAGAAATGTAAGTATCCCAACTGCTAGTAACGCCGTAATAGAACGCATGGTAGTTCTCCAAAAGAGAAAACAGGACGGATGCAATATACTAAGTATACGTCCTTAAATTACCAGCCACATTCCAGCCAGCAAAGCGACGGTTTTAATGTGTTAGACTTAAAACATGAAAAATACACAGACCAAGAAACGGAAACCAGCCTCCAAACCGGAGTCTACACCCATACCCTTCAACCAGATGCTAAAGAGAAATTGGCTAACGAAGCAAAAAAAGACCAAGAACAAATAATCCACATATCTCAAAGACAAGCTGGTCGAGATTGTTTATTTCACACTTAAAGCGGTGGATTTCTATGCATATCGTATATTTTCCAACATGAGACCTCTTTGGTGTCCTGCAACTAATGTTACCAGTGAGCAATCCACTCTCATAGTTACTAAATACCTTCATGACCACCCTGAAAGCCTTTATGGCGTTGCATCAGTTCAAGTAGTACTTGCTTTTGAAGCAACTTGGCCGTGTCATAAATCTGGCAAATTGAGGTATCAGAATATGAAGACTCTTTTAATAGTTATTTTATTATTGGTGTCTGCAAGTGCAATGGCTATGTATGTTGACCAACCTGCACTTGCTTCAGCACCCGCACCGTGGGATTTCACATACTACGGCGATATGTGTAGTGATTTGCTAGACGCGTCAGATAAGATTTCTCCATTGGAGCATTTGTACTACAAGCTGACAGGAACATTTAAAGATTCAGACATATATAAAAACTGCGAAACTGCATATTGGGATTCAGCAAAAGCTGGCAAACAACTAGAAGATGATGCCATGGCAATAGCAGACATTACTGGTGATATTGATTGGGACACAAAACTAAAAACTAACCCGCCAATAATGGACAAATCATGGACAGACGAATGGGCTGCAGAAAAAGCTGCAGCAGAGAAACCCGGTGCGTCAATCGTTACGATAGCAACATGGGAAAACGACAAAAATAAAGCAAAAGATTATGCGACTTTATTGGCTAACGAAATTGCACATGCTGATGCACAGGTTGCAAACGATAAAGCCGTGGCTGCTAGATGGGCTGCTGATAAAACAGCAGCAGAAAAACCTGATGCGTCTATCACAGCAAAAAAGAAGTGGGCATTGGAATTGTCAGCCGAAGCATATTGGTTAAAATTACAACCTATTATTATGCCCACATTTACTCCATTGCCAGTAACGGTGGCATCGCCACAGCCCGTGTATATAGTGCCTAAACCTTTTACATCAACTGTTCCACCAACATAATATGCGAGTCCATGACTATTATATGAATAGTCTCGCTTTGTTAACCATATATTGTGTCCCTTCAATCTGCGGGCTATTTCGGCCCAGTGCGAATCTTGGTATTCACATTTTTAAAAACTGTTCTCCGTATTTTGCAACTACATATTGATATGCCGCATTTATCTCCTTAGTTTTTCGCTCAGCAACCTCACGAATTTCTGTTCCAAGAGTAGCATCCGTACCAGCCGCTCGCTACCACCAAGCAACGCCGATTCAACGCTGAGTGCTTGAACATTGGCTTACTGAAAACAGTTTCAGCGCGGGCGTTAATCTGTGCCTTGTTTTTGTCTTTTAACCACGCTGGACGAAATCCCCAGCGCAACTCTTCGCTGACAGGTTCCTTATTCCGCATGCGAACTATCCAAGATTTCTGCTGGGGTGCAATGTTATAACGTGGCTTGAATACAGCAATAGGCGGCAGGTTGAGAGAAAGTGTCAACTGCATAGCCTCAATCAGTTGGTAGCGCCCGCACATCGTTATTGTGTCTAAGGGTACTGATTTTAATTGCAGAAGGATATTTCGTTAATCTTAGTGAGGTATCCATCAATCAGTCTTGCCACTTAGTTACTCCGGTTCTTGTGGTGGTGAAGGTTGTTTATGTTTTACTTTATCTGTTACCTTCGATTGGTATAACACTTGACCTATTTTAAGTGATTGTTCGTTTGTTAAGCCTATATTGAGCAGTTGCTCTTGAAACACTTTCTCATCACTCCCTGACGCTTCTTGCCATGCGCCTAAGACTTGATTAATTATTTTATAGTTATTATCAGTGATATTCGAAATCTGCTCTATTGTACTTAATGGCACTTTGGGGTTGCTGTGAGCGAATGCTAACTCAAGATTATGAATGTGGTGATTTATATCGAGTATCTGTCCGTTTATATTGCCAATATTACTAGATACTTGCTTCAATTCGGTTTCCACAACGCCCGTATAATGTTCACTTATTCCATACCATGTAACTACCGAAGTGGCTATAGTCAGAGCTATAGCTCCTACTATCGTAACAACCATTGGATGCTTAACAACGCTGTAGTTGTGCTTAGTTACCATTCCAATTTCTATCTAATAGCTTGTTAAGCCTACTAATACTAGCATCTATACTTGATGATGTCTGCTCGATTATATGCTCATCAAGTTGCACTTCAGTACCATTAACAGCAACGAAAGGTTTATGATTCGCCGCTGCATTTAACAGACGCTTGGCATCTTCCATGGAGGTAGTCCAGCCCGAATTAAAGCTAGCTAGAGCGTCTGTATACTGAGATGACCCCGGTGGCCATGGCAATGATTTCTTTGCCATTTCAGGCGTTTCCTTTTCTAGTTGTATTAGACGTTCCGTTTCAATTATCTCATGATTGTTATACGAGAGAAGCGCACTTTTCCAGAGTTCCTTCTCAAATTCCTGTGTAACTAAAATGCTTCCTTTAATCCAATTAATGGCCAATGTAACATCGTGTTCAGATTCACCGTTGAATTGCTGCCAGAATTGGTCGTGAAGAGCCTTGTCTATATGTCCGTTCGGCCCTAGAACGTGTCGTAGGTAATAGTCTTCGTTATAAGAATTGTTTGATTGTGCAGCCTGTACTTCGGAATCTGGTCGGGTACGAGTTACTTCTGATGTGCCAATCGTGGTTTTTACTTTAGATTTTTTCTGATAATTATCAAACCATGCTGAAGCTTCCTGCTGCGCTTGATTGACCTGCTCTGGAGTCATTTTATTTGATAAGGCATCCTCATACCCATCAATCTCATCATCGATTCCACCAGCTGCATCTGCATGCGCATCCGCATCCGCATCTGCATCCGCTTCGCTTAGAATGTACCATTTATATGCGCTTACATAATTCTGCGTAACACCTTGGCCTTCTTCGTAAATTCCACCCATCAGAAGCTGGGCTTTATAGTGTCCTTGCTCAGCTGATTTTAGACACCATTTAGCCGCCAAGGAGTAATTCTGCGGAACTCCGTGACCCTCAATGTAAAGTTTTGCAAGAGAGTATTGAGACTCGGATTCACCTTGTATTGCTGACTTTGTGTACCAGTAAGCAGCTTTTGTATAATTTTTTGGTACACCGGATAATCCCAGTTTATAGTTTATAGCAACCAGCAGTTGTGCATTTTTATTTCCTTGTTGTGCAGCTTTGATAAACCACTTAAGTGACAAAGCATTGTTAATAGAATTAATTTTTGCCCATCTGGGGTCCAATGGATTAACAGTTGGCCCTACGTCACCAGTATAATATAGAAATCCAAGCTCGCATGATGCCACTGCATTACCCTGAGCTGCTGCAATTGACCAATCCTTAAACGCAGTTTTGTAATCGTTGGTTGCAGATGCCTGTGATGCAGCATTATCAAGTTCCAATATAACTTTATCATTCGCATTCACAATGTTTGATGGAGCCTGAGATACTTGGTCTATGTCATGACTACAAAAGTCTTGAGCGTTTCCGTAGCACGAAAACGTCATAAAATACGTTATCATTATAAATAGGATATCAACTAGAATTGTCTTCATAGTAAGAGCTTAGCGTTAACATACATATAAGAGCATTGGTTATTATTCACTCGTATGGCTTATTATGCTAAGGATACTGTATTCATGCGACTGTTGGAGCAACCTTAGCCTTAAACCTGTCACATCGAGCGGTTATGATTTCGGACTTAGATATTGCCAGTGTTACTATTTGGCTTTTATTTAGCGCCTTTGCTTTTGCATTATGGGAAAGGGCGAATATAAGGAACAGCAGAATAAACAGGACAATTATCATTAACGCACCCGCTAGGGTTATTTTTTTTGCTTTGGCTCTTGCATGGCATTAACTACTGCTTAGAATGCACATGCTCTGAATTGCAGAATCGGTTACCATTCATGAGTTGACCGGAATACTACATTAAAATTGGCACAAAGCATTTAACTCGGTCGATATTTCTGGAACGTAGGTCACTACTTTATCTTTTTTCTTTTTCGAACCCAAAGAAAGCTGACTAATCCCAACAAGACCCCCATTATTGCATACGCAATATCTTTTGAGAAGTCGAAAGGAACATAGTGGTCCATCGAATGAAGTTTATACGCAACATCAGCATTTGCATGAAATGAATTAACAATATTCTTAAATATTGGGAGAAAATCATCATTCTCTGAGGTTTTAGTATATCCAGTAATTTGGACGTAACCAAACTCAGTAGGGATGATAGCCATAGTTTCGGAAGTTGACCCAACATTGATTACATTGCTAGTCATAGATACCCAATTAATCAGCGTTGACTTATCAAAATGAGAATCACCGATATTTATATCATTTGTTATCTTGCTGAAATCCTGTAGACGCGATTTGACTTTAGTTAATTCATTCGTAGTTGCTGCGCTATATTCCCTCAGTTGAGATTCTGTTAATTTACCCATCTTATTGATGACTACTAGCACATAAGGATATGAAAACCAATCACTATCCGCTCTAGACTGGAAGGCATAATCGTAGTGGACATTAGATACATTTGGAACTTGAGCAGACAGGTTTTTAAAATACTCATCAAGTATTTGCGGTGGGATTTGTACCCAACTTGCTGGGAGAGTTATTGAAAATCCGTCTGTCGTTGTAAATATAAAAGGGTGAACATTGAAATGAGCATCTAATGCCTTTACAAGGCCGATACGCTGCATCTCACGTGTTAGTGTTTGACCAGTATTTATCTGGGCTGGTGTCATCGTATTCATAATTTGATTACGGTTTGATATAGCATTTGACTGAACATCACTTTGGGTAGAAGCCGCTAAGTTGTACAGCGCGTAAGCTGCTACTAGGTCTTGAGGTACGCCCCGACCATTGCCATACATCAAACCGAGATTGACCTGCGCACGAGCATCTTGTTGTGCAGCAGCTTTTTTATAAAACAGAATCGACTGTGTATAATCTTGCGGTACGCCAAAACCAGATTCGTACATCCATCCAAGGTTGTTTTGCGCGTCCGCATCACCCTGTGATGCAGCTTTGCTATACCAAGCGGCCGCTTGTGTGTAATCTTGTGATACGCCGATACCAGATTGGTACATCCATCCGAGTTCGAATTGCGAAGCTACATGCCCCTGACTGGCAGCTTTGCCGTACCATGCAATTGCCTGTGTATAATTTTGAGTAACACCTAAACCATGTTCATACATATCACCAAGGCTATATTCTGATGGCGCGTAACCCTGAGCAGCAGCTTTACTATCCCACACAAATCCTTGTGAATAGTCTTTTTTTACTCCCAGTCCATTATCGTATATGAAAGCAAGGTACCCTTGCGCGTCCACATTGCCCTGTGCTGCAGCTTTACTTAACCAAACAATTGCTTGCGCGCTGTCTTCGGGTACACCTGTACCCCAGAGGTACGCTAAGCCAAGTTTTGTTTGCGCAGACGCATAATCTTGCGCCGCAGCTTTTCTATACCATGCAAGTGCCTGCGCGAAGTCCTTTGAAACACCGATACCCGATTCGTACATTGTTCCGAGATTATATTGTCCAACGGCAATTCCCTGTGCTGCAGCTTTACTAAACCATGCAAATGCCTGCGCGCCATTTTTTGCCACGCCTGTACCTGAATTGTACATAACCCCTAAATTGTTCTGTGCTTTCGCATTACCCTGTGCAGCGGCTTTGCCATACCACGTAAGCATCTGTGCGTAATCACGCGACACATCGTTTCCTAAGTAATACAACTTTCCGAGTTCAAACTGGGCTTCCGCATTTCCCTTCGCCGCATTATTGCGAATCGTTGTTACCAAAGATAGGGAGTTCTTATGAGCTTGTGCATCTCCTTGCTCGGTAGCCTTGTCATACAACACAAGTGCCAGCATATTATCTTGTGGCACACCTAAACCCGATTCGTACATAACTCCAAGATTGTTTTGTGCATCAACATTCCCCTGTGCTGCGGCTTTACTAAACCATGCAATTGCTTGAGCGTAGTCTTGCGGTACACCTTTGCCCTCTTTGTACATCCAACCAACGCTATTTTCTGCGACAGCATTACCATCGTTAGCTAATGGTTTGAGTATTTTAAGTGCAGCAGCATAATCACCACTATTTACTGCACGAATTCCATTTCGCAAGATAAGCTCTGGGGTCGTATTAGTAATATGATTGACATGTACGGTCTTCTCAACCGCTAACTTTCCACGTTTGGGCAATTCTTTAATCCATTCGACCGGGAGAGCAAAGTTGAGTTGTTCTCCATTCCCCATGTAATACGAAGTTATTCCAATCAGACGGCCTTGGCTATCGAACAACCCGCCACCACTAGAGCCGGGTGAGATAGGTGTGGTCATTTGAAGAACAACACCACCCGGAATATGACGAAGGCTGGAAATTAATCCGCCGGATAGTGTTAATTCAAGTCCTTCAGGTGCGCCGATGGCGTATGCGGTATCACCTACATTCACTTGGCTCGTTGAACCCAAACGCACGGGTAGTGCGTCTAGGCCCTGAACGGTAAATGCGCAGAGGTCATGCGGGACATCCGCATAAAGCAATTTTGCTGGGAAATGTTGATGCCTGTATAAGACGCTGGCTGTAGCAGCCTTCTCAACGACATGGCAATTACTAACTACAGTATCTTTGCTGATAACAACACCGCTACCAAGGGCAATGGCTTTCCCATTTTTGTCGAAGGAATTAACAACAACTATACTGGGTGCGTCAGTCGCAAAGACTTCACTTGGCTTTAATTCGACGTCAGCAGCCCATGCCGATGAAGTTACAGCAATTATAAATACTGCAAATACAGGTAGACAGCGCATATTGCGATATTCACATATTGAAATAACGTTCCATATATTTTGCGTCTATATATTGTTATACCGCATTCATTTCATAGTTCTTCGCTCAGTGATTTCACGATTTTCCGTGCCAAGGGTAGCAACCTTGAGAGCTTCTTTGTGACTCGTATGCCGTCTCTCATCATTAAGATATCAGCGCGCAGCGCGCTTATGCATCTTGAGAAATTCACTATCTGTCAATGTGCCCGCTGATAAATCAAGCTTAAAATAAAGCGATGGCAGACACAGAATGATGAGCAGTGCAATCACGTTGAAAAACAGACCGAGAAAACCCCATAGCGCAATGTTCCTGTGCTTACGTTCAGCCAACCATGAACACAGACACGCAGAAATGAATATAAATATCAACGAACTGTAAGTCATGACATGTTACCTCATTTCTCTTATTACGCCGAGCTGTTTGTAAAACGTTGCGTCACACTCAGCAGTTGTGATACAACGCTCGCAGATTATGCCGCAGGGTTTAATTGAGCTGCTTCTTTTCTTACAAAGGTGTTCTTTACCCTTTTCGAGACTAGGAAATAAGGAACCCATATGGCAGCTACCATCAATGAGCGTATTATTTCACTCATGGCATCGTCTATTGCATGCTGAGGTATCCTGGTGATGTTACTTGCAAAAGTATAATCAACTATGACAAAAAGCAGGTCTGCTAAGAAATATGCCACAATAAATTTCGGCAGATGGAAAGACTTGGATAATAAAAGATATAACAAAGTCAGAGCTGCAAGCAGCAAGAAAACATTACCCAATATTTCAAAACTCAATAGCGGCGCCCACAAAGGATTGTAGGTATTATTACCGGGCGTAGTGAGTACTGCCCAATAACCCTTCGCAAAGATTGACCAGTAAGTTGTCGCTAGTTCATAGCCTATATGTAATGGTGTGAGGATTAATCCTATGACCGGTAATATGAGCCAACCACCGATACCATTCAGCTTTGCATCATTTGCCATATCCTTCTCCCCTTATATATATTGAAGATTTCTATGATAAGTAATCATTAGTTACTCCTATAATCTGAAGGGCATATCTAAAATAATAAGGTTTTGGATTGACGGCAATATTTAAAGTTATTTTTTGTTGGGTATTTGATGTGTCCATATTCAATTGCCCCCCCCACACGCGCAGCATCGCTGTTTGTTCTATTACACTCAATGAGGGATAGATTATGTTTGGTTGAGCATCAAAGATGGCAATGAGAACAATAAGTAACAGGATGCATCCTGAGATGTTTCTGATGGCTTTCATTTTAATTATACTTAGAGTACATAGTGATTCTTCCAGTTACCATTTAGAATTAACGTAACCCCATATCTTCATAAATCTTGGTCGTCACTGACCTTAACTGTGAAAACCTAAAGCTCTAAATCGTTGGCAAATGGGCCACGATTTTTGTGTTTTAAGTCATTACTCTGACCTCCATTGTCATTAACTGACACAAATTGTCAGTTTCGCCGCAATTATCAATGCCGTTTAGCGTCACCAATCGCAGAGTCCTACATGCGAATTGTCTGTGTCTGGCCCTTAACCAGTGCATCAATAACAGTTAAAATAGGTCTAGTTCCTAATTACTTCCGTTTATACCTGATTTAATACGAGCAACTCAGATGCCAAACTCATCAGAAATCTAAATGCATTGAATCCAATTTCCATAATGCAACTTGAATCTTAGTACGCAGACCCTTAAAATCTTTCCCATTAACAACTGTTAATGGGAATGTTATGGAATCACCTATGAGCAATGTCGTGGCTTTGAAGCCCAGCCGAAGCCGTCGGGCAAATACCCAAAATAGGAAAGTCCTACCGCCGGAGCGTGGCTACAATAAGGACAGGCGTTCCCGGGAATACCTGTTGCCCAGCGAGTTGGAGGCCGTTATGGAGGCCGCAGGCACGGTAGGGCGACACGGAGTCCGGGACAAGACTCTAATCATGCTGGCCTTTAGGCACGGGCTGCGAGTTTCCGAGTTGGTAGGCCTCCGTTGGGACATGATTGACCTAAAGGCGGGGCATATCCACGTGAACAGAGCTAAGCACGGCACCCATGGAGTGCATCCCTTGCGTGGCCCCGAGTTGAGAGCCTTACGCCGTTTACAGCGCGAGTATCCCGGTTCCCCCTATCTCTTTATGACGGAACGCGGCGGTCCCTTAACGACTGCTACCGTTCGCAAACTTGTAGCTCGTGCAGGTGTTGAAGCAAAGATTCCCTTCCCTATCCACCCACATATGCTGCGGCATTCGACGGGATATAAACTTGCCAACGACGGCCACGATACACGGGCCATTCAGCAGTATCTTGGACATAAAAATATTCAGCATACCGTCAGGTATACAGAATTATCGACGAGCCGATTCAAGAATTTTTGGACGGATTAACAGGTTGGTGCTTTGGGTCTCGTGCAAAAGAGTTAGTGTCAATAAAGCGTTATCACTTAAAAAGGCCGCCCCATGCTCTGGATAGCCCCATCAGAAAAGGACACCGTTAATAGCACGTTGGAAAAGCGCCTTTGGGACGCCGCTGACCAGTTTCGTGCTAACTCAGGTCTGACCGCTGCTCAGTATTCACAACCAGTCCTTGGCCTTATATTCCTTCGATTTGCCGAAGTCCGCTTCACTGCTCAGCGTGGCAAACTTGATAAGTCCGTTGCTTCATCCCGGCGCGGTTCCCGCATGGATGACCCCACTGCATACCACGCAGTTGGTGTGCTTTATCTTACGCCGGAGGCGCGATTTGAACATCTTCTCGCATTGCCCGAAGCCGCTGATGTAGGCAAAGCTATCAACGATGCAATGCGCGACATCGAAAAACAAAACCCACAACTCGCCGGTGTATTACCCAAGACCTACAACCTTTTCACAAGTACCCTCCTCAAGGAGCTACTCAAAAAAGTTTCCGAGATACCCGCCGCAGTCAACTATGATGCCTTTGGGCGCATCTACGAATATTTCCTTGGTGAGTTCGCTCGCACCGAAGGCCAGAAAGGTGGGGAGTTCTATACTCCAAGTAGTATCGTTCGGCTGCTTACCGAAATCATTGAGCCATATCACGGGCGCATTCTAGACCCCGCTTGCGGTTCCGGTGGCATGTTTGTTTCGTCTGCCCGCTTCGTATCCGAACACAAGAAAAACCCATCTTCTGAACTCTCCATATACGGCGTCGAGAAAACCGACGAAACTGGCCGGCTATGTCGAATGAACCTTGCAGTGCATGGTCTGGAAGGCGAAATCCGCCATGGTGGTAACGTCAACAGCTACTATGACGACCCGCACGTTGCGACCGGTAAGTTCGACTTTGTTCTCGCGAATCCGCCGTTCAATGTCAACGCTGTGGACAAAGAGCGGCTAAAAGATTCGGTTGGTCCTAACCGGCGCTTCCCGTTTGGCCTCCCACGAACCGATAACGCCAACTATCTTTGGATTCAACTGTTCTATTCGTCGCTGAATGAGAAAGGCAGAGCTGGGTTCGTGATGGCCAATTCCGCCTCCGATGCCCGCTCGTCTGAACAGGAACTCCGCCGTAAGCTAATACAAGACCACTCCGTAGATGTGATGGTCGCAGTCGGCCCTAACCTGTTCTACACCGTCACTCTCCCGTGCACCCTCTGGTTTCTCGATAAGGGAAAAGAAAAGGCGCCCCGCGCCGATACAGTGCTATTCATCGATGCCCGCCATATATACCGGCAAGTAGACCGCGCGCACCGTGAGTGGACTCCAGCACAGATAGGCTTCATAGCCAACGTTGTGCGGCTCTATCGCGGCGAAGAGCTAGATTCCACCCTTGGCGGTAATGAAGCCCGCGCGAAGATTGAAGAAGTCTTTGGCACAAAACCGAAATATGCCGATGTGCCCGGCCTGTGTCGCGCTGCCACTCTCAAGGAAATTGAAGCGCAAGGCTGGTCGCTCAACCCCGGGCGCTATGTGGGCGTAGCCGCCGGCGAAGATGTGAGCGACGAAGATTTTAAGGCACAACTCGAAACGCTGAATGAGGAACTCGAAACCCTCAACACTCAGGCGCACGACCTAGAACAAACCATCGCCAGAAACGTTGCAGAGATTCTGGAATCGTGACTATGGCTGCATTACGACGAGCACGAATGGAGGACCTTTGCGAGCTAGTTACCGATGGAACGCATGACTCTCCGAAACTCCAAAAAGATGGCGTTCCATTCATAAAGGGCAAGAATATCTCCGGCGGTACGGTTGACTTCTCGACGTGTGATTACATAACTGTTGAAGACCACATTGAAGCGTGTAAGAGAGTGAAGCCTCAACGCGGCGATATCCTATTTAGCAATATAGGTTCAGTTGGGGATACGGCTTTCGTAAAAGATGACCGCGAATTCAGCATCAAGAATGTTGCCCTTTTTAGGCCAGATGGTCGCAAGGTGGGCCAAAGTTACTTCTATTACATGGTTTTAAGTCCCGAATTTCGTTCCAATGTGATGAATGTACGCTCTGGCTCAGCACAACCATTCATCAGTCTTGAAAATCTTCGTTCATTTGAGGTCAGCTATGCCGAAGATATGCGCGTACAACAACGTATAGCTGAAATCTTGTCGGCCTACGACGACCTGATAGAAAACAGTCAGAAACGCATCCGAATTTTGGAGACTATGGCCCGCGCTCTCTACCGCGAGTGGTTCGTCCAATTTCGCTTTCCCGGCCACGAAAAGGTACCGCGTGTAGCCTCTCCACTCGGCGACATACCCCAAGGGTGGGAGGTGCGGCGGGTAGAAGAAATTGTGAAGCGTATTTCAGTCGGGAAGAAATACGACCAGAAAACAGTCAATGCGACGGGCACCGTACCGGTTTTTGACCAAGGAAAATCTGGCATTATTGGCTACCACGACGACGAACCGGGAGTCGTCGCATCCGAAGCGGAGCCAGTTGTAGTATTTGCAAACCACACCTGCTACCAACGCATTGTTCACTTTTCATTCTCGTCAATTCAGAACGTACTCCCATTCATATCGAATCCATCGCTGCCCCGTAATATTTACTGGCTACATTGGGCGACGAATGGGCTTGTTGTATTCAACGACTACAAAGGTCATTGGCCCGAGTTCGCTAGCAAACATCTGGTCGTTCCACCTTATGAGTTCTGCAAACAGTTTGGCACCTTTGTCGCTCCGCTCTCCCTTAGAATCCTCAAACTTGAGCGCATCATTGAGAACACCCGTCGAACACGCGACCTGCTGCTACCACATCTGCTGTCGGGGCAGGTGAACTTTGAGCCACACTTATGATTACCATCCGCGATATTGAAATAAGCCGATTTCGGTCAATACGTGACGCTAAACTTACCAACCTCGAGGACTTCTCGGTTCTCGCTGGCTTGAACAATTCGGGAAAATCCAATTTTCTGCGAGCACTCAATCTATTTTTCACGGGACAGCCCGAACCTGAACTTCCATTCAATTTATCTCGCGATTACTTCCGTGGAGAACTGTCGGCAAAGAAGAAAAAAAATATCCAAATCTCAGTCCACTTTATATTATCTAAGAATTTTCGTTTTCGTGGTGGTTTAAAGGCTGTTGAGGACTTGCTTGGAAGAGATTTTACTATCAAAAAGGAATGGACATTTCGACAGCCCGATACCACAGTTTATCTAAATGAGTCGCACACTCCACTTCCGCCTAACGATGTAGCAAAGATTACACAGTTTTTGTCACTCATTTCATTCAGATACGTGCCCAATCGTGTCAATCCCACAGAGATTATTCGAAAGGAACAGCAGGCACTTCGTGATGTGCTAGTCCGCCGACTCGCGAAATTTAAAAAACAATCCGCCGAGGTATTCAAAGGACTAGAGAATACAGCAGAGTCATTAGTGGTTTCTGTCTCCAATGATGTTAAGAAGTTTGCCCCTGACATTCAGAAAATACGACTTGCGACTGCGGCATCCCTTGCAGACTTGGCCTTTCAATTTGGTTACAGGCTTGAAGAGGGTGGTGTTGAAATGGATGAGAATGAACAGGGTTCGGGTATGCAGAGTGTGTTGATGTTCGAAACACTCCATTTGATAGACCGAGATTACTTCCAACAGTTCGGTTGGAAACAAGCAGCTGTCTGGGCGGTTGAAGAGCCTGAATCATCACTTAATACCGCATTGGAGGCCCGCACAGCACACTTTTTGTCCCGCGTAGCCAGAGAACAGGCCGGGCGACTTCAAATAATCGCAACGACTCACTCTGATTTGATGATTCAATACGGAGGTGCTGGATATTTTATTGATAAGTTATCAAATAGATATAAGGGTATCGAAACTACCGCAATGGTAAAGACACCGAAAGAGTTGGTAGAGCATGCATCGCGATTTGGTGTTTCACGATGGGTTAACCCCGTTCTTCTCTACCCACTTGACCCGCTAGTTTTGGTGGAGGGTAAATATGACCGCGACTTTCTAAACCAATGTTTTCGTGCTCTTCGAATTAGTAGCCCCCCAAGAATAGCTTGCCTAGAAGACTTGAAAAGTAACCCATCAAAGGGTGGAGCTGACACACTTATCACCTTCATTAAAGAGAATGCGGAAGTCATCCGAGCTAGATATTCCTTTGCAAAAGTATGCGTATTGCTTGACTATGATTTTACAAACAAGGTTCCGACTTTGTCAGCAATTTTCAAGGCAAAAGAGCCTTTTGTGGCGATGGCATGGGATTTGACGGAAGCCAATCCGAATCCATTATACGCTCAGAATTGTAAAGGGGTTGAACGATTCTATTCGGATTCTGTGTTATCCGCTGCACAATCCGCGAAACCTGAAATATTCTTTACCAATCCTCAAGGAACAACAGTTGTCCAAAAACAAGAAATTGATGCATTTAAAAAGTTATTAAACGGCCAAGTAAATAATGGTCTCGTAGAATCTGATACTACGTATGCAAAGCCATTAGTTAACCGCTTGTTGGCGTCGCTGAAATAGTCTGCCATGTCGTACGTCTACACCGAAGACCAGCTTGTCGAGCAGCCCGCCATCGGGTTGTTCTCGGAACTTGGCTGGAACACTGTGTCGGCGTTAGAGGAAACCTTCGGTACGACCGGCACATCGCTGCGCGAAACGAAGGGCGAAGTTGTACTGGTTTCCCGATTGTACGCTGCATTGGAGCGATTGAATCCCAAACTACCGCCTGAGGCTATTATCACCGCCGTGGATGAATTGACCCGCGACCGCTCAGCAATGAGTCTGGAAGCGGCGAATCGCGAGATATATCTGCTGCTCAAGGAGGGCATCAAGATATCCGTACCGGACCACGAGCGCGGCGGTCAGAAGACGGAGCGTTTGCGGGTAGTGGATTGGGAACAGCCGACGAACAATGATTTCTTGCTCGTCAGCCAGTTCAGCGTCACGGGAGCGCTCTATACCTGCCGGCCTGATTTGGTCGGCTTCGTCAACGGACTGCCGCTGGTAGTCATCGAGTTAAAGAAACCCGGCGTGCCCGCACGCGCGGCGTTCGATGAAAACCTGACACACTACAAACAGGAAATTCCAGCCCTATTCTGGTTTAACGCGCTGCTCATTGCGTCGAATGGGACGGATAGCCGCGTCGGCTCGCTCACAGCGGATTGGGAACGATTCTTTGAGTGGAAACGCATTGAGAGTGAGGACGAGCCGCGAAAGGTCTCGCTGGAAGTGATGATTCGGGGTACGTGTGACCGGATGCGGTTACTCGACATTGTGGAGAACTTCACACTGTTTTCCGAGCACAAAGCCGGGTTGGTCAAAATAATCGGCCAGAATCACCAATTTCTCGGCGTCAATAACACCATAGATTCGATGCGTATCGCTCGCAAGTCAGGTCATGGACGCGGTGGTGTGTTCTGGCAGACGCAGGGTAGTGGTAAGAGTTTTTCAATGGTGTTCTTCGCACAAAAAGTTCTGCGAAAAGTACGCGGCAATTGGACATTCGTGATTGT
>Ga0307372_10007534_pt1 | contig 15559 bp, 16 predicted proteins | sample OX1MG_FD_202533 | JGI IMG/M metagenome (GOLD analysis project Ga0307372, IMG submission 202533) | Soil microbial communities from Risofladan, Vaasa, Finland - OX-1 | ecosystem: Environmental > Terrestrial > Soil > Coastal area > Acid sulfate soil | place: Finland: Risofladan, Vaasa | collected... | reverse complement strand
GCTCGTGAACAGGCTCTCGACTGAGCGGCGGGCTCAGATTATTGGCCTCCTCTGTGAAGGAATGTCGATGCGGGCCATAAGTCGCACCACAGGAGTCGCCCGCCAGACGATCAGCGACCTACTCGAAGATACTGGACGCGCTGCCTCTGACTTTCAAGCCAAGGCGTTCGTGAACCTGCCTTGCCGTGTCATCGAGTGCGACGAGATTTGGTCATTCTGCTACTCGAAGCAGAAGAACGTACCAGACGAGTTCGTCGGTACGCCCGGCTACGGCAATGTTTGGACGTGGACGGCTATTGATGCCGACACCAAATTGGTCCCGACCTGGCTGGTAGGAGAGCGCACGATCAGTGACGCCTACGTGTTCCTGGCCGATCTGAAGGGCCGTCTCCGCAACGCTCGAATCCAGTTGACCACGGACGGCCTCGGGCACTACCTGCGCGTCGTGGACGGCCTCTGGGCCGACGACATCGACTTCGCCATGCTCCACAAAAACTATGGCACGCTCGAAGGACCGCACAGCCCCGAGCGCACCTACAGTCCCGCTACGTGCACGGGCATTGACGTGAAAGTGATCTCGGGCAAGCCGGACCCGGCACGAATCTCGACCTCCTACGTGGAGCGTCAGAACCTGACAATGCGAATGGGTATGCGCCGTTTCACCCGTCTGACCAATGGCTTCAGCAAGAAGATCGAGTTCCACGCCCACGCCGTGAGCTTGAACTTCATGTACTACAACTTCGCCCGTCCGCATCTGAGCCTCCGGATCAAAAACGAGGATGGCACGTTCACCAAGCGCACCCCCGCGATGGCCGCTGGTATCGCGGACCACATCTGGTCAACGTGGGAGATCGCGGAGTTGCTGGACTAATGGAATTCAACCTGAAGCCAGTCATCGTCGAGGTCTTCGGCCCGAAACGCTATCCCTGTCGCCTCGGCAATTCTCATCGTCATCTCAATATTTGTGGCGTGGATAGTAGCCGTGACTGGTTCACGACTCTTGAGTCGTTCCCAGAGGGCACCGATCTCGAAGCCTCGGACGAACTCGGGATCGTCGGAGTCGAATGGGCAGATCAATTCCACGTCACACTCCCGTCGTACGGTTCGAATCGGAGCAATGTCAAAGTTGTCTCCCCGACTAACGGGAGGAGGTGAAGAAAATGCCAACTACAGGTCACAAATGCGAAGTCTCCGGAATTTACCGGAGTAGCTGCAATGCGCGAACCGAAATCGCTCTGAGCAAGAGCGAAACGTTCCCGCCGTGCAGCCATTGTCGTACAGCTGTTACGTGGACTCTCGTCCGCGCTACGACTCACAAGTAGAAAATCATTCGAGTCGGCCCTTCGATCCCACAGCGACGTGGATCGGGGGGCCGCTCGATTTGTCACTCTAGTCAATGACTGTAACTCAATGTGATTTCTCAATTCTTTCATTTCAAACTAGGCCACTACCCATCGAAGTCGCCCACAACGACGGAACTAGGCTTGAGTGGTCCGCGTTGTGAGGATTTACCGACGGCTTATTGAGGCTGCACATGACTAAGGCCAAGTCTCCGAATGAAGGGCTCCCCTGGCTGATACAGGGGGGCATGGGAATCGCAATTTCCGGTTGGCCGCTCGCACGAGCCGTCTCAAGCATGGGACAACTCGGTGTTGTCTCGGGCACCGCCATCGATAACGTATTCGTGCGTAGGCTGCAAGACCACGGCATCGACGGTGAGTTGCAGGGCGCCCTCGATTCGTTCCCGGCGCAAAATGTCGTCCACGACATCGTGGGTAAATACGGATCGCTGCGCCGAACGGGTTCTGAGCCGTACCGCAGTCTGCCGGCCCTGACCTTGGGTAGCAAAGGTCGCGCCATTGACGCGATTGTGTTGGCGTCGTTCGTGGAAGTGGCACTCGCCAAAATGGGTCATCGCGGCGTGGTCGGTATCAATCTGCTCACCAAAGTCCAACTCCCGACCGCGGCCACGCTCTACGGCGCGATTCTCGCCGGTGTCGACTACGTCCTGATGGGAGCGGGCGTCCCCACTCATATTCCGGGAGTCCTGGAAAAGCTCACGCGCGGCGAGCCGGTCACACTTCCCCACACCGTGACGGGCGCCTCGAGTGATGATCCCGTGAGTTCGCTCCACTTTGATCCCACCCCGTACCTTCCTCCGCACGCTGTCCAACAACCACGCTTCATTGGCATTATCTCCTCACACGTGCTCGCGACGGCGCTCGTCAAGCGCAGCAACGGCCCGGTTGACGGCTTCGTCGTTGAGCGGCCCACGGCCGGGGGACACAACGCACCGCCTCGTGGCGCCTTCGAGGTTGACGACGAAGGCAATCCTAAATACGGTGAGCGGGATATGGTCGACTTCGAGGTACTCGCTGGTCTCGGCAAGCCGTATTGGATCGGCGGAGGCATCACTTCGGCTGAAAACGTGCGAGAAGCGTTCGCACTCGGCGCAACCGGCGTCCAGGTAGGAACCCTCTTCGCGTACTGCGATGAGTCGGGAATGGATGCGGACTTGCGTCGTCGCGTTCTCGATGAGATCAAGACCGGATCGTTGAACGTGAAGACGTCGTTACGGGCATCCTCGACGGGATATCCGTTCAAAGTCGTGTCGGTCCCTGGAACGATCTCCGACGCCACCGTCTACGCCGAGCGTGAGAGAAAGTGCGACTTGGGATATCTGCGCGAGGCGTACCTCAAGCCCAATGGCTCGTTGGGTTATCGCTGCAGCGCCGAACCGGTCGACGCCTTCATTCGCAAAGGCGGTGCGTTCGAGTTGAGCGACGAATCGACCTGTCTGTGCAACGGATTGATGTCAACGTGCGGGCTCGGTCAGTACCGAGCCGATGGGCATCGTGAACCGCCGATCGTCACGAGCGGTGACTCCATCAATGACATCCGCGAACTACTGGTCGACCGAGAGAGCTACAGCGCTCGTGACGTCATTGATCATCTGAGCGCGGGTCTCGACGTCACCGCCGCGAGCGACGTCTCGTACACGCGTTAGTCTCGCGCCATGATCCTCGAGATGTCACCGAGTGAAATCGACGAGTTCGTACTCTCGCAGAAAATCGGACGCATTGGTTGCCACGTCGATGGTGAGACCTACGTCGTTCCCGTCATCTACGGATGGGACGCAGATTGCATCTACGTCTACACCACCGAAGGCAAAAAGGTCGACATGATGCGTCAGAATGCCCGCGTCTGTTTTGAGATCGACCAGTACCAGGCCGACGGCGGATGGCGCAGCGTCATCGCTCGAGGAGTGTTCGAGGAATTAGAAGGTGACGACGCGGTGCGAGCTCTTGAAGTCATTACCGAGCGCGTGACTTCGAATCGAGACTCCGTGAGTTCGCGCCCTCGTGGTGAAGGTCGCACGCCGGTGGCCTTTCGAATTCGAACGAACGACGTCACCGGACGAAGGGTCGAAGTCGCGTCCTAGTCAACCATCGCGGCGGGCCAGGGGGACGCCACTGACGCGAATGCAGCCGGGATCAGACGCCAGTGGGTTCCCATACATCGCGAAGGCCCGCGACCGTGAGCCCCCGCACAGATCGAAATGTTCACAGCATCCACACGCGCCCTCGAAGTGGGCCGAGCGAATTGAGCGCAGGAGTTCGTGGTTCCGATAGACGTCAATCAATGAACTGTCTCGAATGTTACCGAGCGTGATCGGCAAGAATCCCGAAGGATAGATGTCGCCGTTCGCCCCGACGAAGATGATCCCCTTGCCGTCACGAGTCGCGGCACTCGGCGCTCGCACCGGTGCTGAACTCGGTCCGAGTAGTTCAAGGAGACGGCCGCGGAGGAACGTGTACGTGGAGTTCCCAATGAGTGCCGGTGGCGAGTCAACGTTCTCGGCGCGTTCGAGCGCGACGCGTCGAAAGAACGGGGCCTCGACCGTGCGCACGGTAAACCCGTAACGGGAGGCGTCGACGAGGAAGTGGCAGACCTCTTCGTTCTCCGCAGCCGATGTCGCCATCACGTCCGAGCCCCGCCCGGTCGTGATGAGAAAGAACACCTCCCACACGTTGACCTTGAGATCGTGCACCAAGGTGGCGACGTCGGCCAACTCGCGAACGTTCGAGGGCATGACCGTGGTGTTGATCTGCGTCGTGAAACCGTGATCGCGAAGTCGCGAGATCGCCATGATCGTGGATTCGAAGTGGCCCTCGATACCTCGAATTGCGTCGTGGGTCGATGGCGTCGCGCCATCGAGACTGAGCGACGCACTCTTCACACCAACCTCGCGCAGCGCCTGGAGCGTCGAATCGACGAGGCGAGGGGTCACGGACGGGGCGATCGCCACGGGCACGTTCAATGACTGGGCGTATGCGGCGAGTTCGACGACGTCATCGCGCATCAAACAGTCCCCACCGGTGAGGATGAGAATCGGACGAGGGCTGCCAATCGAAGCCAGCGAATCGATGAGTCCTCGACCGTCTTCCGTGGTCAACTCATCGGGCCCGCCCACGAGTTGCGCATTGGCGCGACAGTGGAAACACGCCAAGTGACATGCCTTGGTCATTTCCCAAAATACGAGCAACGGTCGTTGGTCGAACTGTCCCCTCGCGAACCCGTGAAACTTCATATCGGTCACGAAATGTCTCTCGCTACGTCCGGCGAGCGCATCTCGGTCGCCGTACTTTCAGCCTACGAAGCTCTAGGGCCGAATTAGAGGGACAAAAGTCACATGATCAGCATGAGATTCACGACGGCGCTCCTCCGATCGCACGGATCGGCGGACGTCGCGACGCGGGTCCTGAACCTTTGTCCTCTACCGTGCCCGCGCGCGATCCGGACGGTACGTCAACGCGATCCGGACGGCACCCCAAAGTGCGGTCGCGGTCGCAAACGCCATCACGAGCACCGTTACGACGATGCGCGCGGACCAGGGTGACCCCGATACGCCGGTCAGCGCGCCATCGAGGAACCACGGCGCATGCTGTGACATCTGAATCCACCACGCCGACGTACCGACTACGACCACAATCGACGAAAAGCACACCCCGAGTGCGAAATGGGACTCCCAACGTAGCTCGCGAGGAGTGAAGTCGATTCTCGACGCAGCAGCGACACTTGTTCTCGTCCAGAGACCGATCGTTATCGCGGCGACGAAAGCAAACGCCACAAACGCAGCTGAGTAAAGACCATCTCCACCGTTTCGCTGCGTGGAGTTCAATTGGTGCGCCCAGACAGCCAGGCCGATTGTTGCGGCCATCAACACGACCGAGGAGATGAGCGACCTCGAGATCGTCCGACGTACCTGGGGCCACCCGCCTGCATGAAGAAGCCGCGCGAAACCTGGAAGCGCGACGATCACGCCAAACACTACGAGACCCGTTCCCACGATGCCAGCGACGGCGGTCATGTCAAAGGCGAACGTGGCGGTGGTACGAGATGAGGTGGGCAGCGCCACAGCAAAGTGCTCGGCCATCTTCGCGAGACTGGCGCCACCGACGATCATGATCGACCACGCCACCAGCACCGTGAGCGAACCGCTCCGACGCTGAGTCGACCGAGTGCTTCGAGCACCAACCAGACCTGATCCATAACAGCGTTCTCGTACACCGGCGATCGCGATCGATGACCGTAGTCTCATAGTGAGAGGGGTCTCGTGAAGTCGGTCTTCAACCAGCGCGAGAAACTCGTCGCCGTATCGCGCGCGCCAACTCGCTGGATACCACCGAAGCAATCGGCGTACATCGACTCGCCGCTTCATCGCGCACCCCCTGGGGCGAGTCGAAGTCGAGCGACTCCCACGTCGGCCAGGCGGCGCATTTCGCTGATAATCTCGCGAAGCACTTGAGCGCCGTTCGTCGTGATGCGATACGGGCGCCGTCGTTCATCGCCCGCCAACGGTTCAATAAGACCCAACTCTTCGAGACGAGTGATCGCGCCGTAGAGCGTGCCGGGGCTCAGCGTGACGCCACCGAACTCCTCGACATCCTTCAATAGCGCGTAACCGTGTTTCGGCCCCGAAGCGAGGCTCGTCAGGATCAGTAAGAGCGGATCGTTCGGACGGCGCAGTTCGCGGGCGCCCTTTCTCACGGCCCCACACTACTACGTCGTACGTACTAGTGTGGGGTCGCAAGGAGAAATGCGCCGTGAATTCTGATCGGCAACGACTGCGTCAATCCAGGCGCAGGCGCTTAATTCTGACGTTCGTGTAGTTCGGTCTTGCGCCCCGACGAATCGACGACTTCTCGATCGAGTGAGCGCGGAGGCGCCGACGGACTGCGACGCGACGCCATGAACACGATAAGTGAGATGACGAATCCGACCGCGCCGGCGATCATCAAGATGACGCCCAACGTCGACAACCTGAATCCATGCTGCTGGACAACAGCAGAGCTCTGCGCAGTGACGGCCCAGTACATGATCGCACCCGCAACTGCAGAGATCGCACTTAAAACCATTCCCGGTAAACCCATGACATCTCCTTTGATGTAACTGTCGTTTTGCGATGAACTACATATGTGAGAACTAACAAGAGTTCCCCACGCAACGACCCTAAAAGGCAAAAGCCGCCTCACAGAAGAAACTCACGATTGATTAAGAAAATTCAAAACTTGGGGTCAAATCTTGACGCGACACGAATAACTTCGTGCTGGTAGTTGTTTCGTTTCTCATTATTTCTTGAGAGTGAGACTCTTCGTCATGTCCGCCCAACCCGTCCTAGGAGAACCATGTCCGACTCCGCGCTTCGTCAACGAATGAGTCGCGCCTTCCAGCGACTCGATGAAATGATTTCGCACGTCGCCACCGCCGCGGCGATCTCAATCGTTCTGGTCGCGTTCATCATCTCGCTGGCCATCATGGGATTCCCTGCGAGGTGGCAGATGGGATTTTCCACGGTGGCCAACGCCATCGTCATCATGTTGTTGTTCACCGTGAAGCACACACAAGATCGACAACAGACGGCACTCCAACTGAAGCTCGACGAACTGATCCTCTCGACCCCTTCGGCCGACGACCACTTAGTGCAAATTGAACGAGCCGAGGAGAAGGAACTCGTTGAACGAAAGCGCGACAACATTGCCGAACACGAGAACTTGCGAGGCTCCAACGATTGAGACGAGTAGTTCTGCCAAGTGTCGGCGGAGTCGCTGTCGAGATCGTGGAACGAATCAATTCAGGTCAAAGCGATCGAGGTTCATCACCTTGTTCCAGGCCGCGACAAAGTCGCGGACGAATTTCTCCTGGCCGTCATCACTCGCGTAGACCTCGGCGATCGCGCGCAACTGTGAGTTGGAACCGAACACGATATCGACACGAGTGCCCTTCCATTTGAGATCATTCGTGCGACGGTCGCGACCTTCGAATGTCTCTTGGCTCGATGACGTCGCCTCCCACTTTGTGCCCATATCGAGCAAGTTCGTGAAGAAATCGGTTGTCAGTGTCCCGGGCCGATTTGTGAACACGCCAAGGTCCGATTCCCGGTAGTTGGCGTTCAGAACTCGCATACCTCCCACGAGCACCGTCATCTCCGGAGCACTCAACGTAAGCCTTTCGGCGCGTTCGACGAGTAACTCCTCGGCCGTCCGGCGTTGACCTTCGCGCAAATAGTTGCGGAACCCGTCAAACGTCGGCTCCAGCACGGCGAAGGACTCGATGTCGGTGTCCTCTTGAACCGCGTCGGTGCGACCCGGCGCAAACGGCACCTGGATGTCATAACCGGCGTCCTTCGCCGAGCGCTCGGCCGCAGCGCAACCACCGAGCACGATGAGGTCCGCCAGAGAGACAGATGCCCCATTCGTCGCGTTGAAGTCGCTCTGAATTCCTTCCAGCGTCCGCAGCACCATCGTCACTTCTGCCGAGTCGTTGACTTCCCAATCCTTCTGAGGCGCGAGACGAATTCGTGCGCCGTTGGCTCCGCCGCGCTTGTCCGTGCCGCGGAACGTCGCGGCCGATGCCCACGCGGTGGCGACCAACTGAGCCACGTTCAGCCCCGACCCGAGGATCTTTTCTTTCAGCTCGGCGATTTGGGCGGCGTTGATCGCATCGCCGGTTGCTTCGGGCAGAGGGTCTTGCCACAACTGAGTTTCTGACGGTATCCACGGTCCGAGAAGGCGCCTACGCGGTCCCATGTCACGGTGGGTCAGTTTGTACCAGGCTTTGGCGAAGGCGAGTTCGAACTGATCAGGGTTCTCGTGGAAGCGCTTGGAGATCGGTCCGTAGATCGGATCCATCCGCAGAGCGAGGTCCGAGGTGAGCATGACCGGAGCGTGTCGCTTGGCAGGATCGTGGGCGTCGGGCACCTCATCGGCGCCAGTACCGCCCTTGGGAATCCACTGCGTCGCACCGGCCGGACTCTTCGTCTGTTCCCATTCGTGTCCGAAGAGCGTGTCGAAGAAACTGTTGTCCCACTTCGTCGGGCTCGGGGTCCACGCGCCTTCCAGACCACTGGAAATCGCGTCACCTCCGGCGCCCGTGGCGTAGCTGTTCTTCCAACCCAGTCCCTGTTCGGCCAGCGCGGCTGCTTCGGGTTCGTCGCCCACGTACTTCTCGGGGTCGGCGGCGCCGTGGGTCTTGCCGAAGGTGTGGCCGCCAGCAATGAGCGCCACCGTCTCCTCGTCGTTCATGGCCATGCGCGCGAACGTCTCTCGAATGTCGATCGCCGACGCCAGTGGATCAGGCGTACCGTTGGGCCCCTCGGGGTTCACGTAGATGAGTCCCATCTGGACGGCGCCGAGCGGCCTTTGGAGATCACGATCACCGCTGTAACGCTCGTCGCCCAGCCACACATCTTCCGGGCCCCAGTAGACGTCCTCGTCGCCCTCGAAGACGTCTTCACGGCCACCGGCGAAACCGTAGGTCCTCAGACCCATCGATTCGAGGGCCAAGGTACCGGCGAGGATCATCAGGTCCGCCCAGGAGATCTTGCGGCCGTACCTCTGCTTGATCGGCCAGAGCAGCCGGCGGGCCTTGTCGAGATTCACGTTGTCGGGCCAACTGTCGAGTGGCGCGAAGCGCTGAGTTCCTGACCCGCCACCACCGCGACCGTCGTGGATTCGGTAGGTGCCGGCGCTGTGCCAGGCCATCCGGATGAAGAACGGACCATAGTGGCCGTAGTCCGCGGGCCACCACTCCTGGGACGTCGTCATTAAGGCCATGAGGTCCTTCTTCACGGCGTCGAGGTCCAGGCTCTCGAACTCCTTGGCGTAATCGAACGTCGCGCCGAGCGGATTACCTACGAGCGGCCTTCGCTGGAGTGGATCGAGCTTCAGTTGATTGGGCCACCAGTCTTGGTGGGGCCGTCGCCCCGAAGGCGTCGCGTCAAATCCATCTGAAACCGGGAACTTGTTTTCGCTGTCCATGATCTCTCCTGTTGTAGCCATGAATTATGCATCAGCGTAACGAGTTCGCTCAGAACGGCAACACATCACAATCAGGTGCCGACCTGATCACTCTCGCGGCGACGCTGAGGGATTCGGCGCCGAGAGCATACTGCAGCTCGAATGCCTCGTCGCCGAGCTCGGATCGAAGCGTCGTGCGACAGACGAGCGCGAATTCCCTTAACCGGTCCAATGGGCATCTATTTCGCCACGGCAGCCACATCGCGTCACTGTCCTCCGACAGCGCACCGAGGCATCCACCCACCGCGCGGATTGTTTGTTCGCAGCTTTTCCCACGATTGCAGGGCGTTTGACCTTCTTTTGAAGCCAAAAGTGGTCTTTGCTACGGTTTCCGGAGGCACATAGGCGGGGGAACCTTGGCAAACTCTGAACGATTGCGGATCCGAACGTCCTGCGTCGCGTCAACGTCGATTCTTCTTCGCCTGAGCTTGGCCGCCTCGTTCGTCCTGGGCGCGATGGTCGTCGAGACCAACGGCGCCGGTGCGTCGACGGGTTGCAAGAGCACCGGCTACACCTGCACCATCGATGGCTACAACGCCACCACCATGAACAACAGTTGGGCCGCCAAGTACTACGGCAGCGACACCAAGGGTGGCATTGGCACTCCGCCGCACAACTGCACCCTGTTCGCGGCGTGGATGCTCGCCCACAACGGACTCGCCGATCCCGGCCAGGCGTGGGGCTACGCCGATCAATGGGGTGTGACGCTGGCGTCCGACACTAACCAGATCCCCGCCGTCGGGTCGATCGCCTGGTACGACGGACCGGGAATGGGTCACGTTGCCTACGTCGCGCGCGTCAACTGGGCAAATCACATGGTGTTCCTGGTGTCGGACAACTACGCCAGCAACAGCGCGGGCTACACGTCCAATGCCTGGGCGCCGTTCACGCAACCGACTGGCTACATCCACTTACGTGACCTGTCGACACGACTTTCGCTGACCACGCGCCGACTAAAACTTCGTTTCCTGGCACATTTCGCCCGCTAAGACGAGCGAGCTCAGATCGCCGTCTCGCAGGACCACTGGCTCCAGCCGTCGCGCCGGTATAACAGTGCGGCCGCACGAACGTTGAGCACAGGGTTGAAGGCCAGATTCAAATTCTTGGGGTTTTGACCGATCATGGCCATGAGGTACTGCTCAGTGCCGCCGTCGTTCAACTGGAAAAGACCGCGGTCGTGCGTACCATTACTGTCAAAACCGATGTCGGTCGTTCGAAATTTGGACTCGCACCACGCCACGGCCTCAGCGTCATGCCAGGCGTTTGAGGGAAAGTCCTGATGGATGAGGTTGACCACATAGCCGTCGCTTGGAGTCGGATGATTCGTGAAGTCCGTGAGGTCTGCGACGACGGCTGGACCACGACGCAAAAGAGCAACGTGACGCACCGCTGGCGCTTTCACGAGGTGGCGAGACGGTGACGATGTGAGCGTCATCAATGCGCGAATGGGTTTAGGGCTTGCCGTCGACGCGGGCGACGGTGAAGGCACTGCTGCAAGTGAAATGATGAACGTCAAGACGCCCACCGGGATCAAACTCCGCGAATACTTCCGGACGCGTTTCAATCGTTTGCGCGCTTGTAACATTGATAAGCCTCCGCCTATTTTTTGTGTGGACCGCCCTCGACGGCACTTCGTGAACCGCTCGGAACTCATGGTCCACGTTCCAGACCTTCCGCCGTATGACACAAAAGCTGCGTCACGGGTGTTTCGACGAAGGACAAGCCATTTTAGGGCCCGTGACCTCGAAAAAGTCAGCAAAGCGACAGAATGTTTCACGAATCCGTTGATTCAATGGCTTTTGAAGTGAAAAGTTGTTAAAACTAATCACAAAACTTGTCACTTTTTGGGTGTACTCACCATTTCGCGAGAACTGTCGACAAGGACACCGTTGAAGAGCTCAACCGGCGAGAAGTTCGTCCAAACAGTTGCTCGCCGAACCCGTTGCACTGATCTCTTGGGCAACTTTTTGTGCCGCGATCGGGTACGAAGAGTTCGCGAGGACCTCGAGAACCGCGGCACGAATGCGCGGGACGTCGCTCGGCTCAATGGCGCGAAAGCCCGGCTCCGCTTTTGATCCGACGCCGACGACAATGCCGGCACCGGCGACCGCGATGAGTTGCGCGTTCGTTCGTTGGTCGGCGAACATCGGCACGACGACGATCGGTAAGCCGGCGGCCAAGGCTCCGTAGGTGGTGCCGGAGCCGCCATGACACAACACCATCGCGGCAAATGGGAAGACCGAGGCTTGGGGGACCCAGGACTCGACGACCACGTTGGGTGGTACCGGGCCGAGCACGGCGGGATTGAACCCCTTGCCAGTCGTGACCAGGACTCGGGCATCGAGGTCCGAAACTGCCTCGATAACCCAGCGAAAGGCCGATTCGCCGATATCGAGACCACCGGTGACCGTGCCCAAAGTGAGGTAAATCAAAGGCCCGGCGCCATTGGACCAGCGCCCGGGCTCAGTGGTCTCGGGGACTACGTTCTCGCGGTAGCGCAAGGTGTGAGGGAACGGCGAGGGGTCGAGACTCGTTGGTAGTCGAGAGATGTATCGGGTCTCGCGCAGCACCTTTTCCATGCCGGGAGCGAAGTCCTCCAAGATCGGTGCCACGAGAGCGATGACGCTCCATTCGGTTCGCGCCGTGGAGATCGCGACTTGGGCGTGGTCGATCGAACGTTGGTGAGCCGCCACCGCGCCCGCGTACGCGCACGGTTCGCGCAGTATCAGGTCGGGTCGAAAGGAATCGCAGGCTGCGTTGACCGTCGCGAGCATCGCGTGGGTTGACAGGCGCCCGAAGAATTCACCGTCCAAGAGCCGCGCCGCTGACGAGTGTGGTAATCGGGCCGCGCGACGCCAGAGCTCTTTGGACTGTTCGGGGTCGGGTGGATCACTGATGTAGTGCGCGACACCCAGCGACTTCACCTCCTGGGCAAGGCTCGGCGGAACGACGATGAAGAGTTCGTCGCCACGTTCTTGGGCTGCCGCCACGAACGGGAGCAAGGGGTTGAAGTGCCCCGCTAAGCCTGTCGAACAGAGGAGTAATCGCATCGTTTGGCCATTTTGCCAGCCGAAACCACGAGTGGTGGAGACCTTGGTGCTGACCTACTCAGGTTGTCTTTGGCCGCGGAGGATCGTCCGATGATGCCGTCATGAGGGCGCAGGCGACTCTCGCTGCATAATGAGTTGTGCCCCAGAACAAACGCGACCACAGTCTCAATCTCGCACCCGCCTCGATTGACGACTACCGCGAACTGGCGCGTCGGAGACTCCCCCGCCAGATCTTCGACTACATCGACGGTGGCGCCTTCGGCGAATCCACGTTGGCCGCCAACCGCGACGACCTGCGGTCGATTCAGTTCCGCCAACGGATACTGCGTGACGTATCGACGCGTTCACTCGCCACGACCGTCTTAGGCGAGGAGATCGCATTGCCCGTCATACTCGCGCCGGTTGGCTTCGGCGGAATGTTCGCCCGTCGCGCCGAGGTGCAGGCGGCGAAGGCGGCCGAACGCGCCGGTATTCCTTTCTGTGAGTCGACGTTGTCGATCTGCGGCCTCGAAGAGGTCGCCGCGTCGATCACACGTCCGATGTGGTTCCAGCTCTACGTGATGAAAGACCGGAGTTACGCCGAAGACCTGATGGCCCGGGCCCAGGCAGTCGGCAGCACGACGTTGATCCTCACCGTTGACCTGCCGGTCGTCGGTCAGCGTTACCGCGATGCGCGAAACGGTATCAGCGGGAAGATTCCGCGCGCCCGGCGCCTTCGACGCGGCGCCGACCTCTTCACCCACACCAGATGGGTGCGCGACGTCGCCCTCGGGGGCCGACCCCTCACCTTCGGCAATCTGGAGAAGGCGTTACCCGACGCGAACGTGCCCGGCGACTTCCAAGCCTGGGTCGCGGGTCAGTTCGATCCCAGCGTGACCTGGGATGACCTCGCGTGGTTGCGCCAACATTGGCGCGGCAAGATCGCGCTGAAAGGCATCCTCGATCCCGACGACGCCCGTCAGGCCGTTGACCGTGGGGCCGACGCCGTAATCGTCTCGAACCACGGGGGCCGCCAACTCGACGACGTACCCTCGAGCATTCGCTCGCTGCCGATGATCGCGGACGCCGTCAGTGGCAAGTGTGAGGTCTTGATGGACGGGGGCATTCGCAGCGGCCTCGACGTCGTGAAGGCGATGTCCCTGGGAGCTCGGGCCTGCATGATCGGTCGACCGTGGGCCTACGCCGTGGCGGCTCGCGGCGAGCGAGGTGTGGATCACATCTTGCGGATAATTCAGTCCGAGATGATGGTGACCCTGGGACTTACCGGGGTGAACGACGTGCGCGACCTTGACCGTACAGTCGTGGTGGAAGAGTAGTCCTCCCTGGTCATCCTGACTTCGAAAGTAGAACCCCATGCCTAGCGCCCTCGACGCCTTAGAACTCTCCATCAATCACTTGCGATCGATCATGGAGCCGATGAGCGAAGGACAGTACGTCGCCTCGGCCCATCCCACGGAGTGGACGGTGGCCCAGGTCATGAGCCATATCGGCTCTGCGGCGGTCATCTCGAAGCGTAATATCGACGACTCGCTCAACGGACGCGAGACGCCGTCTGAGTTCAATCAATCCGTGTGGGACGTGTGGAACGCAAAGACACCACACGCCCAAGTCACCGATTCCCTCGACGCCGACCAGGCCCTCCTCACTCGGATGCTTGAGTTGACGCCCGACGAAAGGCGGCGCTTCCACCGGAACCCGGGGCCGTGGCGCCCCGACTTCGATCAAGCCGTGGGCCTCCGACTGGGAGAACACGTGTTGCATACCTGGGACATCGAAGAGGCGTTCGATCCCCGCGCGACGTTGCAACCCGAGGCCGTCCCCTTCCTCTTCGACAATCTCCAACTCCTCATGCGCTTCGCGGCCAAGCCGACCGAACACGTGCACACGCTGCACATTCGAACGACCGAACCATTGCACAACCTTGAGTTGCGACAGAGCGGTGACGCTGTGACCCTCAACGAAGTCGAAGACATGGACGTCGTTGACCTGGAACTGCCGGCCGAGGCCTTCATCAGGCTCATGTACGGTCGCCTCGACGAAAAACACACGCCCGACGGCATCGATCCCACCCACCTAGACGAACTCCGTCGTGTCTTTCCCGGGTTCTGAGTGGTGGCACTCCGCCTTCAGATCATCATCGGATCAACGCGACCGAACCGCTTCGCCGACAAACCACTCGCGTGGTTGGTCGATCGCCTGTCGGGACGCGATGATTTCGAACTCGACGTCCTCGACTTGCGCGATCACCCTCTGCCGCTCTTTAACAGTCCGATGTCACCGGTGAGGACCCAGCGCGACTACCCCAACGAGGCGGTCGCCGCGCTCGGACGTCAAATCGACTCGGCCGACGGCTTCATCGCCCTCACCAGCGAGTACAACCACGGCTATCCGGCCTCACTGAAGAACGCCATGGACTACGTCTTTCCCGAGTTCAACAAGAAGCCCATGACGTTCGTCGGCTACGGCAACGTCGGTGGGTCCAGGGCCGTCGAACAACTCCGGTTGGTGTCTGTCGAGTTCGAAATCGCGCCACTGCGCCACGCCGTCCACATTCTCGGCGGCGTCATGATGGCGGCGATGACCGCCGAGGAGTTCACGCCGGCCCTTTTCGAATCCCTTGACGACCGACTCGTGATGATGATCAATGAACTGGTGTGGTGGTCAAACGCCTTGAAGTTGGCGCGCGAGGCGACCTAGACCGTCGCATGCGGTCTTAACTCGAGGAGCTCGCGAGTACCGAATCCATGAACGCGACGTCGCCGTCATAGACGTGGGACGACTTCACGATGATCGTCAGTGAACCAACTGGCCAATCGAGTTCGCCAGCCACCTGGTGTTGGATCGCCGCGAGTTCCAACAGGTTGGCGTAGCCCTTGGCTCCGAAGTCAATGCTGTGCGCGTAGACCACGAGGTGCAACGAGTCGTCGGCGAGGTAGAAGTCCAACAAGCTGACGCATGGGATGTACGAGGTATCGCTCAACGGCTGAAAAGTAGTGACCGCGGCCGACCGACTGAGCGGGTCGCGTCGCAGTCGATCGCTCACCCAGCGCAGCTGGTCGAGACCGGAGCCGGCGTAGTTGTGGAGCCGAGTGGCGTAGCTGTCGGCGTCACCAAGTTCACTCACTTCGCTGAAGTCGTTGAAGTTCGCGC
>Ga0307372_10007533_pt1 | contig 15559 bp, 29 predicted proteins | sample OX1MG_FD_202533 | JGI IMG/M metagenome (GOLD analysis project Ga0307372, IMG submission 202533) | Soil microbial communities from Risofladan, Vaasa, Finland - OX-1 | ecosystem: Environmental > Terrestrial > Soil > Coastal area > Acid sulfate soil | place: Finland: Risofladan, Vaasa | collected... | reverse complement strand
TTGTTGAGGTCCGCGCGGCTACTGACCGCGCATTCCAGCGCTTGCGCAACGGATTCGTGCTCACCTGTGTACAGGATACTGCCGCTTACTGACTTGATTTCGATCTTGGTCATTTGGTCTGCTCCTAAAGTTTTAGAGAATCGAATTACGTCTATAACCTCCGTATTGCACTTAAGTCATAGGGAGAGGGAGAACAGGATATGAGGAAGCCTCTTTCTCTCTCTAACCTGTTTAACTCCTGCTGCAACCTTATTCTATCATCCACCGAAATTCCGGTTAAACTTATAAGAAGGGAGTACCTACTAATCTCTCGGTCTATTCCGGATATTCGCCCGATAGCAGATCTCATAGTCTTTTCCTCTCTAGCATCTCTTACTTTACACTAAATGTTTACACCCAAAGATCTAGATGCGCCCAATCACTGATTCTTAGGGACTTGAACATGAACCAACAATAGAGATCGTAGGTTATATCTAGAAATTTTCCCTCTGGAAGTAACTCTGCCAGCTTAGATACACAGTCTCCAATGATATAGCATAGGTTCGCAGGTAACCAACCAATAAGTTTTTTGAACACCTAGCTCCTCCTCGGAAATGACCACAAGGAATCAATGTTTACCAAACCCGCTTTACTAGGGTGTGGATCGTGAATCATTTGGCCGTTCAACCAGACAGTGGAGTGCCTCACACCTCTTGGGGACTTACCATTAATGATGTACAGCTCTGCTCGGGGATGATCCTCAGAACTGGGGTACCACTTCTCTTTGTACTCTCTCCCTATAAAATACAGCCACTCCTTGAAAATCTCCTGCCAGGAGTAGTCAGTGAAATCTTGGAAGGCCGGGATTACTTCGATCCTGCAACCGAACACACTAGCTAGTGCAGCCTGCATGCAGTTTCCCATGATCTTTTTTTCGGGATCGTGCAGTATTGTCTGGTCGACAAACTTGATTTGATCGGGAACTCTAGGTTTTTCCTCGTCGCTCATCGAAACAACCCTCCTCTAGACCCTCTCATTTTAGCAGCGCAGTGAAGATCGAAAAGATTCTTTGGAACCAGCCCGAGAATTTCCTTCACCTTCTTTTCCTTGGGGGACCTCAACTCCACCTCTTTCAGTTTAGCTATCCAGCAGGTTCGGTTCAACTCCACTAGCTTCTTCGCCAACTTTATTCTTCCTACGGAGCGCCTCAGCTTCTCCCCGTGCTTTGTCTTAGAGGATAAGCATTTTTTTACACTACCAAACTGATTCAGGATCTCTTTCGCCTTACCCTTGTTAATGCCCTTAACTCCGGGTATGTTGTCCGCGCTATCCCCTGTCAGACATAAGAAATCCCTAATCTGTTCGGGGTTAACCCCCTTGATCTCTTTCACCTCTTTAGGACCTATTATTCTACTTGGAGACCTCCCTTGCTTAGGCCAATAGAGCTTGATCCTATCACTCACCACTTGCATCATGTCTTTATCATGCGAGGCTATGAGCACGGGGTAACCCTTGTTAGCTAGAGAAAGGGCGCCGGAAGCCATTACGTCATCCGCTTCCATATCCTTAACGGTTATGCAGGTTATACCAGCGTACTGGATCGCCTTCTTGGTGTGCTCCAAGAAGGTGTAGACTTCAATGTTGGGTACCTCTGCACTATCCTTGCCAAAGGTCGCTAAAATTTCCTTCACCGTTTTGCTCGCCCTTCCATTCTTGTAGTCTGGATATATTCTGTACCTGAACGAGTTGGGCGCATCAAACACTACAGCCACATGAGTAGCTCCAATCAATTTGGCATCCTTCAACACCATGAAGAGCACGTGCCTCGGAATGGACTGTTCGAGAAACTTATAGCTTCTTCTGAGAGCAGCTACAAAGTAGGCTCGGTGCAAGTACCAGTTACCATCGAATAGAGCTACCTTAGGTTTAGACATGGATGCTGAATATCAGATACAGCGCAAGCCCAATAGCTACCCAGAACAAGAACCACAGTTTGTAGTTGGCCCAGGATTTCATACCCCTCCTCCGCCCTTAATTCATGTCTTCTAGATAAAGAACTTCCTTACCCGCTTCCTTGAACATCTGCTTAGATCTTATTGCATGTTCGTCCCACATGCTTTTGCTGCTAGAACTAACTACGGTATGATTACGTGCTATCAAAATTATTCCCTTTTGTTTCGCGTTGATGATAGCTCTAGCGCAGTCACAGCAAGGCATATCACAGGTGAGTAGCATCCAACAATCTCTAATATCAGTGTGGCCCCATACTGCATTGAAGATGGCATTTCTTTCGGCGTGTTCGAACCAATAGTACTTCTCCGGGCTAACCTGACGTGCTTCTACAGTATCGTCGATACCTCTCGGAAAGCTATTGTACCCTAGGGTGCGAATGTTATACTCTTCGTCAATGATCATCGCCCCTATCTTCGTTCTCGCATCTTTACTCAGGGTCTTGACTTGATCCAAGATAGGCATAAGCGCGAGTAGCTTGCGTTTTTTCCAGAGAATGGTCACTTGTTAGTCTCCCGCAAGGAACTCTGTCTCTCGTTTACCCTTACACTCTTTTTCATCCTTGGTTTCTTTTTACTAACTTTGTAGTTCTCTTCCAGTTTCTTTAGAGAAGTAAAAGAGGGTGAAGTCTCTTCCTTCGTTTTTCTATCCTTATCCTTTATCTCCTTCTCGATGAGCATATCCGTAATTAGGGCATACCCATGCTTGTCGATCAAGTTATCGGGATCATGCTTATTTTGTTCCCGAAGGATCTTGAATATGGTCATCATATCCGTTACTTGACTTGGAGTCAAGCTTACCCGGGGCCATTTAATCCGAAGGTAGGAAGACCACGCCGATGCTACATTTTCAAAATGATCAGCAGGATGCCCATACTGTTTCATCCTACCTAACACTATCTCCCTAGCTACATCAGCGTATCTAGTCTCAATGATTTTTTTAGCCACGCTCGGCTCCCTATTAGCTTAGGTGAAGAAAAAGTCCGGAGTGCATCATCTGCTCGAATTCGTACTGGTACTCTTTCAAGCACTCTTTCATTTTGTTTCCCGTCTCAACTACCCCCTCTATTTCCACTATTTTTGCTTCTAGCTTTTTCATCTCATGCGCTATCATCTGACCGACAAGATTGGGCTTACTCACATCTCTAGTCCTGAATCTTTCTATAGCTTGACCGTATTTTCGGACTCTTTCAGCCAGTTTTCCCGACTCACCTCTTAGCGAGGACTGCTTATTGTTGATCAGAGAGAGCGTCAGGTCTATCAAGCTTACCTTCGATACATCTATCGCAGGATTATCATTGATGATTGCTAGAACCATTCCTACGATTTCTCTCAGGATCATTAGGTTCTCATCGATCCCCGCTTCAGAGAAGTACCCTGTCTTATCGTATATAGCTCTCTTTTCCGAGGAAGAGAGTACATCATATGCTTTCTGTATCTCAGTAAACTTCTCTGCGTCCCCTCCCTTATCGGGGTGATTCTCCTGCGCTAATTTCCTATATGCTGTTCTTATTTCCTCTACAGCGGCGGAGCTTTCTACACCAAGTATTTCGTAGTAGGTCATCTTAGCAATTCTTCCCTTATTCTAGTAGGTGCTTTATCTATGAGTGGTAGGTGTTCCGATTTCTCTATTATCTTTACAGCCTTCTGCATCATTTTCTTTTCACTGAAACAGACATCAGCATAGGGACAAGATTCGTATGGAAACAACTGGTCGTGCTCGCTCTTATTCGCACACCTTTTATGCTCATACAATAGAGGTACTCCCTCCCCATCCTCCACCTTCAAAAGATGCTTATGCAGTCTACCATACAGAGCAGCCTGCTTGCTCACTTTCTTTTTCCTACTCTCGCTCATTTTTCTCGCTACAATCTTTTGCAGGGAAAACGGATTCTCACGCGCTAGGAACACTAGCATCCAACCGGCTACAGACTGACCCGTTTTCTTCTCCAGCAAAGGCACGTAATGATTCAACTGTTCCACGTAAGATTGAGGTAGCGGACGATCGTTCTTAACGAAGTCTGCTCTACAAGTCTTGTAGTCTACTAGCCACCACTCTCCGCTCTCGGCCACAAAGATGTTATCTATGTGACCTCTCCAAACTTTGTGACCCACTTCTACTTCCCTGTGCTTCATGGGTCGGTTACATTTGGGACAGCGTCGATAAGTTTTTAGCACACGCTTTACTTTACACTTAGGGCAGTACCAGTCTCCAATTATTTTTCCTCCTCTACCCAATATCTTTTGGAAAACTAAGTGGGATACTGAACCAACTCTCGTATAGAATTCAGTTTCAGAACGCACATCTTGGAACTTAGGGATGCCCTTCTCTGCAAATTGAAGGAGGCGACGGAGGCCACAGAAGGGCAAGGACGAGGGGCGCAACCAGAATAGACGAGACCTATCAGCAGGCTCTGTGAGGATAATGTGATTGAAGCTGTCATTGAGATAAGTTTTGAATTCTTTCTCTATATTATTCACTGGAAGTAACTTATGCCTTTTTCTATTCCGGATTGAAAACTAGCGATTTTTCTAGTCCAAGAAACGAAGAGGGTGGGCATACCCTCTTCCTCACGTATACCAACCTCAATATAGGGACGAATAGTCCTGTCCAGAACTGTATCAAGCAGTCCTGTAACTGAAGATATCAATCCGGTTTCATACTCTTGTGTGAAGGTGACGACTAACTGATGCCTGCGTTCCTGTTCTTGAATATACCTAGTAGTGTAATCCTTACCTAATAGGATTACTGTATCCAGCATGTCTCCTGAATTCGATAGGTATAGTCTAAGGGTGGAATCTATTCCGTAGTTTGTTATCCTCTCATAATTTTTCAGGTCTTGTTGTTTCATCCCGACCTCCACAGGCTACTTTACAGATAAAACTATACTGTAAAATAGCTGATGGATGCCTACTTTCTCAAAGAACAGATTCAGCGCATACCTGGGAAGAAAATCTCCTCCACCAAAAGGGTTTTCATCCTGTGTCCCTTCCACCAGGAACAGTTTCCCTCGGGTTGCATTTCAATTGATCAGAGCTACCCTAGGGGCATGGGGACCTTTAGGTGCTGGGGCTGCGGCAAAACCGCAGCTTGGAATGAAGTGGCAGAGAAGCTGGGGCTGAAGAAAGTCAACGGGCATAACAGTCTCCCGAGACACGCTCCAAAGATTGATCTATCAGAAGTAAAAGCTGCACTAATGGGTAGGGAAGAGGACAAGCTAGATGACTTTGACTTCTTCGAGGTACAAGAGGACTGGAGGGGCTTCGATAGAGATTTCTTACGCGAGGTAGGAGCTAAGCTCATATATCACGATAAGTCAGGCACTTTTTCTCTGTGGTTTCCTGTAATCGTAAACAAGAAGCAGGTCGGCTTTTTTAGAGCTAGGATGCGGAAGGAAGAGAATCAACCCTCGTACTTAAACAAATCAGGAGGATGGGTTAAGAGCAAGGGTCTGTTCCCATTCGATTACGCTCTGCAACTGATGAAGAAAAAGAAGTTGATCACTCTAGTTCTAACTGAGGGTCCACGAGATGCGCTGAGACTTCTGTCCAAAGGGATACCTGCAGTAGCAATTCTTGGGACTAATAACTGGACAGACTCTAAGATGCATACGATAGAGGTCAGCCCCGTAAAACGATTAGTGATAATGATGGATGGAGATAAACCAGGCAGAAAAGCAACGCTCCAAATTTGGAAAATGACTAGGCTAAGAATGAAGACGAGGATCGTAAAACTTTGGAGAGTAGCAGAAAAACTAGGTAGAAAGATAGACCCGAACAATGCACCTAGAGAAGTGTTCGAGAACCTGCAAACTTATTTGAGGTGAGATCATGAATATAGGGGAAGATTTGCTGGGTGGGTGCTCTGTTTGCGACGCCTATAGGAAGGCAGAAAAAACAGTAGATCTAACTCCTATTAGGTGCCCAAGATGTGGGTGCTGTTTAGTGCAGGGAGAGTATTTCTCTACTTTCGTAGAAACTCTTGTGGTTGGGGAGGACAATGGACCTGAACCACAGGTCTTCGAAAAAATCCAAGCACTACAATGCCCGGAGTGTAATCTTCATATGAAAGTTTCTTTCACACCAATCATATACAATGCTAACCACAGTATTCACTATTATAGACCCAAGTGGATGTCAGATGAAGACTACGCACAATTCCTAACTAGGCACCCACACATTCGTACCTGAGGAGTCAGCATGTCATTGATATCAGATGTTATGGAAGGGCCTATTCTCGGTACTCTATCCGCTGTGGGGTCTTTCTTCGCTAAGAATTTCAAGTGGATAGTCCTGCTGTTACTTCTTGCAGCGATCTGGTTCGGAGGGGTGTATTACCAAAAACAAAAAGATATTGTAACGATGAACAGGATGCAAACAGACTTTCGTAACCAAGAAGCCAAACGTGCTCAGGATATTCAGAACAGGATTACCGAGATAGAAAGAAACGCTAACACTCTAGTGGATCAGGCTAGACAGGATCAGCACAATGCAAATCAAAGTGCTCAGGGTATACTAGATAACTACAATCTGCTAAAAGAGGATAGGAAGAAACAGATCCGTGATCTGACTAACAAGTTGCAGGGATTGCTTAAGAATGGGAAAGGGAATCAGCAAGAGATTGATGCACTTAGGAGTGAACTAAAGGGGTTAGAAACTACGTGTGCTCTTTCCCCTGATGCGGTTGCTACTATCAATAAGCTGGTAGACAATTACGCCGGAGTATCCAAATGAGAACTCATACCCTAACAGCCTTGTTTTTTCTGCTTTGTGCTGCTGGTTGTTCCACTCTAGGAAATACTGGAATCACTCCCGTTACTCCTGAAGCGGATAAGCAGAAAATAGTTATCAACCCAGACTTGATAAAAGACTGCCCTCCCATAACGGATAAGCTAATCACAGGTTCGGAGGATGATGTGGTTCAGTGGGCTAAGAGGGTACTCGAAGAAGCTTCCGACTGTCGGAAGCAGCATAAGGCACTAGTTGACTGGGTAGACGGAACATTCAAGGTTGCCAAATAGTAAAGCTCAACGCCTAGAAGAGTAGGACTTCTTCTGCTTATTCATCTCATCTGCATATCTTTCGGCACCTGCTTTCCCACCCGGTGGTGTGGCATAACAGAAGCCGGAGTTATCTCCGTAAACTCCCCAGGTACCATCGTCATCTGTATCAGCGAAAAACACCCTATCCTTCTTCATAGCATTTTTCTTGGCTTGGGTATTTCTGTCAGGGTAAGAAATTTCACGTATGGTCATTTGGTATCTCCTATCAGGAGGATTTCCAATCTAGTTCGTACCTCTTAATAAGAGGATCCGCTGGGGAGACTAGAAGCAGTCTGGTCTTCAAGCTTCCATCCCACATTACGTCCTTGTACTTAGATACGTTGTTTTTGTTAATGGGTAAAAACAGCTTTACGCTTCCTTCACCTTGAAATCCTTTTGGCCTATAGAGTAGATAGGGATGCGTTATATCCAGTTTGATTCTAGTAATCCACATGTCTCTGCCCTTCTTAGTCATAGCAGGACTAGCGAATACCCTATAGTTCTGCAGCAGGACGGACATCAGTTTCCACATCAATCCAAGTCCTCTATACTCCCTTAGCAAACCCATCTGAGAAATCCGAATTCCCTTTACCACAGGGTGGATGGTAGAAAGCATATCCTTCTGAATAGAGGCCACTCCAATTATCTTCTTCTGGGTTCCAGAACACAGGTAGAGGTGGGTGACGGAGCCTTCCTTTAGATACCGCACCACTATCCCATTGGGAAGCTTAGCTAACTTGGGCAGATGAAAGCTGCCCAGATTCAGCGCCTCTTTTATATCCTGCAGAGTAAACGTAGCTTGTGGAAGAATTTTCATAGGTCACATACCGTCGATTAGTTTAAGTGCGTCTATTATACCTTTGACCGAAATGCTTTTTTTCCAAGACTTATCGGTAGGATCTACGAACCAATCAAACTTGGTCCCGCCCATCCTTTTGCCTCCCTCAACTACATAAGACCCGTGATAGTATGTTTCTACTAGATACCTACCAGGTACCAGCTTCTTAACGGATTTTATGCGCTTGAACCATTTCCCCCCTACTATTATCCCTCCACTATCCGAGTGCAAGTTATCCTTAATAGCGTAAGTTTTAATCATATAACTACCTGCGATCCGAGAGTGGCGGAGGATCCAGTCACCAAAAAGATGGGCCTACCCTTGCTTAGAGTAGTAAAGGTTATCTTATGCACTTTGAATCCGTATTGATTGACCTCTTTTCTAACCATATCTAGTATCTTTTTTTCGGGGGGATTCTCTAGAAGTTCGCTATACGTCATCTCGTGGATGCAAGTTCTTACAGCACCAGCAGTGAAGTCTTCCAATGCATCAACGTGATCACTGATTTTAGTTACGTATCTCTCTATGTCATCCATCTGAAACTTGACTATGACTCGGGTAAGCATAGTCTGTCCATCTTTTGTAGTCACTGCCTGGGGGTCTGTTCTCAGAGTTTCGATGCAGTTATCGTATACGTCTGCTCTATCGGCAAGTGGAATCTTCAAGTGAAAGCCCGGTTCTGATCTCTTGTAAACCTTTCCGAATCTAAATAGCAGACCCTCTTGGTATTGATATACTAGGTATATAGGGCTCAGCCTATCCCATGTGTTCTGTATTAAGTCTATCAGTTTCTCTAACACGGTACCCCCAGCTACAACCCCGTCATTCCTTCCACTACCCAAAGATCATCTGCAAGATTCGTGTTAAAAAAGTAGTCGTAGGGCATCTTGAAGTAACCATTCAATCCCCAGGATGCGCCCCAGGAGTTTCTCACTAGGATGCACTTTTCCTTTCTATCATATCCCACAGCAAGAACGGCGTGTCCTCCCATGCAGGGATCGGTAACGCTGAAACCAGGCATAACCATAATTCCAGTTCTAGCTACCTGTTCAGATTCAAAGCTCTTATAGACAGTGAATCCAAACATTATGGGGAAACCTTCGGCTATAACCGAGACTACCTCTTGCTCGTTTTGATTTACTCTTGAAAACTTTAGGGCTTTGAAGGTTAAGGCGTCTTGGTAGGCTATCTGAGGGGGATCAACCCTGTACATAGCCTCCACATAAGGCCATTCAGCCTCAGGGCATATCCCATATTGCGCTAGGGTCTGTACCGCTTGGCGCAGTGTAGACCCGGCATCAAAGTTTATATCACCATCTGACTTTCGTTCATTATAGTATTGGAAAAGACGGCTGTATCTAACTAACTGACCTGTCGCTTTCTTCTTTAGGAACTCCACAGCTCCTACAGCAGAATGAGCTGTGCAGGACCCCAGGGTTCCCTGATTCTCTACTGGAGTCATTTCAGACTCCAGAGATTTAACATCGGGGAGAGAAACTACAGGCGAACGAAACCCACTGTAGAAGTAATCATCATCGTGCTTGGGTAAGTCGGGGCGCCAGTTATAGACGCGTCCTTGAGTCGACGGTTCGTACTGCATTTGATAACTCCTACTGTAGAACTTTCGCTACCTTTAGTCTTATTGGTTTTGAACCAATACATATCACTTCTTTTTGAGATTTGATCAGTTTAGAGTTTAGTCTGGATAACAAAGCTGACCACATCTGTTTCAGATTAGCATTAGATGCCATAGGAATGTTTTGTGTTCTTAACTCGTCTGATATTCTCTTGCACGTTATATTTTTTACCCATTGCTACACCGTAGTACCACGCTTCCAAAAGGTAGGGAAAGTCTAAGAAGAACCCGCCTAACTCTTCCTTAGGAAGCGCCTTCAACAGATTCATTTTATATCCTCAATCACTTCCTTGTGCAGAATGATCAGCATAGGATCGTTAGCTAATGCCTCATTTGCTATTTCCTGCTGTCTAGTGAAACCGCGATCTGGTTCAAACGGAGTTTTGATAGTGATATGGGGTAGGTACTCGTCGTAAGTGGTGGGAACGCAGCCTCTCAATTTCCACAAACGATTAAGGGCATTGAGCATTGGAGACTGAAGAAGAGCAACTAGGTACCCATCTCCGTCATGTCCCGGCCAAACATCAAAGCCCACCACTCGCGCAGCACAGGGTAGTGGGTTAATCTTCAAGTCAACTCTAGGGTCTGGAAGCGGGCTCGCAGAATGGATGATAGTGCAATGAATCTCCCCCATGTCTGTAGCATCCATTTGACACATGCCGTGCTTATGCACGAAGTCAATGAGTTTGTCTTGGCTATCGGGGACCAAGACTCTGCTCACATAGACTCCGCGTTGCCCCGTATAGGGTTTTAGACTTTTAGCGAGCTCCGCTTCTTTAATCGCCATAGTTTACTCTAGATACCAACGAGTGAAAGAGAATTGCCCATGCACTGGATGTACAAACCAGCTTGTTTGATGAGCAGCACTATGTCTACCTGAGCTATGATCAAAGGCATTTGTGCCTGAGAGGGAACCTCCTACGATCCAATGTGCGGTATCTACCGATACGTGGAAGTGACCGAGAACGAGTTTAGTGAAAGCGGTTTCGGGGAAGTTCATCCTCTTAACTGCTTCCATTGCTACTCTTCTGTCAAAGCCATAGTAAGGTATGCCCGCCCATCCCTTTATCTGGTGCCCGTGGAACAGAAGGTACTTCTCAGGACCAATCGGAACTAGAGCGCTAGGTTTAGCGTGAACATTTACGTTGATATTTTTCTGATGGATTACGTGCTGTTTCATCACGTGGGCGACAACATAACTCCAGTTGTTAACTCCACCCTGAGAAGCTTGCGGCTTTCTCGTCATCCTCCCGTGATTATCCAGAGTAATCATATCAACGTTTACCTGCGAAAAATGTGGAGCCAACATCATAGCTAAAGCGCCTATGGCGTACCCACATTTTACTGACTGCACCGGACAGGGAAAAGCATTAGTAACGGTTAGCTCCTGGTGTATATCTCCACTGATAAAGTCAGCGGTTCCCAGGATATGAAGGTTCTGAACGTTGTACCCAGCACGCATTGTTTCTACTTGATGGAGTACCCTATGACCTAATTGCTGTAGTCTCCTCTCTGCTATATCCGGATTGAATTCGTTGAATCCGTCCACTTCATCTTTTTCAATGACCTCCCCGTAGTGAAGATCAGTTAGCTGAAGTACAGCGGTAATTGGATTCTTAGAATTGGGCTTAGGTTTATACTTAAGAGCCACTGGTTTAGCTGTCTTAACTGCATTGTGCAATGAGAAGATTATCTCTCTAGCCTCACCCGTTGCCTTTCTTTCCTGTTCCCGTAAGGAATCCAGCTCCCTTACCCGTTCTCTTAAGTATATCACCTCTTGATCTGGATTATGTTTAGCCTTAAAGTCCTCTACTGATTTTCCTATACTGCCTGTAGTCATAGGTCATCCTCAAAAAAGATTACCTCAACATCTCCTGCATCTGCTTTGCTAAAGCGGGTGTTCCCGCCCACACTCTCTTTCCGTCTCTTTTCATCACTACAAGATTGGCTTCAAACGCGGATCTGTACGCACTAAGATCTGCTAGACTTACATTAGCAAGTTTTGCAAACTCCGCTTCTGGTAGCCAACTGGACCCCAAAAATTTAAGCGCTGTCTTGATTTTAGTGGGGATGATGTAATCTTTATCATGCGATTCACGAAACATCTGCAAACTTTTCCCTTTCACTGTCTTAGTGTCCGGCAATTTTTCCTGTTTAACATCAGCGACTTTAGGTTGACGGTTTTTCGGCTGTGCCATTTTCTATCTCCATTAGAATTAACTTACAGTGTGATTTTCAGTCGGTCTAGAACTCTGCTTAAAACTGTAGATCCTGATTCGTGCATCATCTTCTTGAATACCTCAGTGGTGGCTCCCCAACCACTGTTCTTAGTAGCCTCCTTTGCTTTATTCCATTTCTCCTCCGCTTTCTTTACGGTCATATGATGTCTCTTAGCTAACTTGCGAACGTAAGGTACCGGCATAAGCTCACCTTCTAATTACCTGAAGAATCAATTAGATTCAACTGATTAGTATAGAAGTCTAACTGTTCCTGCGATCTATTCAACTCCACCAGATACCTACTAAGGAGGGAGCTATCCAAAGGAGTTAGCGTGTGTTCATTTAGTTGTCTTTGATTAAGAGCAAAAATCCTATCCTCTAAGTCATCCGATCGAAGCTTTAGAGTATCCAGTTTAGTGCTAACGGAAATCCTAGCCAACGATTTATTTGTTGAGGTTCTGAATTGACTAAAGTCATTAGCCGAAACGAAGTTTGTGTCCAGCCAGGTTATCACAGCAACGGTTCCCATTGCTACTGTAACCCAAGCTATCACAGTAGATTTCCTGACTATACCCCCGTTTCTATACCCGTTTTCATTGCTACCCCCTCCATTAGACCCCAGCCCTTCTGAATCTACCTCAGGAATGTCATCCGATTCTTCTGCTCTTTTTCTGGAGCTCATTAGGGTAAGTGCGCTTAAGATATCCATTTTAGAAAGCAACCTCCTAAAACCTATTTTCTTATTAGTTAGTCTTCACCTGAATAAACGAATCCGAGATAGCAGAGATATAGGCTGGACCTTCGACTCCACTACATTCAAACCCCTCGGGATCTACAACGTTACGAAAGACTAGTCTCCCGTTTAACTCGTACATATTCGTTGGATCTTTGGGATCTAGATGGATGCAAGTACCTAACTCATGGCTGCAATAGGAACAAGTGTAGGTTCCCACAAACGCCCCCATTGAGTAGGAGTTCAAGTCCCCAGCGATAATTCTGCTCACTGTCTCAGGGTGTTTGGTACGATCCCAAGCTAACAAGAGTAGAACTTTGAAGATCTGTCCTTGACCTCTGTTAGGCATTCTCTTGAAGAAGGAGTCTGCAATGATACCGTAGGCTTTAGTTATGTCCTCGTTCTGATGTTCGTAATGGACAGGCTTACCCTTCCAAGTTTTGTAGGCGGTTTGTCCTAGATGCGGGTAGAACTTAACTAGCTCTTGGCGAGGGAATGCAACGGCGTTTCTATTGGGGATATCAGAGGGCATGATGATTACGGGTACAAGGACGTAATCATTGAAATTGGGAGAGACGTGGTAGTGAGGCGAGGCAGCGGGAAGCCAGCTCTGAAAATCAAGAGGAACCGAGGAGAGACCCGTCTGTCTCATCCCTGGTGTTTTTACTATCAGGCCCTCTTTGGTTTTTTCTGCTCTACCTGATCTTTTTAGTTCTTTATGCAGATCCACAGGGGCTAGTGAACCCTCATTAAATGCGTAAGCTATCTGCCTATTTCCTGGACCAAATTGCTGCATGTTAGTATCCCGCCTCTATGTTATCGTAGAGAGCTACGATCTCTTCTATGCTCGATTCTTGAGCTAGAATGTTGTTGTTTCCATCTGCAAGAAAATACTTTCCGATATCCCGTCCTACTCCCTTCAAAAGGCTGTACCAACCTAGTAACTTCTGAAAGGTAATGACTTGAAGATCCTCTATTGCCGGACTCGCCCCGTTAAACACCATCTACCCTCCTATAGAGTGTAATCTTTTTCACCTAAGGGAATAGAACTTCAGTGGGTTTCTTGGCGTGGTGTTTAGCAAAGTTTATAGCAACCCAAGTTCCACTGTATTTATCTTCCACCTTTGACTTAGGTGCAGCAATCAGCAGGTCTGTCTTATACACTATCAGCTTCACTCTATCAAGCCCACCAGTAGCCGGAAACTCTTTATCAACATCTTTGTTCGCTCTGTTCTTGGGGTTCTTCGGAGGATACGCATATATCTTGGTCTTGGGGAGAAGCTTTCTCACTATATCGTGCGCTTGGGAAGCGGAGCCAATAGTGTCGTCATGAATGAATAGAGGGGGGCGATATTTTTTGATGAGGGCTATGAAGCCCTTAATTTGCGCGGATTTCATGCCCTGCTGTGTTCCCACAAAACCCACTTTAACTTTACCCGGTGTTATCTCCTTGTGTTTTTCGTCCTTAGGTTTCTGATACAACTTCATTGGATCGGATTCTTTGCTTCTATTAATTGGTGGGACCCAATTCATTCCTAGAGCATCAAATACATCCTGTTCTGTTTTCCCTGCAACCCACTTCTCGTCTTTAAACAGCCCTTTCTGATTCAGCAGGAAACCCTTGCGCTTAGCATACGACCTCATTTCCTGGTTGAAGGCTCCGCTACCTGTTGAGTGTAGTAACGCTGCGCCCCAGGACTTTTCACTAACGCAATTGTTAAACTGAACCTGAACATCCAGCTTCCCGATCTGGAGGACCACCGTAAGAATAGAGCGCCCTTCCTGCGGAACGTTGAGTACGGTAATCTTTTTGTCTATAGCTTGGAGCAGTCCTGCTAGGTCAGCCTTCAAGCATACATAGTCCATATCTCCCATCTCTTCTTTCTGACGGCGATATGACCCAGCTATCTCATGCTTGTCGCTGTATTTTTTCAACAGTGGAGTTAGGAGGACATTGATCTTATCCGCTATCTTTCTGTTTATCCTAACTGTAGACCACTTCCCCGCTAGTTCAATAATCATTTCGGTAACATGTTCCAATAAACCCTCAGCTCCCCCCTGAAGGCGTTAACGGGGTCAGTCGTAGATTTTTTGGTTTGAACAAACTTATGCCCACGATCGAATAGAAACTCTTTCTCCTCCGCCCTACCTCGTATAAACTTTGTACCCGCGGGGACCTTTATCTCTATAAGGATTCCCGTGTCACTATCAGATAGAAATGAAATCGCCCTTTCCTCATCATACGTCGTACTTAGGAAAGCCTTATCAGAAATTCTTGTACCAGGTCTGGATTGAGTTAATTTTTTGCGCAGTCCATAACTCTCTACCCATCTGTACACGGTTGTTAGCTTTTTGATTATGGAGTAGATCTTAGGGTCTGTGAATCCATAGTCCAAAGCCTTCACCATCTGCTTCGTCTCCCCCTCCATCCCATACTCCTTCCCATTACTTCTCAGAAAGCCATTAATTTCATAGTATGAGTTTTGTAGATAGGCATTCAGGGCTTCTCTGAAATCGAGACTCCTCCTAACCCTATCGGCACCCCCCTCTTTTAATATACTGTACATAGTTCTCATGAGTAATGGTCCACTAAAAAATCTTAGGACTGCTACACCGGACTGGGGTTCAACCTAGTATAAAACTAAACTAGTCCCTCAGGATTCGATTTATAATAGTGTCCTCAAGAGTACTTTCAAAGTGCTCAACTAGGTACAGAATCAAGGATTCAGCTATCTGAGTATTATCTCTAGAGTAGTTACAGACGAAAATATCGGCAGCTACATATCCCTCCTCGGGCCAGGTATGCACGGATACATGGGATTCAGATAAGCCGTAGATGAGTGTGTAGGAGCCATTTTCAAAACGCTTAATAATGGTCCCTATTATCTGAAACCCTATTCGAGTTATCTCTTTCCCGATCGGCTCCTCCGCAATGCCATCGCACTCCGGGATAACCAAATTGCGCCTGCACTTATGCAAGTCCAATGTGATATGATGACCCATCTTCAATTCAAGTTACCCCCAGCTAAATTCAACCAGAATTGGGAAGTGTGTAGTAGCTGCATTGTTAATCAACTCTGATTTGATTAGGCGCATGTCCTTC